>Ga0131853_10018504_pt1 | contig 12675 bp, 8 predicted proteins | sample TergutLab28metaG_FD_92764 | JGI IMG/M metagenome (GOLD analysis project Ga0131853, IMG submission 92764) | Labiotermes labralis P1 segment gut microbial communities from Petit-Saut dam, French Guiana - Lab288 P1 (version 2) (version 2) | ecosystem: Host-associated > Arthropoda: Insects >...
GGACGCTTGTGAGTGCGGTAATGAACCTTCGGGTTCCGTGAAATGCGGGGAATTTCTTGACTAGCTGCAAACCAGTTAGCTTCTCAAGAAGGACTGTGCACCATGCAGTAAGTAAGTAAGTAACTACGTATTTCAGCTTATACCTAACAATTTTCCTGATACATTATAATAATTTTATTCTCTTTGTTTCAGGTAAGTGCTTGCGATGACTGCCAAACACTCTCAAGGTAATGAAAGATAAATTTATGGATCACAAATTTTTGTAATTAAAAAACTAACTCAGCTTAGACTTTCTAATGTTTACGGTCACATACTTTGTCAGTTAGAGACACTTACTCGTACATATATTATGTTTACTTTCTAAGCAGTCTTCTCATTTCTAATACTGATAGAAAAATTCGCTCGTGAGTTCTATAAAATATTGTTCTAAAACTGATGGTGTCCTACGTAATAATTCTTCGCAAATGTTATTTTTTTCCTTTAACCCCCATTGCTTTCCTGGTACACCATAAAATATTCATGTTTCAAAAAAATTTAAAGGAATCTTTTGCTTGAAGTAATAAGAATCAATTGAAAAACTCTGGTAGCTGAAACATGAGTGCTTCAGAGGTGGTGAAGATTTTAACCAAGAATTGCACGAAGTCAAAACAAGGGTTTATCAACGAAATATTATTACACTATAAATTATGATAATGATAATGATAATAATAATAATAATAATAAAGTCTTTGAAATCTCAGGAGAGAGATATGTGATTAAAAAAGAAGCCGAAATTATTCTAAAATATAAAGACCTTACAATAGAAATACAGCGCATGTGGATAGTAAAACCAAAGGTGATACCAGTAATAATAGGGGCGACTGGGACTATTTCAAAGTGATTCAGAAAATACGTGAGCAACGTACCAGGACAACATGAAGTCAAGGAACTACAGAAAACAGCCATATTGGGCACCGCACACATACTTCGGAAAGTACTAAAGTAAAAATACAGTAGATTCAAAATTGAAACTAAAGATATAAGCACCATGAATAGTAACAACAGAATAGCTGCAACACTGTATTCCCTAGGGACATAGTTTGTCTCAGGAATATAAGTATAAATACCCTGCATAAAGGAGATGATGTTGCTGATGATGATAATAATAATAATAATCTGACACGGATTTTTACCACTTGTTGACAAATTGCAGTCTCACTATCAAGTAGTTTGTTGAATAGTTTCATCTGCCTGTTAGTGTGTAGTTTTTTAGTATTCTTAATAATCCTTTACCGGTCATTCCAGTAACATACCTGTTCAAAGGCCAAAGGTAGCAATCCTACAGCTGGAATTCACCTGCTCTGGGCTCGTAATACTTTCAAAGGAGGTTCTAACTATTAGCAAATCTCATAAGAAGAAGTCGGATGGATTATTTCCAAAAAACGTCTGACAATGAAGAAGGTACTAGGATTTAAATGTGCAACCTGGAATGTTAGAGGGTTAGGTGAAAAGGGAGAAGAATTAAATAAATCTTAAACGAAAATAGAATAATTTACATTATTTTTATTATTATTATTATTATTATTATTATTATTAACTTCTCTTAGATTACAGCAACTTTTTATTCGATAATCATTTATCTATTACAATTTTGCATAAATAGAATAAATATATTAACCATGTTCTGGACATAGACCTGCACTTTAGATCTGGATTTTCGTATTACTTTGAAAAATATGTTATTCATATACACCATTAGTTACTTTTACCTCTAAGTACGTGCAGGTAAAGACTTTTTCTAAGTCTTTTTTAACATAAATCTACTATTTATTTAACATATTTTACTCTGTATTTCAGCTTTTTTTATTACAATACAAAATAATTTGTTCAAAATTTTGGAAGAAATGGTGCGAAATATCATTCTAAGGGAACGAAAAGAGGAAGCATTTCACTATACAATATAATTCCAAGAATTAGGGAATTGCTATTATTTTAGTTGAGTACCATGACTTAAAATAAGTTAAAGCACGTTTCTAGAATATATCAAAGTTTCTCACATTATAACTTTTGAGGAAGTGAGGGCATCCTTCATCACCACAGTGCTTCCAAATAATGCACTTTATTGGGTGTATAAAAATAGTTCCCTAATTTCTCTCCGTATCTCCGTTTTTCTTCTTCTTCTTCTTCTTCTTCTTCTTCTTCTTCTTCCATTGGCACTACAGCCCACTGTGGGCTTTGGCCTGTCGAACATTGTCCTTCCATTTTTTCCTACCTGCCACCAACTCTCTCCATCTTCTCACTCCCAGCACTTGAAGATCTCTTTCTACTTCCTCTTTCCATCTTATCCTGGGTCTTCCCCTTCCTCTTGTCCCTTCCATTTCTTGAGTGAAGATCTATTTGGACATCCTATCCTCCTCCATTCTGTCTAGGTGACCTAACCATCTTATCCTTTACCCTTTTATCCATTTTACCATATTTTCACCTTTGCTCATCTCTTCTAGTTCTCGATTCGTCCGACTTTTCCATTCCCCATTTTCATATTTAGTACCATATATTCTTCTAACTACTTTTCTTTCAAAAATTAGCAGAGCTTATTCTTATTTCTTCGTCAACGTCCATGCTTCCGCTCCATACGACACTTCCGGTCTTATTAGTTTCTTATATAATAAAATTTTAGTACCTCTAGATAAAAGTCGACTCGTGAAGAGACTTATAGCGGCAAAATAAGTTCTATTGCTGTCCAAAATACGTCTTTGTATTTCTTTATCCACGCTATTATCATTACTGATTAGCGTATATGAACTCAGCTACTCCTTCATAAGTTACACCACTTATGTGTCCCCGGTTTGCGCCTCTAATACTACCTGGCAACGCAGAAGGCGCACATAGAGCAAAAAGTGTTAATTTTTCTTTTACGTTTCAACAATTTACGTGTATTACAGAGCACTGTTTTTTGTGCAATGTCATTATGGCTTGTAACAGAGAGCCTAAAAAGAGAAAAACGCTTAACTTTTTCCATTCAAGGCGACCTTCCCTGCACTTATAGTCACAAACGGCTAATAACCGTCAATTATAACTCCTTTTGTTCTTTGGATACTTTAACGTAATATGTTGCGGCTTAACATGAAGCCATCATAAAACAAATAAGACACCAAAAAAATTATTAAGTGCGCGTAACGGCCATGTTTATTGTTGAGATCGCATCTGCACACGGTACAATAAAAACATGATAAACCGAAATTATCACTCAAAAAATTTATATTAAAAACCGGCAAATATGATACAATAAGACGACTAAAAATGAAATTAAAATGATTAGAATTAAACTTATATAATAGTACTTCCGGATGTGAAAACCAGTTTCCTTATACTACATATCTGTCTTTTGATGCGCATTTTATATTCCTGTATATATGTTTCTTAAAATGTGTGCTCTTGATTGAAGGAATGCTTTAGAATGTCATCTCTCTTCTTTTACCTTACATTCTGTCCTCTGTTGAACGCAGAATCGTGTAAGTAAATGTTAGCAATATTTGAAAATTTCGTGAGTTACCATGGCGGTTGCGGTGGCACAGTGGTTAAGGTGTTGTGCAACAAATCGGAAGGTCGCTGGTTCGATTCCAGATGATGTCATTGGAATTTTTCATTGATATAAAATCCTTCCGATCGCACTATGGCCCCTGAGGTCGAATCAGCCTCTAGCAGAAATGAGAACCAGGAGCATTTCCTGGGGGTAAAGGCGGTCGGTGCGTTACGCTGACAACCTTACCACCATCCTGTGCCGTTGTCATGAAATCTGGTAACCTTAACTTCCTGGAACCCTCTGGACTACTCCAGGCCTGTAACGGGTCTGCTTTACCTTTACCTTTACCATGGCGGTTGCTATGCACTGGCTTTGCTTAAGAAATACAAACGTCCACCCACAACCATCTACAAGAAAACTTGCACTCACAAACGGAAATACTTTTAAACTGTTCTAATCCTAACAATTTAAATTCAGTTTTAAAGTCTTTCTTTGATCACATTTAATTTTTTTAACGTATTTGACTATGAAATCCATTTCATCGCATTCTTGTTATAATATTTTCGAACCTGAGATCCCAACCACGTTGACGGATGTTGTGAAGAATCGTTATGAAATTTATATAATCATTTCCCTTGTGTTTTGCACCCCTGATTATGATGTCATGTTAAGCCGAAACAACATTCAACTGTCAATAGTACAAAACGAGAAGGGATGAACAGCTACTGCCCAGTCTATGCACATTCACCACAATGCGAACTCCCATACAAGAATATGTTCTAATGATCATCCAGTTGTTCAGCAAATTGCCTGCCTGTCCTCGAAATCGAATTCCAATACCATGTTCAAAAGAACTCAACATCTGTCCCTATCCTGTGTCTGTGAAGAATCCAGTCAACACCCTTGCATTCAATCTTATTTTCGATTCACATTTGTATTATTCTCCCATATACGAAGGTGTATCTATTGGTTTCACATCTTGAAAATTTTTGTGCTTAATGCATGCTCTGTCACTATTATTCCATAATTTATCATTATAATAAGTATCGATTGAGAACATACACTTTGTCTATTGAGCGTAAAATAGTTGTCCCTTTGCATACCATTGTGATATATATAAGGGAAACAGACTTATAATTTCATTCTTAACCAAGGTACCACTTGGTGGTAAGTGGTCAGCTTAGTACTGTGGTTGAGTTTGTGAGCAGTAGGCTGGGCGTGTCCCAGAGAGGGACTGGAAGTTTTGGGCAAGGTATCAATCCCTTTACCCTGCCGGAAACTTTGATCCTTCAGCCAAAAACCCAGTGACTACATCTGTTACTTTCAACATGGCATATTTTTGCCAATTCTCCCTGATATTTCGACCTCCTTCGTCTATTTCTTTTCAACAAACGCACGCATGCATGTGTATGTCCGAGTCTATCATACTGTATCAGCAATTTTGACGTTCAGGTGACGGTGCATCGTGATAAATTCTTGTAATAAACCCAACCAGATGAACTAATTCCTCAGATTTATTTTTGGAATAAAACTCTACTCGTTTCGGACAGTTCCTCTGTCCATCATCAGGAGTTTTCCACTGTACACACAACAATGGTGTACGTCATACAGTTCATACAGGTGGAAAACTCCTGATGGTGGACAGAGGAACTGTCCAAAACGTGTAGAGTTTTATTCCAAAAATAAATTTGAGAAATTACTGCATCTAGTTGGTTTTATTATTAGAATGCATCAACAATTGTTTTTATTTTATTATTGTTGGATTTTTAAACATGCCTGGGCGAAGAACGTGTTTTATAGTGAAAGCATATAAATTAATACGACTTGAGTCAAGAGTCATTCTTTTGGTGTTAACGTGTTTCTCATTCTTAAAGTATTGACTTTGTCACAATGGGAATATTCAGCAACTTTAAAGAGATGCATTTCTATTACCTGAAGTACAAGAAATTTTCTCCCGATATCCTTGTAACTTTCTCCACTTCACTTGCACTTGCATTATCCACGTGTACCTTAGTAATGTTCCCACCAACACAAATACAAATATCACAGAAGGGTTTACTGCCTCTGCACTGTATACGAGCGGTTCCGATATCCTGCCCTGTTCCAGGTACTGGCTATCATTAATGAACCATTTTCTGATTTGTTCCTTTCTCTCGAGCGTATAAACTCTTAGCATTTCAAACTGTGCCACTATCATTGCCACTTTCAATACATTGTTCATATTTTACTTAAAAACATATAACTAAGAAGCTAACAAGTTTTTATTACAAACAGAAGATTTGTAGCATGACAAAATCCCTACAACGAACATGTTTAAAGAAAATATGATATGCAGCTTTGTTTAACCATTTAAACATTAGGTAAAGGTAAAGGTAAAGCAACCCCATTACAGGCCTGGACAGGCCCAGAGGGTTCTAGGAAGTTAAGGTTCCCAGATTTCGTGACAACGGTACAGGATGGTGGTAGGTTGTCAACCTTACGCACCGGCCGCCTTTAACCCCAGGAAATACTCCTGGTACTCATTTCCGTTAGGCTGAGTCGACCCCAAGGCCACAGTGCTATCGGAAGAATTTTATGTCAATGAAAAATTCCACTGTACTTCCGAATTGTAGCACAGCACTTAAACATTAGAAGTAACCCTAAATATATTTAAAAGTTTAGTTCGTACCGCGCAGAAAACACTCCGTTTTGTTTGCAGAAAATCATTTAATTCGGTATAGGGAAACTAACATTATTCGTTGAGATCCTGTAGTGTATGGACAGAACGCAGAATTTTGTATTGCTGGATCTGTTGTTACATACAGAAACCACCAGACTTTAAAGGGTTAATCAAATTTCATTCTCTTTCTACAGCGGTGACAATAATTTTCTGCGACACCTGAGCTCAAATTCGGTTATGCCGCCTCATTTTGAGAATGGTCGGCCCGAGACGGGAACATCCATGCCCTAAGCGGGATTCGAAATTGCGATCCCAGTAATCAAGTGGCCGCAAACGTATGCCTTAGAATACACGGTCTTTGGGGCAGGGTACGTGAACACTTAGAATGTGAATATATGAATGACAACACTATCATCATTTTTTCATCTCTCTACATGGCATCTTCATTTGCAGAGAGAAATGAGAGGGGAAAGTGTTGTGCCTGGAGGCATTTTCAGTTTCAGTCATTAGCCATTCCTCTGCCATCTACAAACAAATGTGAAAAGTATTACCACCTACTTGAAGATTTGTCCACCACGAGCACTGTGGGTTATAATTTTTTTGTGAAGAGTTTTTACTCTCCAGAACGTTCTGAAAATATTTATTATATGAAGTGTTTTCTCAAGCAGAGTGTTAGAAAGTTTTGTGTTTTAGTGCTTTACTTCTTGTATGAAAAAATGCACAAGTGAGACTTTCCATTTTATTCTTCTTCAATTCATGTAAGCGTCTGCTAACCTAATCTAACCTAACTATTAAATTTGCTTCAGTATTCCTTGTAAGGACTATGTTGTACTTAGAGCCATCATGAAATGTATCTTTGGTAATGGTCCAAGGTACAACACAGTACAGTACATTCAGGATAAAAAATTATTTTGTTTCTTGTAGAATGCCAAGAAGCAAGTCAGGTCAAACAAGAAAAAAGGTAGCCCCTGTAGCCATAGGACAGACAATAAAACATGTAGTGGATAGTATAGTACCTTGAGTCAATTTTGATTTTTATATTTATTGTGCACAGGATTACATGCTGCATAATGTTGCACATGTATTTGGCCACTGAAGTATAATTTTTATGTCAACATTGCTTTATATGTATGGCTAATGATGACATTTAAAGGAGAGAAATTAAGTGACACAAGGTACAACATATGGTTGTACCTAACATATGGTTGTACATTGGGACAGAATTCAACAGAAAGGTCAAGTGAAGAGTACACTCTGTGTAGATTCAGAAAATATAGCGCACTGCACTATTGAAAGCACAACAACTTACTTCATCAGGAGTAACAGAAGAAAGGTATATGCATTCAGTATTATTCCAGTAACATCTGTTTAATATATCTACAAATGAAGAACAAGAAATATGAAACATAACCTACATAGAGTTGAAAATAAGTTCAATTACATAGACTCTTATATATTTTGTATAGCTAAAGAGGCAATAAATGCACTAAAATCAATTTGAAAAAGCTGCTGTGATGTTTGATGTTGGACATTCCTGCTGGTAATGGGGGTGGAAGCTTCCACAATATGTCACTACCAAGAATGCTGAAATATTCTTAGTTTCTCAAGGATAAATTTACTGGTGATCTCCAGCTGTTTGTAATAACTGAAATCACACTCATATCCATATAAAATTGTTCATTACTTCAGCTGTGTAATAAGAAATGCTCCTTTTCCTGTCATATTTACTACATTATAATCCCATCTTACAACATCACCAACTGCAAAACTTTCTTCAGTAACAACTGAAATTTCTTTTCCACACACTGCTACATGATCACCATTACTCTATTCTGCATATGGAAACTCTTCAGGCTTCTCTTCAGAGTTGTCAACAGTAATCAACTTCTGCTTCTTCACAGTTTTCTTCTCAAGTGTTTTCCTTAAATATTTTCTCCTAACCTATTTGGCTCTTTAGTTTTCATTTTCAGTCTTCTCTGGTGTGTATTTTGGGATCCTGCTTTTCCCATGGTTTCTTCCCCCAGTTTTTCTTGGTACATCTTTCGGTAACGGCCTTATTATTTCAGGGGACACTTTCATAAATCCAGCTATATTCATTCTTCATTGTTGTCCATAGAGCTTAAAGGTGCCTTGACTGGTTCCTTCTCCTGATTGCAAATTCTGTCAATGACATTGGAGGATAGGAATTAATCTTCACAAAAAGGATTTTCATTTAGGGGATAAACTCCTGTCACATGAAACCCTTTTTCAATGTTATGTTTGGTAAATACTTTGCTGAAACATTTTCCAATAATGCCTGCAACACTAAAAATTGTCACATGTTACATGTTTTCCTGGTTTTGACAGCATCCAGTCATTAGGGTAATCATTGTCATACGTTCTATATGAACCAATGGTGGTGCAATCCAGTGGCAGTAACTTATGTTGTGAACGGTACAGCAGTGGAAGTAAGAAGATGCTATTTGCTTTTGCCACATTAATGGCTGAGATTTACAAGTGGGACTCATGATTGTTTAAAATCAAGAGAATTGTTTCTTCCTTAGAAGGCCTGTCACATGTCGTACAGTGCTCCATGCAATCAACAAACAGCTTCTCATGTGACCAACCTGTTGGCTTTGCACCTCCATTTGAAGCTGTACTTTCTAACACTCTGAATTCTGTCCCAAGGTACAACCATATGTTAGGTACAACCATATGTTGTACCTTGTGTCAATAAATTTCTCCCCTTTAAATGTCATCTGTAGCCATACATACAAAGCAATATAGAGGAAAAAATATATACCTTATTTGCCAGATACATGTGCAGCATTTTCCAGCATTCTAAACTTTACAACATGTAATCCTGTGCACGAAATAAATACAAACAAAAAATTTACCCACTGTACCTCACCTTCCCCCACTTTACATTAATGTGAGAATACTATCATTATGAAGTTTTAGGATTATAATTACTGTGTCTTCTAATTTTCTTTTTGACTTATCGAATCATAATCTAAGATTTATTCTTCCAATTTTTTTTTCAGTAATTAAATGGTTCATTTCAGTCCAGCAAAAGGGCTTGTTATGAACTGTAGTTTTTACCTTATTAGCTCTTTTCATCGATATCATCCGGCAGTCCCTGTAACTCCTTTCGCCCTGGCTTGAGAGACTGGAAAAAAATAATATTTTTATACAATTCCACCACTGAATCAATTCAGAGAGACGAATCATTCTGCAGCCGCTAAAGTTACTTTGCTATTATTTTATCATCAAATTTATCTTCCAGTATGAATCTTCCCTTGTACTAGCAGTTCTATGAAGCGGCTTACTCTTGCTTTCTACTGTGTTCCTATAAAATCTCATGTCTGTTGCTTATATTATTTTCCTTTCCATTTTGGTTCCGTAGTTTATAGGAGCTGTTTCATATTATATGTACTTGCATGAATTTATATATTTCTTTCACAAAATAGGAACTTTCTTCTACGAGCAACTCTACTGCTTTGTTCAAGATAAGTAATATATTTCTTCGTACACATATCGAATCATTATGTCTTAAATTCCAATCGAATATGTTCCTTTCTTTCACATTCTTTTATGGTCTCCTTTGCTAGTTTATTTTATCGGTTCTTTCAAAGGTAAAGATCGGCACATTTTTTAAAATTTAATCGGAAAGCGGAGACATCGACGTATAGGAGGATTCGCGTCATTTGTCGTTTTCAAAAAAATCTTCAATATAATCATTTTTTTAATTTTAATATTATTGAAAACCTTAACTTTAATATTGAGGAACATGAACTGATTCGAAACATTTTAAGTACGAATGATTTTTTTAATCAGATAAGCACTGTTTTGTGTCATTCACATCGATATTACATAAAAGAAGAATGTCAGCATGTAATAAGTTACCAGTTTGGATCTCAGTTGCCTCACAGTTCTGAACAAGTGTTTATTAACTGAATGAATTTATACTGCACGTCTCGACATTCTACTATAGATTCTAAATAATTCAAAGAAGTAAAGATTTTTGTATTATTTTGTAAATCCTGAAGTAAATAATATTAAATTAGTCACTAAAATAAATATATTTTAAATTAGCTTATTTCGAAACGACATAATTTTTAGTTCTTAGTAACCATGTGTCATAATGTGTACTGCTGACGGAAGTCAGCTCGAAGTTCAACCTTAGTCATTTGTATTCATGCAACGGGAGTTTTAATAGCTTGGGGATGGGAAGAGTCACAACAGGAACGTCTTGTTGTAGGTTTATATTTATTTCATGTTGTTCATATTTCTGTTCTTTACTGTTTTATCCTCACAGAGAGGAAGTAAAATGTTGAAATGTTAAAAATAACCGCGGGGAATGGAAACAGATATTTTACCCTATACGCTTCTGCCAATTTACTTTCATCGCGCGTTCGTGTAGCGAACAAGATCATTAAACAGTCAAATAGTATTGGCGCAACTTAAAGGGGTTGCATATTTTCTTGTTATAATTTGACAGAACATTTTGATGAAAAACATAGCGTGTAGTAACTTCACGATACATAGAGAGGTGAAAGGTAAAGCAGTCCCGTGACAGGCCCGGAGGGACCCAGAGGGTTCCAGGAAGTTAAGGATCCAGATTTCGTGACAACGGAACAGGATGGTGGTAAGTTGTCAGCCTTACGCACCGGCTGTCTTTACCCCCAGGAAACACTCCTGGTACTCATTTCTGTTAGAGGTTGAGTCGACCCCAGGGCCATAGTGCGATCGGAAGGATTTTGTGTCAATAAAAAATTCCACCGACGTCAGCTGCGATCAAACGAGCGACTTTCCCATGAGTAGCACAGCGCACCGGCTGTCTTTACCCCCAGGAAACACTCCTGGTACTCATTTCTGTTAGAGGTTGAGTCGACCCCAGGGCCATAGTGCGATCGGAAGGATTTTGTATCAATAAAAAATTCCACTGACACTAGCTGGGATCAAACCAGCGACCTTCCGATTTGTAGCACAGCACCTTAACCGCTGTGCTACCGCGGTTCTCATAAATAGACAGGACAGTGAAATATTGCCGTGTGTATAAGCTATTAAGATAAAACGTATTTCTTGTCTGTTGTATCCCAATACCCTTCCAAGCTGAGGTTACTGCTCTCATACACCGCCATTTGCTTTCTTATTACGCCATGATTCAGCAGTGTTGCCTTCCTTACACTCACAAATGTAAGTGTTGCGCTGTACCAGCAAAAAATAATTTTATCTAATTACAGAATAACATATTCCATGTTTATATCTCTTGTAATATGAAAATATTTTCCGGTTTCGACACTTCTTCACGGGAGCGTTATTTCTGAGTGACTGTATTTATTTTCCATTTACAAACTCCTAGATTTATTTGGACTATAAGGGATGTACAATCTTTTGCAATTATAGGCATCTACGAGTTCAGATTTTCATATTATTATATACTGTATAAATATTTATTTAACTAACCTTTTAGGGCCAATGCCTTCCCTGAATATAGCCCAATCTTACTTTAGGAACTCAAAAGTAATATGTGTTTGTGTGTGTGTGTGTGTTCCGTGCAATGCCATACCTTTCTCACAAAAATTATCCCTTACCTCCTGTATAGAGATTTCGCCTAGTTTCTTTCCAACATGTGTACACACCTCTCTATGAGACACGAAGTGATTATTTGTATATTACCGGCATGCTGATAAGTCCTTAGTCCTTATCCCGACCAGGAAGGAAACAAGCTCGGAAACATGTCAGGCGACGCGCGCGATTTCAACAACATCGAGACGCGAGCTATCATCAAGTTTTTTTTTTCCTGCAAGGCAAGACGCCGAAGGAAATTCACGCCATTCTGACAGAAACATTAGCTTGTTTCATTACTGATCGGACTAACGACTTATCAGCACCCCTGTATGTGGACTGATTTAAGTAATAAAGTGGACGTTAACCGTCGAGTTTGGTAGATTCAAGTCCATTTAAATAGTAACAACATTTCATTTCTCTTCTTTCAATAAGCATATTGTCTGCTCTTACAAATCAAAGGACTAAAATTTAATTTCCCGTAAGTTTATCACTCAACTATTTAAATTGTTACACCGTCCATGTTGTCGAGTTACTCAATTAATACACCGACTAATGCACTTATATAAAAGTTACACATTAAAACACTAAAACTGCTCTGACATGTTTCGGTCCTAAGACCATCATCAGGGAGCTATATCTTCCTTGCTAAAGTCACATTAAAAATAGTCACTGATTAACTTATTTGTACTAATAGGGTGTTGTGGCAGCATGCCTTGTTGTGTAATGTTATGTTGCGAAGAGTGCCCTGTTACGGATGTGCGTTCTGTGCTTCGCAGTCTCCTCCATTCCCCCGTTACCTCGTCCTTCCTAGGTCCAAATATTCTCCTCAACACCATAATCTCAAACACCCTCAGCTTCCTTTCCTCCCGCAATGTCAGCGATCAAGCTTCACACCCATACAAAACAACAGGCAAAATTATAGTTCTATATATCTTGATCTTTAAATTTTTGGATAGCAACC
>Ga0131853_10018506_pt1 | contig 12674 bp, 11 predicted proteins | sample TergutLab28metaG_FD_92764 | JGI IMG/M metagenome (GOLD analysis project Ga0131853, IMG submission 92764) | Labiotermes labralis P1 segment gut microbial communities from Petit-Saut dam, French Guiana - Lab288 P1 (version 2) (version 2) | ecosystem: Host-associated > Arthropoda: Insects >...
CCTGGACGGCCGCTCCGGGCAGCCGGATCAGGGAGCGCGCCGAGGCGGCGCTGAACCGTCGCAGCAGGAGGTCGCCGCCCCCTCCGGTAACCACGGCCGTCAGCGCCGTCACGCCGGCCGCCACCAGAAAGCCCCGTCTCCCCGGCCGTCCGGCCTCGCCGGCCCCGGACTCCGGCATGTCCCCGCGACGCCGGACGGTCCGGATCAGCACGACCAGGGCCCCGGCGGCGACGGCGGTCCCGGCCAGGGACGGAAGCGCGTCGGCCAGACCGGACGCGGGCCGGGTCAGCGCCGCGCTCACCCCGAGGGCGCCGAAGACCGCCAGGCCCGCCAGGCCGAGGGCCAGGCGCCGCAGGGCGAGCACGCCGATCAGCATGGCGTAGACCGCGAGCAGGACGAGGATGCCGGTCTCGAGCGCCGCCTTGTCGCTGCTGCCGAAATGGGCGATGGCGAAGTCCTTGACCGGCACCGGCGTCAGGTCGATGGCCACGGCGCCGACCGCGAGGACCGGGCTGCTCAGCGGTCCGGTGATTCCCGCCGCGAGCTCGGCCACGCCGAGCGCCGCCGCGGCGGCGAGCAGGCCGGCCAGCCCGCCTCTCGACGCGTGCCGGACGCGGATCAGGTTCCGCTTGGTTATCACGCGACAAATTCGAAACCGCCCGGCTCGCGGATTGCCCGTCGCCAGTGTGCGGAAAGTCTCACCGTGAACAGGCGGTTAAACCGGCCCACGCACCCATCCGGGAAGCCCCGGGCAACGAATACATCCCCCGCGATTCTCAGCGCGGCGGCCGCCTCCTTCGCGCCGCGGCGACCACTCGCGGCGGAAGCGGGAAGAACCCGCTGGTCCGGCGGATGTAGGCCGCGTATCCCGGGCGGCCGGCCATGCGCCGTTCGGTGAGCCGCTGGCCGGTTCCCCGCACGAGGAGGAACGTCATCGCGAGCGGCGCGAGCGCGCCGGGCAGCCACGGCCAGCCGCCGTACGCGGCCAGGTACAGGCCCCACCACATGCACGCGTCGCCGAAGTAATTGGGATGCCTGGTGTACCGCCACAGGCCCCGGTCCATGATCGAGCCAGAGTCACGCGGGCGGCTCTTGAACCGGGCCAGTTGACAGTCACCGGTCGTCTCGAACGCGAAGCCGGCCAGCCACAGCACGGCACCGGCCACGGTGACCGCGTCCGCCGGGCGGGCGGCGAGCATGCCGGCCTGGACCGGTGCCGTCGCCAGCCACAGGATGAGGCCCTGCGGGAGGTAGATAACCCGTAGTGCGTAACGATCCGGGTGCCTGCGCGCCCGGCGCAGCAGGTCACGGTACCGGGGGTCCTCCCCTTGGCCTGCGCCGCGCCAGGCGGTGAAGACCGCGAGTCGCGATCCCCAGGCCACGCTCGCGGCGGCCAGCAGGATCCGCCGGTCCTGCTGGCCGCCGCCGGCCGTGCTGACCAGGGCCGCGACGGGCAGCGCGGCGATGCCGATGCCCCACGTGGTGTCGACGATCCGGTGCCGTCCGCCCGCGCGGGCGAGCACGAAGGTAGCGCCCATCAGCACACAGGCCAGGGCGGCCGTCACCCCGAGAACCAGGCCGAACGAGCCTGCCGTGCTGGCGGCCATGTCAGCGGCCGCGGGTCGCCAGGATCTGGTCCACGCCCATCCGGCCCGCCTCGAACGCGAGCGCGCCCCCGGCCAGGTAAAGCCGCCAGACGCGGACCCGTTCCTCGCCGATAAGCCCGGTGACGCCGGGCAGTTCGCGCTCGAAGTTGGCCGTCCAGGCGCGGATCGTCCGGACGTAGTGCTCCCGCATGCCTTCCAGCCCGCGGACCTCGAGCCCGGCCTCCTCCAGCCGGGTGATCGTGGCGCCGGCGGGCTGCATGTGCATGTCGGCCGCGATGAACGCCTCGATGAACGGGCCGCCGCCGGGCGAGCGCGAGCCACGTGACATCTGCTGGATCAGTATCCGGCCGCCGGGCCCGGCGAAACCGCGCAGTGCCGCGCAGAACGCGGGATAGCCGGCCGAGCCGACGTGTTCGCCCATTTCCACCGACGCCACCGCGTCGTACCCGCCGTCCGCCGTGTCCCGGTAATCCTGGATCCGTACGTCCACGAGCTTCTCCAGCCCGAGCTCGCGGACTCGCCTCGCGACGAAGCGACCCTGTTCCCCGGACAGGGTCACCGCGGTAACCCGCGCCCCGTATTCCCGGGCGGCGTGAATCGACAGCGAGCCCCAGCCGCAGCCGAGGTCGAGCAGCCGGGCGCCGTCGGCGAGGCCGAGCTTGCCGCAGATGAGATCCAGCTTGTCGCGCTGGGCGTCCGCGAGCGTGTATCCGGGCCCGTCCGACTTCCAGTACGCGCATGAGTAGGCCATGGCCGGGTCCAGGATGAGCTGGTAGAAGCGGGCCGGCAGGTCATAGTGGCCCGCGACTACCGCGCGATCCCGGGTGCGGCTGTGCCGGCGGCCCCGCGGGCGGACCTGGCTCGCCGGCGGAGGGGGCGGCGGGCCTAGCACGCCGAATTGCCTGGCTGCCCTGGCGGCGGCCAGCACGGCGGCCGGGAACCGTATCCGGCCGCCGCCCCGGTCCGCGGCCGCCCGCCACGCGTGCCGCAGCCCGTCGGTGAGATCGCCGTCGAGGTCCAGGTCCCCGGCGACGTAAGCCTGGGCCATGCCGAGTTCGCCCGGGTGCCACAGCAGCCGCCGCAGCGCCAGGGGCGACCGGAGCACCACGGCCGGCGCCCCGGCCGGGCCCGCCTCGCTGCCGTCCCACGCCCGTACCCGCACGGGAAGCGCGGCCAGCCCCGTCCGCGCGGTCAGCGCCTCGATGGTCCCGGCGACGTCCGGCCCGCCGGTCACCGGCTGCCTTCCAGGGTGAGCTGGCAGACGTCGAGGTATCCGGAACGGAAGCCGGCCTCGGCGTAGCACAGGTAGAACGTCCACATGCCGATGAACGTGTCGTCGAAGCCGAGCCGCTTCACCTGCCCGAGACGGGCGGTGAAGCGTTCCCGCCAGATCCGCAGCGTCTGCTCGTAGTGGCGGCCGAAGTCCTCCCGGTCACTGACCCGCAGCCCGCAGCGCCGCGCGTTGTCCTCGATCGCGGTCACCGACGGGATCAGGCCGCCGGGGAAGATGTACTTGTGGATCCAGGTGTAGGAATGCCGGGTGGCCAGCATCCGGTCGTGATCCATCGTGATCGCCTGGAGACCGATCCGCCCGCCGGGCGCCAGCGCCCGGCCCAGCGCGCCGAAATAGCCTGGCCAGTATTTCTCTCCCACCGCCTCGATCATCTCGGCGGAGCAGATCGCGTCGAACTCGCCGTGTACGTCACGGTAGTCGCGCAGTTCCGCGCGGACCTGGCCGGACAGTCCCGCGTCGGCTATTCGCCGGGCCGCCAGCTCCCGCTGCTCCGGCGAGATCGTGATGGTGAGCACGCTCGCGCCGCGGGCCGCGGCGCGCAGCGCGAGTTCTCCCCATCCGGTCCCAACCTCGAGCAGCCGGGTACCCTGACGGACCCCCGCCCGGTCCAGCAGCCTGTCGATCTTGCGCCTCTGGGCCTCGGCGAGCAGGTCTTCGCCGGCCACCGGCCGGCTGGCGGAGTCAGTGCCGAACAGGGCCGATGAGTAGGTCATCGTCTCGTCGAGAAACAGCGCGAACAGGTCGTTGGACAGGTCATAGTGCCGGTGGATGTTCCGCCGTGCGCCGTCGGGGGTCGGCTCATCCGCCGTCGGCTGACCGCGCACGGCGACCCGCCGCAGCCGCTGTGCCCACGCCGGGACGAGACTGGCCGTCTGCCGGGCGAAGACGGTGAGCAGGCCGACCAGGTCGGAGGTGTCCCAGTCGCCGGCCATGTAGGCCTCCCCGAATCCGATCAGGCCGCCCGCGCCGAGGCGCCGGAAGAACTCCTGCGGGCGCCGCAGGTTCATGACCGGGCTGTCGGCCGGGCCGGCCCCGAGCAGGTGCCCGTCGGGAAACCGGACCCGCAACGGGAGCCGGGCCGCCGCCCTGGTGAACAGTACGCGCGCGACCGCGGCGCGTCCTCTGGGGCCCGCCGCGGCGGCGACATCCGGCCACCGGGCGGAATCGATCATGCTGGTCGCGGGCTGAGCGCAGCTGACCCTGGTCATAAGACTCCCTCCTGTCGGGTATGCGGCGGGCGCGCCACGGTGCGCAGGCCGCGAAGGCAGAGCTTGATGCCCTGCACGTGGATGCGGAGCGTGATAAGGACGGTGGACCACGGGTGCCGGGCCGCGGCCCCGGCGAGGGCGCGTCCGGTCACGGGAATCCGGTAGCCGTGCAGTCCGGCGGTGAAGGAGTCCCCGGACGGGCGGCTCAGTACGACGGACAGGGCGAGCTTCGCCCCGGGCGGAGGCAGGCTCATCCGGTACTCGCCGTCGACCGGGTAGAACGGCGAGACGTAGAACTCCTTGGCCGCGCGGGCGCGGGCGCGGTCGTCGGTGCGGAGCAGGTAGGCATGGCGCTGGCCGTAGGTGTTGTGCACTTCGGCGACGACGCAGGCGACGCTTCCGTCGGCGCGGTGGCACCAGTAGACGGTGAGCGGGTTGAACACGTATCCGAGCACCCGGGCGTTGGTGAGCATGAGCACGCGTCCCCCGTCGAGGTCCACGCCGCGGGCCCGGAGGAGACGGCCGATGTTCTCGCGGATGCTCAGGTGCGGGTCGCCGAGGTGGTCACGGGCGCGGAAATCAGCGAACAGCCTCGAGACCGGGCCCGGGCGCGGCATGTCATCGAGGTCGACGAGCCACTGGTACGTCCGGTAGGCGAACACGTTCCGCAGCGGCACGGTCCGCGCGTGGGCGACGCGGCACTCATAGAGCGCGGCACCTCTGAAACGGCTCGCCGGCCTGCGCGCTCCCCGCGTCACCATGACGCTCCCAGCGCGCGTGCGGCTTCTACGCCGGACCGGCAGCCGTCCTCGTGGAAACCCCAGCCGTGGTACGAGCCGGCATAGGCGGTGACGGGCGAGGTGAGCTCCGGAAGCCGGCGCCGCGCGGCGACCGACTCAGGCGTGTACGCGGGATGCGCGTAGTCCATCGTGGCGATGACCCGGTCCGGGGCCGGCGCCAGCCCGCCGCCCAGCGTCACGATGTAGTCCTCGTCGGCGTCGAGGTCCTGCAGCCGGTTCATGTGATAGCTGATCCCGGTGCCCGTGCCCGCGGCGTCGCAGGCGGTGAGCTGGTAGTTCCAGGACGCCCGCACCGGGCCGCTCCTGGGGAGCAGCCGGCTGTCGGTGTGCAGGACCGCGGGGTTGGGCGTGTAGCCGAACGCGCCGAGGACCGCCCGCTCGGCCCCGGTGGGATCGGCCAGCAGTCGCAGCGCCTGGTCGGCGTGCGTCGCGATCACCACCGCGTCGAACACGGCCGCTCCGCCCCCGGCGACGCTCACCTCGGCGCCTCCGGGGAAACGCCGGACGGCCCGCACGGGCGCTGACGGCCGGACTACCGGGACCTGCTTGGCGATCCGGTCCACGTAGCTGCGCGAACCACCGGTGACCGTGCGCCACGGCGGGGAACCAGAGATCGTCAGCATGCCGTGGTTGGCCAGGAAGGCGAACAGGTACCGTGCCGGATACCGGAGCGCGGTCTCAGGGGGGCAGGACCACACCGCGGCCACGAGCGGCAGGGCGAAATGGCCCCGGAAGTAGGACGAGAACCCGCCGTCGGCGAGGAACTCGCCCAGCGTGGGCCGCTCGTGGTCGCCGGCGGCCAGCAGCGACCGGGCCCGACGGTGGAACCGAGGGATCTCGGCCAGCAGGCGGGCGTACCGCCGGCCGCCCGGACGGAAGCCGGCGAGCACGCCGGCCGCGCCGCGCTTGCCCGCGTAACCGAGGCCGCATCCGGCGCACCGGACGGACATGCTCATCTCCGAGGGCTGGCTGGATACACCCAGTTCCGCGAACAGCCTGGTGAGCGTCGGGTACGTTCGCTCGTTGAACACGATGAACCCGGTATCGACCGGCACGCGGTGACCGGCCCCGCTGGTCACCGTGTGCGTGTGGGCGTGGCCGCCCAGCCGGTCATCCGCCTCGAGCAGGGTCACGTCGCGGCCGCTTCTCGACAGCAGGTAGGCGGCGGTCAGCCCGCTGACCCCGGCACCGACGACAGCCACCCGGCGACTCTCATCCCGTAGCATCGCAGCCTCCTCCCGTGAATCCAGAGCCGGTGGCTATTCGTCACCGTGCGCCGGGCGGATTGGCGGCCGCCGGGAGCGATCAGGTGGGCCCGGCGATTCCGGGCGGGCTATTGTTCAACCATTGACCCCAGCGTCCATGCTGATCAGACGGAGTTGCTGTGTCTCGACCCTTCCCCGAGCGGGATGCCGGCGGGAGCGGGCCTGTGTTCGCTCCCACCCGCCCGCGCCGGGCCTTCGACCAGATCATCGCGCAGATCAGGGCGATGCTGCAGAGCGGAGAGCTGAAGCCGGGGGACCGGCTTCCCCCGGAACGGGTCCTGGCGGAGCAGTTGCAGGTCAGCCGTAACACCGTGCGCGAAGCGCTGCGGATGCTGGAGATTTCCGGGCTCGTCACCGTCAGGCAGGGGTCGGGAGGCGGCGTCTTCGTGGCGCGCCCCGACAGCGCCGTGGTGGCCCGGCAGTTGTCAGACGCGCTCAACCTCACCGGTCTCTCGCTCGGCGACATCACCGAGACGCGGCTGTGGATCGAGTCGGTCGTGGTCCGCGTGGCGTGCGACCGCATGAGCCCGGAGGACCTGGCCGAGCTTGAGGCCAACGTCGAGCGGGCGGAGGAACTGGCCGCGGCCGGAGAGTGGGCGCGCCGGGCCGAGGTCAACATCGAGTTCCACAAGCTCCTGGTCGCGGCGACGCAGAATCCGCTGCTCATTTTCCTCGTGAACTCGGTCCTGGACCTGCTGCCGCCGATCATCCAGGCGTCCGGTCCCCAGACCGACGACATCGTCACGCGGTCGCGTCACCGGCTGCTGGCCCATCTGCGGGCCGGGGACGCCGACGCCGCGGTGCGGGAGATGGAAGATCACCTTGAGGTCCTGCACGACCGCTGGCTGACCGGTGCCTACCAGGGATCGCGGCGCAAGGACCCCGGCCCCGCCCCGGAGTAGCCGGGCCCCGGTCCTTGACTCCCGCGCGCGATTCACTGTGACATGGGTCTCATGTCGCCGCTGATCTATTGACCTGGCCCAGGTCTCCGTCGTCCAATTTCAAAGGTTCAACCTTTGAAATTTTTTCGGGAGGGCGCGTGAGCACAACGGCTCCACGAGCGGTGTACCAGGCCGGGCATCTGGAACGGCTCGCCAATCCCCGGAGCATCGCCGTCGTCGGGGCGTCGGAACGGCCCGGCAGCTTCGGAGCCCGGACGCTGGAGAACCTGGCTGGCTTCGCCGGCCCGGTCACCGGCGTCAACCCGAAGTACGCGACCGTCCTGGGGCGCCCGTGCGTGCCGTCGCTCGCCGACCTGGACGGAGAGCCGGACGCCGTGATCATCTGCACGCCGCGCACGACGGTCAGCGGCACGCTCGCCGAGGCGGCGAAGGTCCGCGCCGGCGGGGCCGTCGTCTACGCGTCCGGCTTCGCCGAGACCGGCAAGCCGGACCGGGTCGCGGACCAGGCCCGCCTGGCGGAACTGGCGCGGTCGGCGGGCATGCCGGTCGTCGGGCCGAACTGCGTGGGCCTGGTCAACGTGCGATCCGGCGCCGCGATGAACTTCATGAACGACTGCGGCGACATGATCGACGGCCACGAAGGGCCGATCGCGATCGTGTCGCAGAGCGGGGCCCTCGGCTACACCGTGCTGCAGGGCATGGTGCGGGGCGCCGGCTTCAGCCACTACCTGGCGTCCGGCAATTCCGCTGACGTCGAGGTCTGCGACTTCATCGCCTACGCCGCCGCGCAGCCGGACGTCCGCGCGATCATCTGCCTGTTCGAGGGCATCAAGGACGGCGGGCGTTTCGGTGAAGCCGCCCGCCTGGCCCAGGCCGCGGGCAAGCCGCTCATCGCCTACAAGGCCGGGAACGCCGTCGTCAGCCGCCAGGCCGCGATGTCTCACACCGGTACGCTCACCGGGTCGCTGGACGCCTACCGCGCGGCGTTCGAGAGCGCGGGCGTGGTAGCGGTGAACGACCTGGAGGCCATGCTGGAATTCGCCGGGATGTTCGCCAAGACGCCGCCGCCCCGGCGCGGGCGGTCCGTCGGCATCATGGCCACCTCCGGCGGCGCTGGCGTCATCAACGCCGACAAGGCCGAGGAGAGCGGGCTGGAGATCCCGGAGCTGTCGCCGGCCACCACGGACCTGCTCTCGGAGTACGTCCCGGACTTCGGGTCGGTCCGCAATCCCGCCGACCTCACCGCGGAAGTCCTGAAGGACGACACGACGTTCGCCAGCTGCATCCGGGCCTTCGCCGACGACCCCAACTTCAGCGCGGTCGTCGTGCCGCTGGTCTTCGCCCACCCGGGCTCGGCCGGGCAGCGCTCCAGCGTCATCACCGACGTCGCGGCCACCACCGGCACGGCGATCGTCACGGTGTGGATGAACGACTGGCTGGAGGGTCCGGGCAGCGCCCACCTCGACGCCGACCCCCGGGTGCCGCTGTTTCGCTCGCCCGGTCGCTGCATGGACGCGATCAGCGCGTGGGCCGACTGGCACGAGCGGCGCGAGCGCGCCCTGGCCGCGCCGCCGGCCCGGCGGGTCAGCCCGGCGGACGCCGGGGCCCGGGCGAGGGAAATCCTGGCCGGGACCGACGGGGTCCTCCGCGAGGACCCCGCGAAGCGCCTGCTGGAGGCCTACGGCATCCGCACCAGCCGGGGCCGGGCCGTCGCCACCCCGGACGAGGCCGCGGCCGCGGCCGACGAGATCGGCTACCCGGTCGTGGTGAAGATCGACTCCGCCGACCTGCCGCACAAGACGGAGGCCGGGGGAGTCCGCCTCAACCTGGGCGCCGCGGACGAGGTCCGCGAGGCGGCCCGGGGAGTCCTGGACTCGGCCCGGCGGCACGCCCCGGGCGCGATCCTGGACGGGGTCATCGTCGAGCCGATGGTCGGCTCCGGTTTCGAGCTCGTCGCCGGATTCACCAACGACGCGCAGTTCGGCCCGGTGCTGCTGGTCGGCCAGGGCGGAGTCTGGGTCGAGGTGCTGCGCGACGTCGCCCGGAGCCTGGTGCCGGTCACGCCGCAGAAGGCCCGCGGCCTGATCGAGTCCCTGCGCTGCTACCCGCTGCTGACCGGGCACCGGGGCGCCCCGGAACTCGCCGTCGACGCCGCCGCCGACCTGGTGTGCCGGGTCTCCGAGCTGGCCGACGACCTCCGCGACGTCGTCGCCGAACTCGATGCCAACCCGGTCCTGCTCTCGCCGGCGACGGCGGTCGCGGCCGACGCGCTGATCCGGGTCAAGGCCCGGCAGGAAGGGGAGTGACGGCAATGACCGGCAAATGCATCGAGGACTTCACGGTCGGAGAGGTCGCGGTCAGCCCCGGCCGCACCGTGACCGAAACCGACGTCGTCACCTACTCGTGGGTCTCCGGCGACACCAACCCCATGCACACCGACGCGGAATACAGCGCCCGCTCGCCCCTGGGGCAGCGGATCGCGCACGGGACGCTCGGCATGTCCATCGTGACCGGCCTGTCCGCGCGCCTGGGCCACCTTGACGGCACCGCGATCGCCGCCCTGGGCGTCGACGAGTGGCGGTTCGAGAAGCCGATCCTGCTCGGCGACACGGTCACGCTGCGGACAACGGTCGTCGAGGCGCGGACTACTTCCAGGCCCGACCGGGGAGTGCTCGTCCGCCGCATGGACCTGCTCAACCAGCGCGGCGAGCGGGTGCAGACCGGCCTCATGACGACGATGGTGCTCACTCGCGCGGGCCTGGCCGCGAAAACCGACGAAGAAAGGCGGACATCATGACCTCCACGCAGTCCACGAGCCTGGTCAACACCTTCGGCCTGACCGACGAGCAGATCATGATGCGCGACAGCGTCCTGGCCATCCTGGACCGGGCGCTGCCGCAGCATTCCATCCGGGAACTGGACGAAGCGAAGGCATTCCCGCACGCCGCGTACGACGCGCTCGCCGAAGCCGGCTTCCTCGGGCTCCCGTTCCCCGAGGACCTCGGCGGCGCCGGCGGGTCCTTCACCGACCTGACGGTGTTCCTCGAGGCCCTCGGCTACCACTACGCCGGGCTCGCCCAGGGCGTCATGACCAGCCTGATCTACGCCGGCCAGCACGTGGCGATGTTCGGCCAGCCCGAGGTGAAGAAGGAATTCGTCCCGAAGATCGCCGCCGGGAAGATCAAGCTGGCGCTGGCCATGTCGGAGCCGGGCACCGGATCGGACCTCGCCGGGGTCAAGACGTCCGCGGTCCGGGACGGCGGCGAATGGGTCATCAACGGGACGAAGGTCTGGATCACCTGCGCCCACGTCGCCGACTACCTGGTGGTCGTCACCAAGACCGACCCGTCCGCGCAGCGGCACCGCGGCATGACCACCTTCCTTGTTCCCGCGGACGCCCCGGGCGTCTCGGTCAAACCGCTGTCCATGCTGGGCCGCCGGACTTCCACCACCAACGAGGTCTTCTTCGACAACGTCCGGATCCCGGCGAACTACATCCTCAGCGAGGAGAACGGCGCCTGGAAGAACCTGATGGCCTGCCTGGGCAAGGAACGCCTGACCCTGGCGGCCATCTCCGCCGGGAACTGCTTCCGGATCACCGAGTACGCCCGCGACTACGCGCAGCAGCGCATCGCCTTCGGCCAGCCGGTCTCGGACTTCCAGGTCATCCAGCACAAGCTCGTGGACATGCACATGATGGCCGAGACGGCCCGGCAGTCCGCCTACCGCGTGGCGGCCCTGCTCGACGGCGGCCAGGACGCGATCATCGAGACGTCGATGGCCAAGATCACCTGCACGGACAACAACTTCAAGTGCGCCGACATGGGCCTGCAGATCCTCGGCGGCGCCGGCTACTCGATGGAGTACGACATGCAGATGTTCTTCCGCGACTCCCGGGTCGGCCCGATCGGCGGCGGCAGCAACGAGATCCAGCGGAACATCATCGCCAAGCGCATCGGCCTGTGACACGGCCATGAGCAAATCGGTGGCGGTCATCGGGTACGCGGCGACGCCATGCGGCAAACTGCAGAGCGCCGAGAACGAACCGCATCAGGTGCTCGAACACGAGGTGCTGGCGGAACTGGTCATCAGGGCGTGCCGGGAGGCCGGCGTCGGCAAGAGCGACGTGGGCGGCCTCTCGTTCGCGATGCCGCGCCCGTATACCCGCCAGAAGTACTTCGCCACGTTCATGGCGAACTACCTGAGGCTTCCCGTCGATAACGGGATAGTCGGCGAATCGCTCGGCAACGGCATGACCGGCGGCATCGCGTTCGAGAACGCCGCCAACGAGATCCGGCTGGGCCGGGCCAAGGTGGCCCTGGCGCTGGGCGTCAACTTCGAGTCCGCCATTCCCGCCGCCGAGCACATGATGTCGTCGATGCGCACCACGGGGGACGTGGACTTCCACTCGCCCTTCGGCATCACGCCGATCGCCTGGTACGCGATGGACGCCATGCGGTACATCCACGAATACGGGTCATCGCGGGAGGAGATCGCGACGGTGGCGGTCAAGAACCGGTACCACGCGAGCCTGAATCCGCTCGCGCAGTTCCGCGAGCCCATCACCCTCGATGACGTGCTGTCCCAGCGGCCGATCGTCGAACCGCTCGGGCTGTACGAGGTCCCGCCGCGCAGCGACGGCGCGATCTGCCTGGTGCTGGCCGACGAGGACACCGCCCGGGCGCTGCGCCGGCCCTACGCGCGGCTGCGTTCCCGCGGGTTCTTCCACGAGGGCGCCCACCAGATCAGCGAGACGCCCAACGACATGATCGCGCTCGAGGCCGCGCGGGCGGCCGGCCGGATCGCCTACACCGAGGCCGGAGTCACGCCGGCCGACCTGGATCTCGCCGAACTGTACGCCCCCTGCACGATCGTGGAAGTCCTGGTCAGCGAGGCACTCGGGCTCATGCCCCGAGGCGAGGGCGCCCGGTGGGCCGCCGACGGGCGCACCACCCTCGGCGGCGATATCCCGGTCGCGACCTCCGGCGGGCTCACCTCGCGGGGGCACCCGCCCTACGTGACGCCGCTCTACGGAATCCTCGAGGCCGTCGAGCAGTTGCGGGGCGAGGCCGGCGACCGGCAGGTGCCCGGCGCGCGCCTGGCGGTGACCTCGGCCGAGCTGGGCAACTACAACGCGGCCCTCGTGCATGTCTGGGAAGGAATGCGCTGATGCTCGAGATCATCGAGGCCGGCCGGCCGCATCCGTACCCGCCGCGCGTCAGCGCCTTCACGCGGACGTTCTGGGACGGCCTGGCCGAGGGGCGGTTCCTCACCACCGCCAGCGCCTCCACCGGCCGGCTGACCTTCCCGCCCAAGCCGGTCTCGCCGTCGGACTGGTCCGGGGACATGGAGTGGACCGAACTGAGCGGCCTTGGCGTCCTGTACTCGCACACGACCCTGCACTCCGCCCCGGCCGTCTTCACCGAGGAACTCCCGTACACGGTCTGCATCGCGGACCTCGACGAGGGACTGCGCATCGCCACGCGCTATCTCGGCCCCGCCCCGCGGATCGGGCAGCGCGTCCGCGTCGTCGGGGTGCGCTACACCGATCACATGTCATTCGCCGTGACCAGCGACGAATCCTGAACCGGGGAACCG
>Ga0131853_10018507_pt1 | contig 12674 bp, 6 predicted proteins | sample TergutLab28metaG_FD_92764 | JGI IMG/M metagenome (GOLD analysis project Ga0131853, IMG submission 92764) | Labiotermes labralis P1 segment gut microbial communities from Petit-Saut dam, French Guiana - Lab288 P1 (version 2) (version 2) | ecosystem: Host-associated > Arthropoda: Insects >...
CGCTTGTGAGTGCGGTAATGAACCTTCGGGTTCCATGAAATGCGGGGAATTTCTTGACTAGCTGCAAACCAGTTAGCTTCTCAAGAAGAACTCTGCACCATGGAGTAAGTAAGTAAGTAAGTAAGTAAGTAAGTATGTGTCAAATGTTAAGGAAGGACCCGGGAAAGAGGACCATAAAACTGCAAAAAAAAAACACACACTCATCACCACTTAATTACAGCAAAAATAAGGAATATTAATAATTCTTCGTGAAATACCGAATTCGGTACGGTGTCTCCTTCAGCTAGGTGCCCTGCACACTCACGTATTTGTGCTGAAATACAAACAAAACTGGATCAATCACCTTGAAAGAATGGACAACACCAGACTCCCGAAACACGCCCTCAACTACAAACCTCGAGGAAGAAGAGATCGTGGATGCTCCAGGAAACGATGGCAATGCGTCGATGCCGGAACAGATCAAACGACCTAATCCATGGAGGAAGATTATGATGATGATGACAATGATGATGATGAATTTCATGTTACAATATCATAAAGAAAATATAACACTGTGCAAAATATGAACTGCCTTCAGATTAGAATAGCAGTTGTATGAATAAATGGAAAGCAACGTACCCCACGGGACCGCGAGACGACTGGGGGGGGGGCAGATTATTGTGTACTTGATTTCTTTACTATTTACAACCGAAAACCGGATATTCTGGTTTGTAGATGGTTCTTGTTGATGCGCGGAATTTCCTTAATTCATCTCCTGTCCGTACGTTACATACATGAGTAAACTTATATATATATGCACAGTAAGAGTCACTATAGTACTGCTCAAGGTAAACCGCGCCTTAGTTGCTGCAAAAGAAGACTCAAATGCGAGAGGGGGCATTCTCAAGTTCGTGCTAGGGTCATGAATGTGGGCGAGAATATAAAAATCATAAGGAAATAAAAGTGGGTAAAACGTAAGTAAACAAATGCAGAAGCTGACAGGAGATCGTAGCAATCAAAACAAACAAAAAACAATTACAAATGCAATGTTCAGGAGACATGAGAGAGCTGGAAGTTAGAAGAAAGAAATGAAAAAAAATGAAAGAATGAAGGAAAGCATGAATAAATAAACCAACAATGCTAACTAATAAATAAATACGTATGTGCGCGGTGGCGCAGTGGTTAAGGTGCTGTGCTACAAATCGGAAGGTCGCTGGTTCGACGATCCCAGCTGGTGTCATTGGAATTTTTCATTGACATAAAATCCTTCCGATCGCAATATGGTCATGGGGTCGAGTCAGCCTCTAACAGAAATGAGTACCAGGAGCATTTCCTGCGGGTAAAGGCGGCCGGTGCTTAAGGCTGACAACCTTACCACCATCCTGTGCGTTGTCATGAAATCTGGGAACCTTAACTTCCTTGCAACCCTCTGGGCCACTCCAGGCCTGTAACGGGACTGATTTAACAATATGTATATATATATATATATATATTATTTAGCGATGGTGTCACTATTTAGCCTACACAGTGTCTGTCGATGGTCGACGATTGAATATGAATACGTCACTCACGACAGTCGAACCATAATTCCTCTCACTTCGCACCCGATGCTTAGTCATTACACGGAGTACGCTATACCGGCTCCATATAGTGGTGACATAAGTGGGGAAATGAATCAGTGAGTGATAAATTGCTAAAAAGTTAAATAAGTGGGTACAAGGAAAAAAGAAAATGTATGAAAGGACAGAAACTAAATAAATACGAAGCAAGAGCATACCGAAAGCACAATTATGGAAGTAGTAAAAGAAGACTGAGATAAGAATTACAGGACCTGAAAAGGAGGAATCCTCGGTCCGACCGTGGATGGGGTGACCTTGCCACTGTTCCCACCCAGTAAACAAGTACCCAGTTACAAGTAGCTAACGTCAGCTCACTGTGAACTAAGCTTTCTAACTTTTCGTATGCACTGAACACAAAAGCGTGACGGTGATGCCTCTGCTGCAATAAACATAAAATGTGGGCAAGTTTTTATCCTGCTTTCAATAAGTCATTTTGCGTTTATACTGTAGTCTATAACTCGTCTCAAGCCCGATGAAAATCGAATGGAGTCATTTAATTTGTTATGCAAATTGAATTGACGGAGTTAGGTATAGGTAAAAAAAAATAAAAACGAAAACTTGCAATTCCCGAAACGTCGTGTTTGGAATATTATACAATGAAAAAAACGAAGCCCAGACACCAGCGATCCTAAATGTGATATAGAGTGGAACCTGTTTTAAAGGGAACCTGGGCATAAAAATCCCTGTTTTCAGCGGAAAAACTTCCGAGGATCTGTAGTCTCGTGGATCCACAATTCAAGCACCTGTATTAAACGGAATCTGCCCGCAACGGAAAAAGTTTCTGCCACCTTCGGTTCCATCAGAGGAAGTTTTCACTGTGCCATCATTATAACACTCCAAATAAAAAGATAAAATTGGCCTTAGACCCTTCCAATAAGAGACGAGTCGTGGAATAGTCTGTCAGAAGCAGAGCTGAACTTCGGATAGGCAGCTAACATCACCCGCGTACTGCTGGCCGTAAGAATGTCCGTAGGTTTGCATTTTTATCTGCAAATAAACTAAAATTAAAACAACGTGTGACAATAACAACCGTCAAGAAATACATGAACTTTGAATAAAGAAGTGGGTCAAAACTGTTTAGTCAGACGCAGCATGCAGTTGTTATGCCGGCAGTCATGCAAAACACCAACTCTAAAATCATTACCATGGCAACGATTGCATTGGTAATTCATGCATGAAATACATACACATATATTTAATCACAAACCGTATCCTACCATATAATTTTACAATTTTGCACAGTACTGTGGGCAAACATGTGAAGGACGAATGGGGCTGGCCAATTTCAACATTATGCAGTTACATAATCAAATATTTCCACATTCAGACATTAAAGAAATGTAATAATTTAATATTGCACACATTCCGTACATCTGACAAGTTAACTTATATCTATTCCCCAGTAACTACACACGAAATAACAATCATCATTCCGCGGTACAGTCTACTACAAGATTCGGATATCCTTAGCCATCTTCAGGGAGAGTTCTTTTTAACACAAATGAATTCTCACTCTAGTGTTAAAATTCTCTCTTTGAAAATACCTATGGATAGCCGAAATATGCAAGAGATTGTACTGCAGAATGATAGAAATGTAAGTTCACCACTTTCTGTGTAATTAGTTTAAAATCAGTAAGTTAAAGTTTAATTCTAATGGCACAATTAGTACGCGAGTCCTAACATCGAAACGGTAAAGAAATTTCTTGATAAATGGAAACCGAAAGTTCATCGACGTGATAAAACAATTCGAGGGACTGAACTTTACCCTCAGCCAAATGATCCAGCCCACGTCATGTCATGTTGGTAAGATCCACTTCAACAATCTCATCAAACACGTCTAGGTCTCCCAGGCAGTCTCCTCCCTTCGATTCTCCAAGTAACACAACTGGAAATGAGCTCATATGGTCTCTGGTTTGAAACTGGAGTACAGTTCCAGGACGCATCACTGCAACCCTGATAACTCTGTGTGTGTGTGTGTGTGTGTGTGTGTGTGTGTACAGGTGTGGGAGGGTGAAATGGGAATTTCAGCAATTCAGAGAGGAGAAGCGTTTATGGATGGAATGGTAGACAGACTGAAGGACTGGACGAACACAACTCACGAGCAAGACCGGTATGTACTCGTAAGTGGATGAACTACATTGCTGTCACAGCAAGATGCCCTGTCCACATGGCGACCTTGGAGGATTTCCATTGCCTCTACAGCCCAGTATCAGCCTATCCGATTTATTAAACTCAAGCCTATTTTGTACACTTTATAAAAAACGAAAACATTTCTTGCACTGTGTAATTAGTAGTCTCTTATCTCTTTTTTAACTGCAGAAATCTTTCTCGCGTGATTCCCTATCTACCCTCCAAAAATGACTCTCAACTCCTGAGCTAATCTGTGAAGTACTTGGTGAAATGCTTTGGCACGCGGATTGTAGTTTGTGATCCTGGTTACACCTTGAACTGGGATACAAGCAAAACTTTGCTGACAGCTGATTTGTCCAAACGTGAGACTTTCTATCATGAGGTCCTTGGATCAAAAATCTTGGGACTTTTCAGCCGGCACGAAACAAGACAGATCCAGGGTTGGATTTTTGCCGTGAACAACGGACGTAAATTAGCATGCAGCGCGACTGTAACATAGCGAATTGTACAGGTCAGGCTGAAGGTCGCACAACACCGTCCTGACGCATTTAATGAAACAGAAATGACGCTCAAATCTTGTGCCAGGATTTGAGAATGATTCACTGGGGAGCCTGCTGTTTACGTCAATGTACCAGAAACCGGTTCCGAAGCGTGGACTGCGGCTTTCTGATACGCAGAATCTTCGATTGACCTTAAAAGTGGATAAATCATAACATTGCCATTAAAATGTAACAACAGGCAGCATTCCTGAGCACTCTGCACTCGATGATGCCTTAAATTTCTCGTCGTTTCTCGAATCTAAAGGTTCATTACCGTGTTTACAGGATCTTAGTGTTAGTCTCTTCCCGTCTTGGGCCACCTGAACCTAGTTCCCACTTTTCTGCTAATCTATTAAGGTGCAACCAATCTAACAGCTCTATAACATTCTGTCATCTACAACCAGACCTTCCAACTGATGTCTTCCCTTCCGGTTTTTCCTTACCAGTGTTAACTTTAATGAAAAATACAGCATAAGAAAACAAATTAAGCACGGGACTTATTGTACATAATAAAAGGTAAAGGCAAAGTGCACCCCTGTACAGGCACTGAGGCTCTGTACAGGCCGTATGGCCTATAGGGGGAGTAGAGGTATTGCTCTATTCTTTCTTAACCACGGCACTAGAAGGGGGTGAGGGGTCAGCGTCACGCCCCGGCCGCTCTTTACCTCCGGGAAAGACCCGGTACCCATTGTACAGGAGGCTGGGTGGGCCCCAGGGCCGGTCTGGACAGGTGCGGAAAATCTCGCACCCACCGGGTTTCGATCCCCGGACCATCCAGCCCGTAGCCAGTCGCTATACCGACTACGCTACCCGGCCCACCATTGTACATAATAATGCATACAAATTAGTTCACTACAAATAAGACGAAAGCGGATGGCAGAATTTATGTGAATGGAAACACTAATGTGAGAAAATTTTGCATGTGTGGACTTACAAGTTTATTGAAACAGAACAAGATTAATAACACTATAAATGTATTTTGTGGTAGGAAGGTTTAAAATAAAAATAAAGGGTGTCGAGGAAAGACGTCAATTAACAAACCAATCCTACAGAAAGAAGTTTAGAAAATCCGGGAAGCTGTTAGAAAGAGTGTGGCAAAAGAGCTACCCATGAATGCAGTTAAATCTCAGATATGCACGAAATACTTTTGTTTTCCTCGAATTGTGACTTCGACTACAAAGCTATATTGTTTGGAAGTGTGTCATTCCGGTTGTGTATGTGTGTGTGTGTGTGTGTGTGTGAAAATTGGAAAGGGTACGTAGTCAAACACAACTATGCCAATTAAGATGTTTTAATGACTATACTAGACAACTACATGTTTCGGCCTTTACTGGCCATCTTCAGGTCGTCTTCAAGAGAACTTAAGGTCCTACTATATTACGCAATAAAGCCCAGATGTAGAGATCTCTCCATCACGTGCGCGCACAATGTATATAGTAGGACCTTAAGTTCTATTGAAGACAATCTGAAGATGGTCAGTAAAGGCCGAAACATGTAGTTGTCTAGTATAGCCATTAAACACATCTTAATTGGCATAGTTGTATTTGACTACGTACCCTTTCCAAAGCTATAGTACAAGGAATTCGTGCTTCGTCAGCACCTGGTGTTACATCGGCACGTATTCATGCAACCGCGACCAATACGCGCAGTTAATTTCATTTTAAGGTTCCCCCTATCAGAATTGTGTAGGCTTGTGCATGCATCACCTTTGCCATACGTACTACATTCCCCGTCCATCCCACAATCCTTTAATTTATTGACGCAGCATTATAGGATGTACAGTAAAAATCGAGAAGCTCCTCATTATGTAATTTCCTCTATCCCCATGTTACTCCCTCTCTCATGAGATATATCCCCCCCCCTTACCCTGGTCGATATAATGTAATACCCCGCCCTCAAACACCCCAGTCTGCGTTCTTAAGTTACATCAGTTGCGCTGCCTTCACAGCGCACAAACGTTGTCGCAGATTGCGAGTTCATGAGCCAAGACGAACCTTCCTGAACCACAACTGTTACCGCAGGCATATTTATCACAAAGCAAACGGAGGAAATCCCCGACCGACAACGCTAAACAACAAACACGAAAACAATAACATCTGCTAGGCAGGGGTGACTAAATGATTCATTCCTTGTGCCAAGACTTCTAGGTTATATTTCAATAAACTGCATAAAAGGCAGTGTAAAGTGTCCGAATGTTTTGTACCCGAAGCTGTGCGACTGATTCAGATGTCGTTCGACGCTGGGGATGTTGAAGTTCAAGTTGCTGGTTAATTGGACTTTGGGTTGATTGAGCGGAGTACAATTCAGACATCATGTTAAGCGCATAATGAGCATTATCGATTTTATTTAAAAAAAACTCGCGGTTCGGAACGCAAGATCATAAAATAAATTACAGAGTATAATGGGAAATAAAACATTATTTAAAACGTATTTCCATAGCTCGAATGTTTTACAAAATACAAGGAAAACCAATCTGTGACCTTGTGCAATGCAATTAGATGTGTATGAGTAAGAAGATAGCAAAGCACGTCACGGTTACCGTGTTCTAGAAAGTGACTCCGAGCAGATTAACCCTAAAGATAGAAGAAGAAGCAGATACCTTCGAAATATTGGCACATCCAGCTACCAGAATTCCAGCAGTTCGCAATCTATACCCAAATTTAAAAAAAATTATTTCGCCTAGTCATGTTTCGGAGTGCGTTACATTGCTCTACCGCATCCAACAATTCCTGCAGTTTATTTCTGCCCGTCTACCCCCCCACCCCCCCTTTTCGGGGCCCATAAAAACAAAACAAAAACGGAGTTAAGTTTTACCTCTTTTCCATATCTGTCCGGAATCATCATCCTTCAGTAACATAATTTCTGCAGTTTATATTAACCGCGTGGTAGCAGAACTAGAAGTTTCGACACTGCATATACCAAAGTGTGCGTATTGCCAACGTAAAACGCAGAATACTGGATTTTGGGGGCTCAGATATCAGCTGGATAATGACTAAAATTCTTCTAAAATATTGTTTTGCTGTCCGTCTTCCAGCGTATATATAGGGACAGCTTTCAAACTAGCAGCAGTATTCACATCATTCAAGATAAAATATTCGCCGCCAATGCCAGAGGCGTCAGCCATCCGTCCGCGATCTCTGGTCGGCAAACCTGAAGTACTGGCTCTTCAAACCGTTACCCTCAAAAGTCATTATAACAGCAGCAAACACAGCCAGTTTTTATATGCAGCAGTGGGAAAAGACTAAGTGCTTGCTACGTAAAATCAAAGCACCTCTACTGGATGGTACATGTGCAAGGTGCAGTGGTGTAAGGGCGGAAGCAGAGAAAACTGAAGTGCTTGAGGACATACCCAGGGACTTAACGCGAACATCGTTATTAACTAACTTCCAATCTAAGCTGGTAACATTTAAAGCACTGATATCTTGTATTTAACTGTCCTTCTTTATGTATTTTTAATTGCCTGATCGTGGGGTTTTCACTAGCCGAAACAGTAAAGGTAAAGCAGTCCCGTTACAGGCCAAGAGTGGCCCAGAGGGTTCCAGGAAGTTAAGGTTCCCAGATTTCATGACAACGGCACAGAATTGTGGCAAGGATGTCAGACTTACACACCGGCCGCCTTTACCCCCAGGAAATGCTCCAGGTACTCATTTCTGTTAGAAACTGAGTCGATCCCAGGGCCACAGTGCGATCGTAAGGATTACGTCAATGAAAAATTTCAATAACACCAACTGGAATCGAACCAGCGACCCTCAAATTTGTAGCGCAGTACGTAGCATGCAATAAACTTGACATAAATTCACTTGTGATTGACAGTTTGTACTTCCCTTTTACTACAGCACTGACAATTATATGTATGTACCACCTGCTTTATTATGAAGAAAAAACTGTATTCTGCCCACACAGTGTATTCATATGTTTCGTATGATGCTCACAGTAAACAAAGATTATTTCCCTAAACAGAATTAACTGATGGTGTTTCTAATGGACATATAGCATATTTCCTGTGAAACAGAAGTTCATTTTTACTTTGCCCTGTTATTTAGGTGGGCTTCACGCTGTAAAAGAGTTAACTGTTGTAGTGTCATTAGAAAATGACGGGGGAATGGAGGAGATTGCATAACGAGGAGCTAAATGATCTGTATTCCTCACCCAATATTGTGCGGGTGATAAAATCGAGAAGAATGAGATGGGCTGGGCATGTGGCGCGTATGGGTGAGGAGAGGGGGACGTATAGGGTCTTGGTAGGGAAGCTGGAGGGAAGAGACTACTGGGGAGACCTAGGCGTAGATGGGTGGATAATATTAGGATGGATCTCCAGGAGGTGTGATGTGGGTATATGGACTGGATTGGGCTGGCCCAGGATAGAGATGGGTGGCGGACGCTTGTGAGTGCGGTAATGAACTTGCGGGTTCCATAAAATGCGGGGAATTTCTTGACTAGCTGCAAACCAGTCAGCTTCTCAAGAAGGACTCTGCACCATGGAGTAAGTAGGTAAGTGTCATTAGAAAAGGGGCCAGTGGATTTAAATGGTGGCGAAAATAATTCCACTACCCTCGGCCCACTGTGAACTAGACTTGAAGTGAGACAGGTCGGTGGATCGAGAATAGCTTCCTTTTTAAGGACAGGAGGTTATTTATAAGACATTGTACCATGAGGCGAATTTGTTCAAAAGTGACACGATAGGTGCACAGCCGTGAGCACTTTGTGACTTCCGGAGCACAAAGGGACCCGATGACTCAAAATCTTTTCGTTCTGCTTCACACAGGGAAACTTTGTACTTGGACTTAATAAGGAGGAATGTGATTCCCCGAGTCATGGCGCGTTCAAACACGATCGCATCAACAAAGCATGATAAGGCAGCGGCTGGTATCGTAAGGTCACCGCTTCACATCTCACCTGTTCTGTTCTTGTGGTACAGTCACATGGTGGTCCATTTTAAACAAAAAATTAATTTAGTACCAAACGCAGAATGGTTTAATTCAACAAAACGAATCTTTATATGCGGGCGCAGAGCAGGCTGGTTTACCGGCTATAGCAGTCCTGTACTAGGGAAGAACGAAGTTCAAATCTCGACCTGACTTTCGGCCTTCCAGACTTAAGGTTTCTTTGATTTATTCAGCTTATTCAGCTCATTTTTGTAATACGACTTACTAAATGAACACGGCAGCTTCTCCCACATTCTCGTCTTCATTTTGCTTCCATCTGAGTTACGATGGTGTGCAGTGGGGTAGGTAGGCACCACCGTTTTGGAGAAATATGCCGGGTTTCTCTTCAGGCAGAAGTGATGGTGTAGGCAGTGCACTCCTCCGAAACAATCGTACCCGTCTACCAGACTACACGGCGTCACGTCTCACAATATGGACACTTCGATGCTTACCGCAGTAAGAACCTCAAATAACACCTTTCCAAATTAGTTAACAAAATTTAGCAGCAAATTATAAATCCATTAGAAAACGTTTGTTGTAATAACGCATGCATGTATTCTTGTGATGTAGCTTCGCCCCCCGTCTGTATTGGGGGCAGTGACATGCGGTCACCTGAACCACGTGCGCGCGCGATTTCCTGCCGTCGGGGGGGGGGGGGGGGGGGACAATCCCAACAGATGCCAGTCACTTCTCTGTGCATTACAATACACTGTAAAGCTACATACAGCACACCTGGCATCCATCTTGTAGCAGGCAAGTTAACATTAATTTCTTTTCCATATAATTAAATGCGCATTCATACTGACAGGACTACGAGATCTCTGTGTGAAACCAAACGAACCGCTTACTTCATCTGTCTGTCCTAACGAAATTACATTAACTTTCGCTGAATTTTACATAAAAAACTACTTGGATTACCAAAGTGAACCACTGCTTAAATGTGGAACTATAGTGTAACTGCTTTACGAATAACTACAGGGTTTTCCTAAGAGAAACAACAAATCATACCTCTTTACTACATGGATTTTAAACACAGTTCGATTACTTTCATTCATTGTTGCTTTTTTATTTTAATTGTCAGTAATTGTTACTTACTTCCGTGCACGTCGAACATACCGGGCATAAAACAAAAGTTTCGCATGGTTGCCATGTCTGTAATTGTTGATAGGCAAAAATAATTCTTGTATGTATGTTAAATGATATACCTTCGTATCGAATTTCATTTGCCTAGTTCAAATATTTAATTAATTAGCACTTTGAAACCGTAAGTTAATGAAAACTGGTCGGCAATTATGTAGATATTGTATCTGCTACAACATTTAAAAAAAACATATCAGACACGTAAATTTCTTGATTTTTTGAATGTAGACTCCAAATAATTTCAGGACCTTAGATAAACGGGCAGTATTGTTGCTCCTAATCACAAGATTGCGGACCCACAATGTTGTTATTACTGGTTGTAGGAATTTAAAAATTACGGGGGATGTTAACCAATGGCATACGGTTTATAACAAGTTCACGAAAAATTTTAAATTTTGAATAGGGACTCACAGAGGCACAGAAAACGGTCACCGTACATTAAACTGATCATTGTATATAGCCTATTTTCCTTTCCTTAGCAAAGAAAAACTGGCTAAAATAACTTCGATAAAGCTGCACCTACGAAAGCGTTCTTACAAGTTAGGAGGAAGAGCATGTCGTACTTCAGCACACACGTGCACTTACAACTGTATTCATATTATTACTCTTACTTCATGCCTACGACTTAGGCAGTGACTGGTGAGAGAGATAAATTTAGTAGGAAATATTAAAAGATAGACAATGAACGACACAATACCATATTTAAAAATTGTATTATGAACAAATCGTGATAAACATGAAAAACTGCGCACATACAGATGTATCGAAAGGAAATTCAACATTCAAGGTGCGGAACACAAGATGAGAAACTGCTGATGCAGAATTGAAATTTCTGTCTACAGTGATTCAGGCTCCATGTAGTGGGTCCCTGTCACCACGGAAATGGCGCGTCCTCAGGTTGCGGATAGAGGAGCGGCCTCCGATAAGGAGGGCAGCTGCGAATAAATTGAATAAGCAGTCGCGGACAGCCGACGAGGGGTGGTCCTCCAAATGGGGGTTGGGCGGTGTGCTAACAACCCTTCCCTGTAAAACACTTATGTTAAGAATCAGTCATAGGCGGGATGCTTGCTCTGGAGACAAAACAATCCGGAGGTAAACTTCTCCCCCACTCGGATCTCTTGGGGGGGGGGGTGCTTCTAGGGGAAACAGCGCGCAGCAGAAAGAGATGAAAATATGTACTTGGAATGTTAGGAGTCTTTATAGGGCAGGGCCCCTCAAGACAGCAGCGAGGGAATTAGCGAGGTATAAACTAGATGTAGTGGGTGTGCAGGAGGTCAGGTGGGACAAAGTGGGCACAGTAAGAGCATGGTATTATGATTTTTTCTACGGGAAAGGAAATGAAAATCACCAATTGGGAACGTGTTTTTTTGTACACCGTATAATAGTATCAGCAGTGAAGAGAGTAGAGTTTGTTAGCGATAGGTTGTCATATATAGTGCTGAGAGGTCACTGGCGTAATATCATTGTTTTAAATGTACATGCACCAAGTGAGGAAAAAGGTGATGAGGTAAAAGATAGTTTTTAGGAGGAATTAGAGCAGGTGTTCGATCACTTCCCAAAATATCATATGGAAATGTTACTAGAAGACTTTAATGCAAAAGTGGGGAGAGAGTATATTTTCAAGCCAACAATTGGACAGGAGAGTCTCCATCAGGATAGTAATGATAATGGGGTTAGACTAGTTAACTTCACCACATCACAAAATCTGGTTGTTAAGAGCACGATGTTCCCTCAACGGAACATTCATAAATACACCTGGACCTCCCCTGATGGTAAGACTCACAACCAGATTGACTATGTATTGATAGATAGGAGATGGCATTTGAGTGTACTGGATGTGCGAAGTTTTAGGGGAGCTGATTGTGATACAGATCACAATCTGGTGATTGCAAAGGTTAGGGAAAGATTTGCAGTGGGTAAACAGGCCGCACAGAGGTTGATAGGCAAAGATTTAACTTGAAGCTAAATGAGCCAGAGGTTAGGGAACAGTATCAGATTGAGATTACAAATAGGTTTGCAGCTTTGGAGAACTCGGACGATGACGAGGACGTAAATAGGACCTGGGAAAACATTAAAGAGAATATCTAAACCTCAGCGAAAGAGAGTCTGGGTTTGGATGAATTTAAGCAGAATAACCCCTGGTTTGATGAAGAATGTTTAGGTTTTTTGGATCAAAGGAAGCGGGATAAAATTCAGAGGATACAGGGTCCAAGCAAAAACAATGTAGATAATCCGAACAAGGTAAGGCGTGAAGTTAGCAGGCATTTCAGGAACAAAAAGAAGGCATATCTGAGAGCTAAAATTGAGGAACTTGAAACTAACAATAAGATCCAAAACATTAG
>Ga0131853_10018508_pt1 | contig 12673 bp, 8 predicted proteins | sample TergutLab28metaG_FD_92764 | JGI IMG/M metagenome (GOLD analysis project Ga0131853, IMG submission 92764) | Labiotermes labralis P1 segment gut microbial communities from Petit-Saut dam, French Guiana - Lab288 P1 (version 2) (version 2) | ecosystem: Host-associated > Arthropoda: Insects >...
CAGTAAATACTTCAGTAATAAGATGGTCAGTCACAATGCATATGCCGATGCTTCATCGGGCAGTAAGAGATTATTCGGAGTTAGCCACTTCTGATACAGCCGAAAGTGTTAGAGTGCAGATTGCAAAAACCGGTTGGATGATTGGTGAAGAAGAGCCTTTGTTTCACGCAGCTTTAACAGCAGGGTTGTTGTACGAACAGGGGCAACTTGAAAAAGCACATGAATATGCAACGAAGGCAATAGCTTACATTAAAATCTATTATACCTCAGAAAAGAAATTATGTGCCTCTTCCATATTGGTTTGCATACTTGATGCTCTCGGAGATACAAAGGAGTCCAATAAGGTTTTAGAGTCTGCATTGGCGATGATTGAAAAAGACAAGGCATACTACCTAAGTCATAATGCTAACGCTTTTATCATGCGCCGCAAATTTGCACAAGGCGATACTCAAGCCGCAAATGATTGGATAGAAACGCACAAGCAAATCTCTGAGGAGCCTACCGTGTGGAGTATATACATATCTCTTACTTCGTGTAGAGCTTTTATAACGTTTGGGGAATATAGCGCAGCTATCGTCTTGTTGCGAAAAGTTTTAGAGATTGCAAATGTATTTAACAGGACACAAGATGTTATTGAGATACGGATTTTGTTGGCCATAGCCTGCTGGAAAAAGAAACGGAACTTCCAAAATGAAGCATTGGAGCATTTAGAGGTTGCTTGCCGTACCGCCTATCCTTACGGCTATGTACAAATGTTTTTAAACGAGGGTACAGCACTTTCAGGTATGTTGTACAAGCTTCAAAAGCGAGTGGAACAGTGTGAGGACGAAGATAAAAAACATCTTGGCTTTATTAAGATGTTGTATCTGCAAACTAATGACGTCCCAGATACAGAAAAAGTACAGGAGAAAGCAGAAAAATCCATAAAATTTACCGATAAGCAGAAAATAGTCATGCACATGATTTGTGAGGGTAAAACACAAAGAGAAATTGCCGAAGCTTTAGGCATAAAAGAATCTACCCTCCGTTATCACCGAGAATCTCTATACAGTAAACTCAAAGTGACAAATATGCAAGACGCAGTAAAAAAGATAAATGCACTGCGATTGCTTGAGTAAGAAATTGGGGAAATCTACAAGATAAATAATTTGCCATATATTGATATTAACAAAGACGGCAAAAACTTTATCCATAGGGAGCGGCGTTCAAGCTCCATGAACCGAAGGGTTCGTTTGATGGGTGCGAAACTTGATGAAATTTCAGCAAAACTTGAAGATGGTGTACTTCGTGTTACTGTTCCGAAGGAAGTCAAGGTGAACAATTCGAGGAAAATCACCATCGGATAAACTAATCAGACCTTTGTACTTTCAACACAATCAGCTTTTACGAGAGCGGCTAATCGTTTATTATTAGCCGCTCTTTTTTATTTCTCTGCAAAGACTAATGATGTAAAATTGGGACTTTTTCTTTTCCGATAAAAATATGTTGCCAAGCGGTGAAAAACCTTGACAAACCGCGTAAGAGGGATGATGCTTTTAACGCTTTGTCTAATAGCATATAGCGGAAGGTGAACATACCATTCTTTTCTGAGATTCTCTAAAACCGGGTATTGTTAATAATTACAGTTTTGTAGAAGGTTGTAAAATAAATTTTGAATAGTTCAAAATCAAAAATAAATCAAAAAATACTCCCCCTGACTGTTGATTAAAAATTTTTTGTATGTTAATCCTAAAATGTGCTGAATAAAATTGCTTCTATAATTATGTAGTTATATTTTGGAAAATAAATGAACATGAAATCTTGAAATAGTCTAAGAAAGAAGGGAAAGCAATGTTAGAATTTACGCCTGATTTAGAAACACATGTTACGTCAGTTGATGACCAGCACAGGGAGATTATCAAACTCATCAATGATTTGAGCGAAATGGGTGCAAAGTCGTTTACCATAGAAGAACTCACAAAAACACTAGATTTTTTGGGGGATTATGCTATTCGGCATTTTAACGATGAAGAGAAATTGATGCGGAAGTGGAAGTATCCGCGTTACGAAGCGCATAAAGAGATGCACAAGAAATTCATTTCAATATTCGGTGACCTCAAAGCCGAACTTGTCAAGGAAGGCCCATCTGTAGAATTTGTGTTCAAGGTAAACAAATCTATTGTGAATTGGATTATGCTTCATATCAAGCAGGCGGACAAAGCGATGGCGGCATATATTACTGCACATAGTTAATGAAAGGCTTGAAAGTATGGTATCAAATTAGAATGTAAATGAGGGATTTATTGTGTTAAGATTTTTCAAAGATTGGAGTATCGTTTCAAAAATCACATTAGTCATAATAGCCATCATTCTTGTGGCCACCATTGGAGTGGGCATCAGTCAAGGGTATCAAACCCAGAGCTATTTGAACCGTAGCTTTAATGAGCGGCTTAAAAACCATGCGTTATTGGTGGCCAGTGTGTTTGATACCTCACATACCCATACAAGCCAGCTTTTGTATACCATATCTCAGATGTCTGTTGTGCAAGATGCTCTAATTTATTCAAGAGGTACGCAATCCGCCAATCAATTACTGACATCACTGCTAATCAATGGCAATCAAAATCAAGAAACCGCCCGATTCAACAATATTTTAGTGTTTGACGCAGATTTGATTCATGTGGCAGCAGCAACAGATTTTTCACAGATTGGTCACTTAACTGCACGAGACATCCCTATTGGAGAAAATATCAACCGCGCAAGGCAAGGACAGCCTTGGGTGTCCACAGCTATACCGAATGCTGCTGGTGATATGCAGATCTGGTACACACAGCCTGTGATGGTCAATCATGTGTTTTCAGGGATGGTTGCAATACCCATCAATACACAAGCATTAGATGGTTTCTTAGACCGTGTTGACAATGGCATTTTTGTTAGTGTCGCAGACCAGACGGGAACTATTTTTTATTCTGACAGAGCAGGCCATAGGGGGATTAATATAAGGAACTTAGGAATTGAAGCTACTTTCGGATATTTGCCTCAAAATACCCTGTTTGAGCATGTTTCTCCAGTGACAGGACTTGCTCAACTCTGTTATATAACCGTCGATGCCCAGCTGGGCTGGACAATTCTTAGCTTTTATGATCTTGATTCTATCGACAGCGTTGCTTCAACTGTTTTTATTTCTTTAATTCCCATGTTTGCAAGTATTTTGATTGTCCCATTGCTGATTGCGTTAATTATCCGCTGGTTTCTAAAACCGCTGAAAGATTTGGCTGTCGTCGCCCATGAAGCCGCACTGGGTAACATCCAGGTCAAGCCGCTTGATGTCGGTAACGATGAGATTGGACAAGTGTATCGCTCATTCCTAGAGATTATTCACATTTTTAGTGTGCTGCAAAAGGATATAGATGCAGCCGTCATCGCTGTCCGTAATGGAAATCTGCACTACAGGGTGAAAGATTTAGAATTGCAGGGTGTATTTAATGAAATCGTTTCGGGCTTAAATGAAGTCCTTTATGATTTTGAATATTGCGTAGACTTAATTTCAGAGCCTATGATCATTATTAATAAAGATTTAGAGATCGTACACCTGAATAAAGCTATGTGCAAAATTTCTGAAACCGAAGCGCGAAGTGCGTATGGGTTGCATATCAATGACTTTTTTCATATGGACTTAGCAGGGCATCCAGAAATGCTGGCAGCTTACCGCGATGGGAAACCTCGATTGGAAATTGAAATCCAGATACCGATAGCTCCTGAAAAGCTATATGACTTCGAGCTAAACTGTGTGCCATTCAGCTACGAAAGCACATTTGACGGGGCTATTCTGCTTTTGACGAATATAACGCATATCAGAACCATACAAAGAAATGACGAAAGACGCAACGCTTATCGCCAAAGCCGAGCCGAAGGGTTAATGAAAACCATCGTAACCGCTTTTGAGGAAGGAAACCTAGGTATCGAAATACTTGAAAGCAAACATGATGACGATATTGCGGACATCTCTAGGGAGTCCGACCATATCGAAAATATTGTGGCGAAAAGCACGGCTATTATTAAAAGTTATGTAGATGAGATATCACAAATCTTGGAAGAAATATCTAATAAGAATTTTGACCAGGCAGTTAAACGTGAGTACATTGGCGATTTTTCAGCCATCAAAACTTCCATTGACCATATTTTTGTAAATATGAATCATTTCCTTTCTGAACTGACGGGCTTTAGCAGTGATACAAGAGACAGTTCAGAAGAAATCAATCGAGAATTTATTGATATGGCAGTAAGCCTTAATGACCAATTAACAACGATGAATGAGATTAACGCTGCCGTTGCTAATATTAGCAAAGAAATCTCTCATAACTTGGAGAATGTCAATGATGCGGCAAAACTTTCAACTTCCGCCAAGGAAGATGCCAAACACGGCAATGAGCAGATGTCCGAAATGTTATCATCTATGGAAGAGATACGCAAAAGCTCTCAAGCGCTTGTCGGGTTGATTAAAAATATTCAAGAGATCGCATTCCAAACAAATCTATTGGCACTAAACGCCTCCGTTGAAGCCGCACGTGCTGGTGAATATGGTCTCGGATTCTCTGTGGTGGCAGAGGAAGTGCGTAATTTGGCTGCCAGATCAGAAGCTGCGGTTAAAGAGTCTACCGAAATTATCGAAAGCTCCATTACGACCGTAAGCAGTGGAGCCCAAATTGCTGCAGATACCGCCAAGTCTCTAAGTAAAATTGTGGACGTGGTAGGAGAAATTGATGAGGCAATCGGAAATATTTCAGATTCCTCTGTTAAGCAGAGTCATGAGATTAGCAGCATTGAGCAGAGCATATTGAATATTAACAGTATGATTGAAGATGACACCCGCATCGTCACCAAAGGCACCACCACTGCTGCGGTAATGTCAGCTAACGCTGAGATACTCAAAAATAAGATAGCGGAATTTAAGCTGCGAAGATAAGGAGAGAAAGCGTGTAAATATGGTAACTTGGGAATAATGAAACAATCAAACAAAAAAGGAGTATGTATTATGAGTAAAAACAACTATGCATCTGCCATCGTAAGATTGGATTTTCAGTACGCCCACAGATTTATGCACTACCCAGGAGAGGCACAGTTCTTGCACGGACATTCTGGGTTGCTTGAGATTGAAGTAGGTGGAGAAGTAGACGAAAAAACAGGTTTTGCTTATCCGATTAAAGAAGCGCAAAAACTAGCTTGGGATATTGCAGATAGTTTCCACCACGGCACCCTTTTTCAAGAAGGAGACCCACTGCTTGACCTAGTGCTTTCGGGTTACGAAAAAGCAGGTATTCGTAATGGTGCGCCAAACACAACCCCACCCAAAAAGCTCGAACACCCACTCGTATGGTCATATCCAGAGTGCCGAGTCGTCGTTACAAAAAAAGTTTCATCTTGCGAAAACTTTTGCGAAATATTTTACGAATTACTCAAAGACAAATTAAACATCAAAAAGATTACATTTAGGTCATCTTCGCTTAATGCGGCTTCTAGGTGTTACGAGTAGTATTTTATCCACTGCTCATGCTATCTTTATGGGCTAGTAATATGGGGTCTGCTCTGTTTTTTCTTAACAAGACAGGCTCCATTTTGCTTTATTCACATGATTACTCCACAAATTTATAGTAAATTGATGGAAGCAGCAATAATACTGCGGGATCAAACATTGATGAAACTCCCACAAATCAAGGATTATCAGGAATTTGAATATTATGGAAGTCAGTAAAATAAATTTGTAATGATTTTTCAACCTAAATAATTTCAAAATCACTCCCCCCTATCGTCAATACAAAAAAATATTCTTATGCTATCATAAGAATACGATTCATGACATAAAATAGCTATTTTTATGCCTGTCTTTTAGTCTATCGCTCTGACGGGCGTATTTAGGTTCATGAGACAGTACAGGCAAAATAGTATAAATTTCAGGGGGGGTACATGATGAATTGGTTCAATAACATTAAAATCAGAACAAAACTACTGACAAGCTTTAGTGTGGTAATTGCGTTAGTTATGGTTCTAGCCGTATATGCTGTTACTCAAGTACGCAGTGTAAACGACGAATACCATGAAGTGTTAGAACATCCTGTGGCGGCAAGAGATGCAATCCTTCGCACACAATCTAATATCCGCGCACTGCGTCGAACAGTAGCCGGGATGGTTATGTACGCCCCAACCGACAATACTACAGCTATAAATTCATTGTATCAAGAGGGTGTAGGCTTTTTAGCCGAAGCAAACCAAGCATTAAACGAGTACGACCATGTGGTAAGCACAGATAATGCCCTTTCGTCGGAAGCCATTCATGAACGCCTTGCGGAATCTGGCAGATTACGGCAGCTATTGCAGGCGTATTATGGTGATATATTCGTACCCGTAAGAGATTACGCCTTAGCCAGAAATCATGCTATGGCGCTTGCCCAAGTAGAATCAGGAAATGACATAATAGAGCAACTTGTGGCTACTACATTTAGCATGTCACAAGACGCTGAGAATATGATGTATGCGAAAATTGAATATGTTTTTGGTATAGCCAACACAGCCTTTTATGTGCTTATAGCGGTGGGTGCTGCAATCGTTATGGTATCTGTTATTCTTGCATTGCTTATTGCTCATATTATCTCAAAGCCCATTAAAAATTTAGTTTCTCTTGCAAATAGTGTTTCTAATGGGCATTTGAACGTCAATATCGACTATTCCAGATTAACAAGAGATGAAATTGGAGACTTAACCCGTGATTTTTACAGCCTTATAGATGTTATACGAAATGTCATAAAGGATTTAACCAGAATTGACCATGAGGTGAACGTGGTTGGGGATATAGAATACATGACAGACGCAGATAAATACCAAAATTCATTTAGAGAAGTAATGGAAACCGTGAATAATATCCTATCGCACAATACCGAGGATATGTTGATATTGATAAAATCCCTTAACAAAATTGCGGATGGGGATTTTAATGTGGACATTGACGACATGCCTGGCAAGAAAATGTTGCTTCCGCAGACGCTCCGCGATGTGACCGCAAACCTTAAAGAAATTTACAGTTCGGCGCAGTATTTAACAATGAATGTAGCGGACGGTAATCTGGAGGTAGAAGTTGACCCATCAAGATTCAAAGGAAGCTGGACAGAACTGATACAGGCTTTGAATAACCTGGTATTATCCGTTGCGCAGCCACTTTCGGCTATTGAAATATCTTTGCATGAAATGGCTGAGGGCAATTTTGAATTATCACAATCCAGCAATCAATTTAATGGTGCATTTGAAAGGGCAAGAAAGGCTGTTCATGCTACAGAGGAAATTACCCTTTCATATGTCAATGAAATATCCTATGTACTTGGCAGCATTGCACAGGGAGACTTAACCGTACCCATCAAGCGCGATTACATAGGTTCATATGAGCCTATTAAAACTGCGCTGACTACCATTTTGGAATCTTTGATTGTTACCATGTCAGATATTCAAGCGGCGGTAGAGCAAATCGCTATGGGCGCAGACCAAATATCAACCAGCGCAATGAATCTAGCAGATGGCGCAACAAGACAGACTGCCTCCATAGAAGAATTAAGCAGCTCCCTTACGTTAATTCACCAGAAGGCTACACAAGCAAATGATGATGCGGCGATGGCAAGTCAAAGCGCTGTGCGTTCGCAAGAGTTTGCCGTGCAAGGCGGCAAAATTGTTCGGTCTATGTCAGACAAAATGAATTCTGTTAAGAGTTCGAATGCTGATATTTCTAAAATAATCAGTGTGATAACAAATATTGCCTTTCAGACTAACCTGCTTGCGCTAAACGCATCTGTCGAAGCGGCCAGAGCTGGGGAACACGGCAAAGGATTCTCCGTTGTGGCTGATGAAGTGCGTACTTTGGCTGGAAGAAGCCAGCAATCATCCTCCGATACATCAGCAATCATTGAAAAAAACAACGTTAATGTTGAGGAGGGTGTAATGGCTTCTGAAGAGGTTGTATCATCATTTGAAACCATTGCCAGCAATATCAGCGAAATATCGGAGCTAGTTTCACAGATTGCCGATATATCTAATGAACAATTAGAGTCTATATCCAATATCAATGCCAGCGTCACAGAAATAACTGGTGTTGTCACCGATACCTCAGCAACGGCTGAGGAATCCGCATCCGCTTCACAGGAATTAAATTCTCAGGCTGAACTGTTAAGGCAGAAAGTTGCGTTCTTCAAGCTTAAATAGGAGGCCATTGTAGTGGTATAATACAGCAGCAAAGCCTTGATATGATTAGTTGAGTAAAAGTGATATCAAAGCATATGGGGTATTTCATAATGAATAGTAAGCAATTAGCAAATAAATTAAAAGTATCGGAAACGGATGTTGAGTCTGTATACGCAAGTATGCATAAAACAACAGAAGCAGCGCGGCAGATGAATTGCCGCGCTTGCGGATTTAACACATGTGAACAAATGATGGCTGCTATCCTTCTTGATATGAAATGCAAAAAGGATTGTGCGCATCACCCCTGCAAAAATTCGCAAGCAGAAACATCAAACCAACAAATTGCAGATGATTTGGCTGCTAAAGTAAAAATTGTAGCGGATATGTTGCCGGCACAGATGAATAATCTCAAATATTGTGTAGAAACACTGAATTCTACAATGGCATTATTTGTTACCTTATTAATGTGCTTAGAAAAAATAAATAGGAAGTCAGATTAAACCTGTCTTTCAAGCAAGAGTGAACGAGAGAGCATGACCCTTCTCGGTTTAATTTTATGCCTAAATTTCAATCAAATTATTAAATGACAAAACTTTGATGTAAAGGAGAATTTTCAATGGTTAATTTCACCTCAGACCTTGAAGCAAAGGTAGCGAACATTGACCAGCAACATAAGGAATTGTTTAAGCGGATAAACGATGTAGTTTATTTAGGTACAAAATCCTACAGTAAAGAAGAAACAGATAAGACAATTAACCTATTGGGAGAATATATCATCAAACATTTTCGTGATGAAGAAGAGCTACGGCGAAAATACGGTTATCCGAAATATGAATGGCATCGTGAGTTTAATAAGCTAAAAGTAGAATATACCGCAAACGGCCCATCAGTAAATTTTACACTCCAACTCAATAAATCCATTATTGACTGGATTGTAAAGCATATTCGGCATGTGGATATTGAGTTAGGTAAATTCATAAATGAAAAGAAGTGAAATATGTATCTCAAATTATATAAAGTTGGTTTATGTCTTTATAACAAGCTTACTTCGTCAGTTTGATGCATACTTCAAATTTAAGTCTGAAGATAAGGGGCAACCGACATCATGCTAAAAGCATTAATTCCTAGTAATGTATCGTTCACCAGCAAAACCTATAGCAAAGGCGAATTCATCATTGTTGAAGGGGATACCGACTCGGAAAGTCTTTATTATATTTTAAGCGGAAGCGTGGACATTCATAGAAATCACGGTGAAGCCAACGAAGTCTTACTGGCAACATTAAATTGCGGAGATTTTTTTGGAGAATTGTCCTTGTTCCTTAAAGAACCTCGAACAGCGACTGTTACAGCCAGAGAACATGCTACGATTATGGAAGTCCCCAAATGTAATATACACGACTTTATTAACGACAATCCAGCCGTTGCTTACAGTATGATGGAGACTTTGTGTGTACGGTTTAGCAATACGCTTAAACAGCAAGACCTAATGATAAACATACTTCAAAGTCTTGTTTCTACAGTGTCAGTTGGCGACCGAGTGAGGAGTACCTTCAAGATGGTTGCCAGAAGTATGTCGTTGCACAAAATACTGATAGCTACTGTAGATAAAGATGCTGGAATGATCAATGTCAGGTATAGTTATTTAGATGATGAAGTAAATGAATCGTTTCTGTACCCATCCATGCCATTCAGACCAGGCGAATTTTTGCATGACGTGTTAGAAGAATCAAGACCAAACCCCTTCATTTGCTCAAATCTATACGAAATCCCTCATGCTGCCAAATTTGCGGAGCTTGGCGAAAAGGCGGCCATTTTAGTACCCGTTATTATAGATGATGAAATTTGGGGCTGCATGGCAGCGTATGACTGCTTTGATGCACGGAATTTTTCGGACAATGATATAAGATTTGTACAGCTTTTAACGAGTGCTTTGGCAAAACTTGTGATGGAAGACGACCTACGCAAAGAAAAAGAAGAAGCGGAAGAAAAATCTCGCCTTCTGCTTAAAGCTTTACCCGAAGCATGTATATTACTTGATGATAAATTTAACATGATTGATTGCAACCTTACGGCGTTGGAATTGTTTTTGATACCCAAGGAAATGGAATCGCAAATGTATCCGAAAATCATACAAGACGAATGGATATCTAAATGTACCCATGGCTATAAGCACTGCGAAAAAATCGGAAGTAACACCTGTTGCGGCCGCAAATGTTTTATGAAGTACTACCACTATATCTTTCCAGAGTATGGCATAAATGAAACAGCCGTTGAAAAAATCATTATGGAGCATTGTCAAAAAGCTGTAGCCGCCGCCACAGAAAACAAAGTACATCGTTTTGAATATGGGTTTGTTACTTTATATGGCAAAGCTGTTACCTGCGAGGTTTCTGTCGTACCTGTTGACATACTAGGCAGTATGGGTTACGCCTGTTACTTACGTGACATCAAAGAAGAGAAGATGCGTAGAGTGGCTGAGGAAGAAAATAGAGCGAAGTCTCGTTTTTTGGCGCATATGAGCCATGAGATTCGCACCCCCATGAATGCGGTGCTAGGCATAACGGAAATGGAACTGCGCAAGCCTCACCCACCTGAAACAAAAGAAGCGTTCGTGCGCATTCATAAATCGTCTAACTTACAGTTATCCATTATTAACGATATTTTAGACATAGCAAAGGTTGAGTCGGGCAAAATGGAAATTATCCCTGCTGACTATGATGTATCTAGTCTTATTATGGACTCGGTGCAACTAAACCTTATACATAGGCATAGTGACAGTGTTGAATTTCGCTTGCATGTGGACGAGCGACTTCCAACATCCTTAATCGGTGACGAGCTGCGTATAAAGCAAATTATTAACAATCTAATGTCCAATGCTTTTAAGTATACACAAGAGGGCTCTGTGATCACGTGGTTTCGTGCCGACTATACGGCTGTTCATGAACTTATACTGGTCATTGAGATCGAGGATACGGGCAGAGGAATGACGCAGGAGCAAGTGAATCGCCTCTTCAATGAAGATTTTATACGGTTTAACGAAGAAGCTAACCACAAAATAGAAGGTACTGGGCTGGGTATGTCCATTGTATGTCATATGGTTAATATAATGGGCGGCGGTGCTGAATTAAAAAGTTTCCCTGGTAAGGGCAGTCTTTTTTCTGTATGGATGCCTCAAAAGGCTGGCAGCAAGGACACTTTAGGCAAGGAAATAGCTGAAAAATTGGAAAAACTGAACTTTGAACAATTGGAAGTGAACCCAGTTACTCAGATGTCTTTTACCCCCATGCCTTATGGCCGTGTATTGGTGGTAGATGATGTTGAAGTTAATCTATATGTAGCGCAAGAGATACTGGAAGCCTATCAGATTGATGCAGAAATTATCGAGAGTGGGGAGGAAGCTATTTCGCGGATTGAAGCTGGAGCGATTTACGATATTATATTTATGGATCACATGATGCCTGGCATGGATGGAATAGAAACCACAAAACTCATTAGGGATATAGGGTATACGCATCCCATCGTCGCGTTAACTGCCAATGCGGTAGAGGGTATGGCAGAATTATTTGAAAGCAACGGATTTTCAGGCTTTATATCTAAGCCTATTGACTTGAATCAATTAGACGACTATTTATTGAAATATATTCAGAATAAATATCGTGAAACATAATGCTACAAATTAAAGTTGTTTCACTATAGATGTTAAGGCTATATCAACTATAACAAAAAAGTGTAGCAAAGATTGCTACACTATATTTTGTGTTTGTCAACTTAAAAGCGTATCTTTGCCTAATAGGTTGAAAGGAGCCCAAAAATAGTATAAACTAGAATGAACAAGTAAGGTGCTGAGGAGTTCATTGTATGGACGAGATAATAAAGATACTGGATAAGGATTTAGTTTATGTATCTCATGAGATGCATAGTGAGACCATGCTAATCACTATAAAATCAACGAGGCAAGAGATACGTTGTCCTTATTGTAATACTCCATTCATCAAAGTTCATTCTAAATATATTCGCAAGTTTCAAGACTTGCCAATACAGTGTCAGAAGGTAGTTATGACTATGGATAACAGGAAGATGTTCTGCAATAATGCTGATTGCCTACACAAAACATTTGCAGAACACTTTAGCTTCTTAAAGAAAAATATGAGCAGATGATGAACCTTATAAGTCTTGGTAAGAACAAGACATCGATCTGCAAGACTTTGAACATGGATATCAGAGCATACAACAAGCTGGTATTTGCCAGGCAAGATGAACTCGGCAGCATGTTCACAACCTTAACTCAGCTAAACCATGAAGAAAGATTGTCAGCCAAAATGATCTGTGTTGAAGAAATCCGCAGATTAAGAAGGCACGGAGAAAGCTTGCGTGGAATCGCTCGTATCATGGCTCTTGATTTTAGAACCGTCCGTAAGTACGCTGATGAGAACTTCAATCCTGTTCACGCAGCATATGGCAACAAGAAATATGG
>Ga0131853_10018509_pt1 | contig 12673 bp, 19 predicted proteins | sample TergutLab28metaG_FD_92764 | JGI IMG/M metagenome (GOLD analysis project Ga0131853, IMG submission 92764) | Labiotermes labralis P1 segment gut microbial communities from Petit-Saut dam, French Guiana - Lab288 P1 (version 2) (version 2) | ecosystem: Host-associated > Arthropoda: Insects >...
CAAAAGAGCTTTTGGTTATTCGGGTTTTGGGCGGATCTAAGCGCAGATACGCCGGTGTTGGTGATACCATCATCTGCACAGTCAAAGATGCAACACCCGGCGGCGTTGTAAAGAAGGGTGAGGTAGTAAAGGCTGTAGTCGTGCGTACTAAAAAAATGGTATGCCGCGCCGATGGCTCATACATTCGCTTTGACGATAATGCGGCCGTAATCATCAAGGACGACAAAAACCCCAGAGGCACGCGTATCTTTGGCCCTGTAGCCAAGGAATTAAGAGAGAAGCAGTATATGAAGATTCTTTCTCTCGCGCCGGAAGTGCTATAGAAGGCTGAGGAGGACTTACAATGACCAAAATAAGACGCGGTGACCGCGTTATACTCACAGCAGGCAAGGATAAAGGCAAAGAAGGCAAGGTGCTTATCGTTGACCACAAGAACCAGCGCGTGATCGTTGAGGGGCTTAATGTCGTTAAGAAACATTCCAAAGCCAACCAGCAAAACCCCACGGGCGGTATTGTGCAAAAGGAAATGCCTGTGCACATCTCTAATGTCGCTTACCTGCATAAAGGCAAGCCTACGAGAATCGGCTATATCGTTGAGACAAGCGAGAAAAACGGCAAGACCGTTACCACGAAAAAGCGAATCGCAAAAACTACAGGCGATGTTATAGACTAACCTGAATGTTTTTGGAAGGAGGATTTTTGCTTTGAACAGATGCAGAGAAATTTATGAAAATGAAATCGTACCCGCAATGATGGAAAAGTTTTCATATCCAAATAAGCTGGCTGTGCCCAAGATTGAGAAAGTCGTCGTAAACATGGGCTTGGGCGAGGCTAAAGATAACACAAAAGTAATTGAAGCTGCGATTGGTGATTTGACAAGAATCACGGGCCAAAAGCCTGTGGCGACAAAAGCCAAAAAATCCGTTGCGAATTTTAAATTAAGAGCCGGGATGCAAATCGGCGCGAAAGTGACCTTGCGCGGCGAGAAGATGTACTCGTTTGTAGATCGTGTGATTAATGTAGCGCTTCCTCGTGTGCGTGACTTTCAAGGCGTTTCAGGCGAGGCTTTTGATGGACGGGGCAATTACACCCTCGGAATCAGAGAGCAAATTATCTTTCCCGAGATAGCATATGAAAACATTGATAAAATCAGGGGCATGAATGTTATCATTGTGACAACGGCAAAAACTGACGAAGAGGCTCACGAACTGCTTAAGCTCTTTGGTATGCCTTTTAGAAGATAAGGAGGACGAAACCTTGGCAAGAAAAGCGTTGATTTTAAAACAACAAAAAACGCCCAAGTTTCGCGTGAGAGCCTATTCTCGATGCAAAATATGCGGGCGGCCTCATGGCACTCTTCGTAAATATGGTATTTGCCGTATTTGCTTTAGAGAGTTGGCATACAAAGGCCAAATTCCAGGGGTGCGTAAAGCAAGCTGGTAGTATCTTAAAAGGAAGGGAGGCAGATTTTTTATGTCTATGAGCGATCCTATTGCAGATATGCTTACAAGAATCAGAAATGCTAACTCTGCAAGACATACTGCTGTTGATGTGCCTGCATCCAGAGTTAAGGAGGCTATTTGCAAAATACTTGTTGAAGAAGGTTTTGTGAAAAGCTATGAAATTGTGGGCGACGAAATTAAAAAGAATATCCGTATTCAATTAAAATACGGCAGAGATAAAAATGAAAAAGTAATTTCGGGCATTAAGCGTATATCCAAGCCCGGCCTGCGTGTCTATGCGGGGTCTAACGAGATTCCTCGCGTGTTAAACGGCATGGGTATAGCCATAGTGTCAACAAATCAAGGAATTGTAACAGATAAGGCAGCCAGAAAAGCCGGCGTTGGCGGCGAAGTGCTTGCTTATGTGTGGTAGGGAGGAAAGAGCATTATGTCAAGAATAGGAAAAATGCCGATCCCAATCCCTGCCGGGGTTGAGATAAAATTAGAGCAGGGCAACTTTATGACGGTTAAAGGCCCTAAAGGCCAGCTTGCGCGCAAGCTGGTTGAAGAAATCAACATTAGTGTTGAGGGTGCTGAAATTCTCGTCACAAGGCCGAATGACCTTAAACGCTTTCGCGCGCTGCATGGCCTTACGCGCACATTGATTTCCAACATGGTTGTCGGTGTGACAAACGGCTACAGCAAAACTCTCGAAATCAACGGTACGGGCTACAGAGCCGCTAAAGCGGGCAAAAAGCTCACGCTCACATTGGGGTATTCTCATCCCGTTGAGCTGGAAGATCCGGATGGCGTAGAAGTTACGGTTGAAGGCAACAACAAAATCATCGTCAGCGGCATTGACAAAGAAAAAGTAGGGCAATGCGCCGCGAATATCAGGGCTAAACGCCCGCCTGAGCCATACAAAGGCAAAGGTATCAAATATTCTGACGAGCACATCCGCAGAAAGGCCGGAAAATCCGGCAAGAAAGCATAGTGACCATAGGTGCGCATAGCACTTATGAATAGACATGAAGGGAGTACTGCCTTATGATTAAAAAGCCTTCACGTAATGGTTTGAGGCTTAAAAGGCATTTGAGAATAAGAAGAAAAGTCAGTGGTACGGCTGTTGCACCAAGGCTTTGCGTTTTTCGTTCAAACAAGCATGTGTATGCGCAAATCATTGATGATGTAGCGCAGCACACACTTGCTGCTGCTTCGACAAAAGAGCTCGGGCTTACTAAAACCAGCAATATCGATGCGGCAAAGGCTGTTGGCGAGGCTGTTGCCAAAAAGGCACTTGAAGCCGGGATTAAACAAATCGTGTTTGACAGAGGCGGATATGTGTATCACGGCAAAATAAAAGCCCTGGCAGACGCGGCGAGAGAAGCCGGGCTAGAGTTCTAAAATCCAGAAGGAGGCAATAACTTGATTAAAAAAATTGACGCTAACGCTCTGGATTTGAAGGACAGGGCTGTTGCAACAAAAAGAGTAACGAAGGTTGTTAAAGGCGGACGCACTATGAGCTTTTCGGCTTTGGTGGTTGTGGGCGATTCTGAGGGGCATGTGGGCTATGGCCTGGGCAAAGCCTCAGAAATTGCAGAAGCCATCAGAAAAGGCAGAGAGGATGCTAAGAAAAACATCATTTTCGTGCCAAGAGACGAGAACGACAGTGTTTTCCACCAAGTAATCGGCCGTTTCGGCTCTGCAAAAGTGCTTATTAAGCCTGCTCCTGCCGGTACCGGTGTTATCGCGGGCTCTGCCGTGCGTGCTGTTATGGAGTTGGCCGGGGTGAAGAATGTTATCACAAAATGCTTGGGCTCTGCCAATAAGCAAAACGTGGTATCCGCCGCTTTTGAGGGCTTAAAAGAAATCAAAACGCCTGAGCAGGTAGCGCGCCTCAGAGGCAAAACCATCGAGCAAATTATGGCCTAAACGCCTGTGCATTCTTAGGAGGATATTTCTAATGGCTGATTTAAAAATAACATTAGTAAAATCCACAATCGGAAGCAAGCCAAACCAACGCCTTAATATCAAGGCTTTAGGGCTTGGTAAGCTGAATTCCAGCGTGGTACAAAAAGATAATGACGCAACTCGGGGCATGATTAAAAAAGTGTCTCACTTGGTTAGAGTTGAGCAAGTATAATAAAGAGAGTTGGAGGTGAAGATATGCAGCTAGGCCAACTTAAACCGGCACCGGGCTCGAACAAAAAGCGGTTCAGAGTGGGGCGTGGCCATGGAAGCGGAGCAGGCAAAACATCAGGCCGAGGACATGGCGGGCAAAAATCCCGCACGGGCGGAAGTATACGCCAAGCCTTTGAGGGCGGGCAATTCCCGATGTACAGACGTTTGCCCAAGCGTGGCTTTAAAAACAGAAATCATCTGGATATAATTGCAATTAATGTCAGCCTTCTCAATGTGTTTGAAAACGGAGATGTTGTTGATATTGCGGCACTGAAATCTAAAGGGCTTGTGTCAAACCCAAGAGACGGTGTTAAGATTCTTGGGCAAGGCGAGCTTGAAAAGAAATTAACCGTTTGCGTCCATCGCTTCAGCGAATCTGCTAAAGCAAAAATTGAGGCGGCAGGTGGTAAGGCAGAGGTGATTTAGTGTTTAGCATATATTTAAATGCCATTAAGGTAAAGGATATCCGGCGCAAGCTGTTTTACATTGGGCTTGTACTGCTGATATTCAGAATAGGCTCGCACATCCCCCTTCCCGGGTTAAACATGGAAATGCTATACGGCCCCGATAGCATCGGCGGCACGCAGACCATGATCGCGATGATTGTAGGCGGGGATATAGGCACGATATTCGTCATGGGTATCGGGCCGTACATCACCGCGAGCATCATCATGCAGTTGTTGACGGTGGCTGTCCCTTATCTTGAGCAGCTCAAGAAAGAAGGGGAAGAAGGGCGCAAAAAAATCAACCAATACACTCGTATTCTTGCTGTTATTATGGCCGTATTACAAGCTGCGGGAACGGTATTCTCCCTACGGCAAGCCTTCTATCACCCGAATATCTTCGTGTATTTTGTGGCGGCTCTTACTATGATTGCAGGCTCTATGTTTATCATGTGGCTCTCTGAGCTTTTGACAGAGCGCGCAATTGGTAACGGCGCATCCTTTATCATCTTTGCAAACATTTTGACTGCTTTACCCATGGATATCATCACTTTATATGAATTCTCGACGAGAGGCGTGGGAAGCGCGATAATTGTTGCTATGGTGCTTGTGTTGTTCTTGATTATCATTGCATTTGTGCTTTTGGTGCAGGATGGGCAGCGCAAGATTCCTGTGCAATATTCCAAAAAGATGGTCGGTAAGCAGATGTATGGCGGGCAAAGTTCGTTTATCCCCGTTAAGGTTAACTTTGCGGGCGTTATGCCGATAATCTTCGCGATGTCATTGCTGGGCTTTCCCATGCAATTGGCGCAATTCGTGCAGCCGGTCTGGCTTTTGACGGTTGTTGAGGCATTGCGGCTTACAAGTATTCTCGGAGCTTCGCTGTATGTGTTCTTGATATTTGCGTTTACGTTTTTCTATACGTCGTTTGCGCTTAATCCCATCGAGATGGCGGAGAATCTAAAGAAAAACGGTGGCTTTATTCCGGGCATACGCCCCGGCAAGCCCACAAGTGATTATATCCTGCGTTCCGTTAACCGTTTATCGTGGGTGGGTGCATCATTCTATGCCATCGTAGCCTTGATTCCCATCGTTTTGGAATGGACGCTCGGAATAGGCATAGGATTTGGCGGCACCACATTGCTTATCGTTATCGGCGTTGCGATGGAGCTTGTAAAACAGCTTGAATCTCAGCTTCTTATGCGTAATTATAAAGGCTTCTTAAATAATTAAAGCAACCACAGACTAACTCCTCACACAATTTTTCTCTCCCTGCGGCCCTCATCATTCGCTTCGCGAATTGGCCGGGCAGCCAATGGGATTCTCGGCAGGATTTGCAAAAAATCATGCAAATCCATCTGTCATCCCTGCACCGCAAAAGCGGCGGCTCTGTGAGCCGGTTTTGCATAGCAAAACTGCAATCTGGTCGGAAAAATCGGTTCGGACTAAATCTGCGCTTACTAAAGGGGTGTAACCGTGAGGTTAATAATGTTAGGTGCGTCCGGCGTTGGCAAAGGTACGCAGGCGATGAAAATTGCCGAGCATTTTGGCATAAAGCATATTTCCACAGGAGATTTGCTCAGAGAAGAAGTCAAAACGGATAACAGGCTCAGCCGAGCCATAAGCAGGCTGATTGACGCGGGGAACCTGGTGCCCGATGAGCTGATGCTTTCCATCATTCAAGAGATTCTTGAAAATGAGAAAGGCTTTGTGCTTGACGGTTTCCCGAGGACTTACGCCCAAGCGCTGGAGTTGACGGAGATGTGCGGCAATGTGGGTACCAACATTGATTTGGCCTTGAATCTGGATGTGCCGGATCATGAGATATTGCAGCGTATAACAGGCAGAAAAGTCTGCCCTGAGTGCAAGGCGATGTTCCATATAATTTTCTACCCCACAAAAGAGCCCGGTATTTGCGACATCTGTAATACCCGCCTGGAGCAAAGGCCTGACGATACCGCCAAGACTGTGCGCCATCGCTTAAAAGTATATCATGAGAGGACGGCTCCTATTATTGATTACTATCGACGGCTTGATATGCTTGTCTCGGCAAGCGGTACGGGTGATGCCGAGTATATCTCACGTAGCCTGATAAGCCTCTTGGAAGAAACCATCCGCAACGGAGGGCCAAATGCCGATTCCGATTAAGAGCAAGGCGGAGATTGAGACAATGCGCAAAGCCTGTTCTATTGTGCGAGACGCTCTGAATATGCTAGAGGATATGATTGCGCCCGGGGTGACTACCGGAGAGCTTGACTCTGCCATAGTTTCGCTATTGCACAAGCGCAGAGCAAAGCCAAGTTTCAAAGGTTATCGTGGTTTTCCAAAGAACTGCTGCGTATCCGTCAATAACGAAGTCATACATGGCATACCCGGTATAAGAAAGCTGAAAAACGGCGATATTGTCAGTATTGATGTCGGTGCGTATATTGACGGCTTTCATGGAGACGCGGCCCGCAGTTTTATTGTGGGCAAAGGTAGCGACGAGGCTGTAAGGCTTGTGGACGCGGCGCGTATGTCGTTTTTCGCAGCGGTGAACTACGCCAAAGCGGGAATGCGTCTGGGCGATTTATGTGGCTCTATTGAGGATTACTGTGCTGCGCGGGGGTATTCGGTTGTCAAAGATTTTTGCGGGCATGGCATTGGGCGTGATTTGCATGAAGAGCCCCAGATACCATGCTATCGCGAGAAAAAGCGCGGTCCTAAACTATGGCCGGGTATGACTTTAGCGATTGAGCCCATGGTGTGCGCGGGTAATGGGGATGTCGAAATCATGGAAAATGATTGGACTGTCATCACAAAAGACGGCAGCCTGTCTGCCCATTATGAGAACACTGTGCTGATTACCGACGGCGAGTGCGAAATCCTTACGTTATAGGGGGTTGAAGGCATGGAGCTGGAGATAGGGCAAGTGGCATTTTCAAAGGCGGGCAGAGATAAAGGCAACCCATTTATCATTTTAAGCCTAGAAAGCACACGTGATGGCGACTTTGCATATTTGGCAGACGGTAAAACCAGATCAATCGCAGCACCCAAGAAAAAGAAGATCAAGCATCTTCAACCTGTGAACCATATTGACAAAGAGCTTGCGCGGGCGATAATTGAGGGGCGGCATATAAAGGATTCAGATATCAAGAAGTGCTTAACGGCGTTTTAGGAGGTATATGCATCATGGCTAAAGACGACGCAATTGAAGTAGAGGGCATTGTGGTGGAAAAACTTCCAAATGCCATGTTTAGGGTAGAATTGGAAAACAAACATATTATCACGGCTCATATCTCGGGTAAATTGCGGATGAATTTTATCAAGATAATCCCGGGGGACAAGGTGCTGATTCAAATGTCACCATATGATTTGACTAAAGGCAGAATCATCTGGCGCGATAAATAGTAGTACGGTGGCACTTCGCCACCCTGATGAGGGAGATGATCTTTTATGAAAGTGCGTCCTTCAGTAAAACCAATTTGCGAAAAATGCAAAATCATCAGAAGACGCGGTGCGATTAGGGTTATTTGTGAAAACCCAAAACATAAACAAAGACAAGGATAACGTGCGAAGGAGGTATGGCAATGGCTCGTATTGCAGGAGTTGACTTACCAAGAGATAAGCGGGTTGAAATCGGCCTGACATATATCTATGGGGTGGGTCGTTCAAGCTCAAACAAACTTCTAAAAATCGCAAACGTAAACCCGGATACCAGAATCAGAGATTTAACTGATGACGAGGTAGCCAAAATTCGTGATGCGATTGACAAAAACCAAATCGTTGAAGGTGATCTGCGCAGAGAAGTCGCCTTGAACATAAAAAGGCTTACAGAAATCGGCTGCTACAGAGGCATCAGGCACAGACGCGGCCTGCCTGTTCGTGGCCAAAGAACCAAAAACAACGCAAGAACGAGAAAAGGCCCGAGAAGAACTGTGGCTAATAAGAAGAAATAATAAGAGGGAGGTATGCTTTAAATGCCAAGAAGAGTGGTTAAAAAGGGTACGGCCCGCAGACGGCGTGAGAAAAAGGTCGTCAACAATGGGCAAGCCCATATTCAATCAAGTTTTAATAACACAATCGTCACCATTACCGATCAAACAGGCAATACTCTCTGCTGGGCAACTGCCGGCGGATCGGGCTTTCGGGGCTCAAGAAAGTCTACGCCTTTTGCGGCTCAAATGGCGGCTGACACCGCCGCTGCTGCTGCGAAGGAATTTGGCTTAAAGAGTGTTGAGGTGTTTGTAAAAGGCCCAGGCCAAGGCAGGGAAGCTGCTATTCGTGCGCTTTCCGCTGCGGGTATCGAAGTGACCATGATAAAAGACGTAACACCGGTGCCGCATAATGGATGCAGGCCGCCAAAGCGTCGCAGAATATAATAAAGGAGGGGAACAAAAGAGATGGCCATTAATAGACAACCTGTAATGAAAAGAGCCAGAAGCCTTGGTATTGAAGCGGCTTTCACGGGCTCCGGCAAAAAAAGCAGTAAAAAGCCCGTTATCTCGAGAAAAAAGCCCTCTGAGTATGGCTTGCAGCTGAAAGAAAAGCAAAAAGCCAAATTCTGCTATGGCGTACTTGAGAAACAGTTCAAAGGCTATTTTGACCGTGCAAAAAAATTACGCACAGGCATTGTGGGCGAGAACCTGCTGATTTTACTGGAGCAGCGGCTTGATAACGTAGTGTATCGTATGGGCATGGCTCGCACGCGCATGGAAGCTCGCCAGCTCGTCAGCCATAAGCTGATTACTGTAAACGGCAAAAAAGTTAATATCCCATCATACCATATAAGCCCGGGGGATGTAATTGAGGTTACTCCAAGCAAGAAATCCAGCGTGCGCTTTAAAGATATTATGGAGCATACTGATGGCAGAAGAGTCCAATCATGGCTGGAAGTAGATGCAGCGAACCTTAAAGGCCGCGTAATTCAAGCTCCCACCAGAGAAATGATCGACACTCCTGTTAATGAGACGTTTATCGTAGAGTTGTATTCGAAGTAAAAAGTCCCTTTGGGACGTTTTTGGAGGAGGTTTTCTGTTTAGTGTTTGAATTTCAAAAGCCTCATATTGATGTAGCAAAAATGTCTGAGGACAAAACATACGGCTGCTTCGTTGTTGAGCCGTTGGAGCGGGGGTACGGCACTACATTGGGCAATTCCCTGCGCCGCATTTTATTATCGAGCCTGCCTGGCGCGTCTATTTCTGATATCCAGATAGATGGCGTGCTGCATGAGTTTTCTGTGATTGACGGGGTTAAAGAGGATGTTTGCGAGATTATCTTAAACCTCAAAAATGTCGCGCTCAAAAATAATTCTGCAAACGATGAGCCAAAAAAGGCTTATATCGAAGCAAAGGGCGCTTGCGAGATCAAGGCCGGGGATATTAAAGTGGATGCGGATATCGAGATTTTAAATCCCGATTTGCATATCGCGACACTCTCCGGTAAAGATGACATTAAACTTAACCTTGAAATGACGGTTACGCGCGGGCGCGGCTATGTATCTGCGGAGAAAAATAAAAAGCCTGATTCGGCAATTGGCATTATACCTGTTGATTCTATTTATACGCCTGTTAAGCGCGTGAATTTCCAGGTAGAGAACACAAGAGTGGGTCAAGTGACGGATTATGACAAGCTGATTTTGGAAGTGTGGACGAACGGCACTATCACTCCCGATGAGGCGGTATCATTAGGTGCTAAAATATTCAATGAGCATTTGAATCTCTTTATCAATCTGTCTGAAAACGCCAGAGAGGCTACTATTATGACAGAAAAAGAAGAGAGCCGCAAGGAGAAGGTGCTTGAGCTGTCTATCGAAGAGATGGATTTATCTGTACGTTCGTACAACTGCCTGAAGCGCGCAGGAATCAATACTGTTGACGATTTGGCCAACAGAACAGAAGAAGACATGATGAAAGTTAGAAACCTCGGGCGCAAGAGCTTAGAGGAAGTGCTGAAAAGGCTAGCTGATTTTGGCTTGACACTAAAGCCCAGTGATGACTAAGTTAGCCTGATACTGATTCCCATCTCAATGCTTGATGCGCATCGGGCAAGATCGACCGGAAATACATTTCCGGTAGCCCTCCTTCATCAAGGTTTCGAAGTGGAATCAGTGTGAATAGGTACTATAAAGAAAAGGAGGCGTAATCATGCCCGGATACAGAAAGCTGGGGCGCACCTCGTCGCAAAGAAAAGCGATGTTAAGAGCCTTAGCGACGCAATTATTGCAACACGGACGGATTCAAACCACCGACACACGCGCAAAAGAGCTGCGCAAGCTGGTTGAGCCGCTTATAACTTTAGCTGTGAAAGAAATGAACAATTACACCGAAGAGACTAAAACAATCAAAGTAGCCCAAAAAGACGCCAATGGCAAGCGCATTAAAAAGGATGAAAACGGCAAGAAAGTGACGGTATTTGAGGATAAGCAAGTTGCTGTAAAAGTAGATAGCCCCTCTCGGCTAAATGCTCGCCGCAAAATCCTATCTGTGCTTTACCCTGCAACAGAAGTGCCGGCTGATGGACGCAAAAAGCGCACCGAGAGCAAAAAGCTGGATCTGGCAAGGAAGCTGTTTGAAGAGATAGCTCCCAAATATGTCGATCGCAAAGGCGGCTACACACGAATTACTAAAATCGGTATGCGCAAAGGTGATGCCGCAGAGATGGTTTATATCGAGCTAGTGTAATTATCATCTGTCTACACAGCAAAAGAACGCAAAAGCAAGGCATTTGACGATGTGTCAAATGTTGGGCTTTTGCGTTCTTTGCGTTTTACAATTATGAGCTTGAGTACAAACAGACATCGTCGTTGCTGATACCATCAGAGCCACAGCTACCAGAACCGCCTAACGATGGTTGAGAAAATTGACTTGCAATATCTCCCAGTACGTAAGATAGATTCGTAAGCGTCAAATAAAACCGCGCCTATACAAGCGCGGTTTTATTGTGTATACTTAAATAGCACTACCTTACATCGCACCGCATCAATAAAATATCCAAGATGTGGGGCGTTTCGAAATATGTTAGAGTACAAAAGAACTAATCGGAGGCTTATATGAGGATTGGATATGTCAGAGTTAGCCACCGAAGAGCAAAAGGCTGAAAGGCAGGAGGCGTCTCTTAATATTCTTGGTGTCGAAAAAGTATTTATTGATAAAGCAAGTGGTAAAAATTCGGAACGACTCGAACTGAAAAGAATGATGGATTATGTTAGGGAGGGCGATACTGCTATTGTCGAATCTATTAGCAGATTTGCAAGAAGTGCTAAGGATTTTCTTGAGCTGATGAGCAGACTCTCCGAAAAAGATGTAAAATTTATTTCTCAAAAGGAAGCTATAGATACCGCAACTCCGGCGGGCAAATGCTTGAAAAAGCAGACGTGGCGAAATTACAGCCGCTTCTGCGATGAGGAACTGGGATGAGCAAAACTACTTGGTATCGGAAAGCTCGAGGGATGCACCAGTATTTAATGAAATTTCGCCGCATTAAAAAACGGCCTCAAAAGAGGCCGCCGCGCCAAAATCAGCCGACATAAAGAACTGGGAAAAATTTCAGCCACGCCGCACAAACGCCGTCATCATGGCCTTTCCCGATTATTACCAAACTTTCCCACCGTGTTTGTTTTTTCATATTCTTTGTGTCGGTGTACACCCGTCTATATCGGTGCAACAAACATTTATATCACGCAGAGCCGCTAAAGAGGAATTTCACAAGGCAATCCATATCCCGCACGCCAATTGACGTTTACCCCAAAAAACAAATGAACTCACTACTTCACGCCGCCATAAGCAAGCTACCAAGCAAACAGGCCAAGAGTATCTTTGCACATTTCTTTCTTGATATGTCTTATGCCGAGATTGCAAGGTCGGAAGGGGTTTATGAAAGTGCGGTACGTGAGTCTGTTGAACGTGGTTTGCGGAATTTGCAGAAAAATCTGATAAGTTTTTTGTAAGCGCACCCTGTGAATTGGCATAAAAAATCTCCTTACATCGTAGAAGGGTATGCCCTTTGAATATGTTTGAACATACGCGACATTATTGCACCTTGAAAAAGAAAGCCGCAAGATAACGGCGGAGCATTATATAGCAAAACGGATACATTCGATTTATGCCGAGCCGGGCGGCTTGTGCGCCATGATGACATTATTTAATGACGGAGCGATAGACACAACGCCGTAATGAAGATGTGGCAATCTTCGGGCAAGGGCGCATAAATTGGGATAATGATACTCCCGCCAAGTCACAGTCAGAGCGTTAAAAGCGTCGTAGGCAATGATGGCGGCGGTATGAGAACCATGCCGGAGTGAAACTCTCGTGAGGTTGTGCCAGCAGCCGTCCACTTTGCTTGTGTTTTACCCTTTGTTGAAGAAAACCATGTGTAAGGCTAACTTTTGATAAGGAGGGTATTTAATGGATTTTGCTAAAAATTTGAAATCCGTCATGGATGAGCAAAACATAAATCAAACAGACTTATCCACTTTAAGCCAATATTTATCGGGCAAAAACATTCCGCACAAGCGAAGAATTTTTGAAATCGCAACCGCTCTTGGCGTTACTACGCAACGATTGACTGTTGCAATGCGAATCGAGGTTTGCGAACCACCGGAAATCATAACTAATCAAAAAATTTCTA
>Ga0131853_10018510_pt1 | contig 12673 bp, 12 predicted proteins | sample TergutLab28metaG_FD_92764 | JGI IMG/M metagenome (GOLD analysis project Ga0131853, IMG submission 92764) | Labiotermes labralis P1 segment gut microbial communities from Petit-Saut dam, French Guiana - Lab288 P1 (version 2) (version 2) | ecosystem: Host-associated > Arthropoda: Insects >...
AGGCCACGGAGTTTAGTTTATATATATATATATATATATATATGTGTGTGTGTGTGTGTGTGTGTGTATATATATATATATATATATATATATATATATATATATATATATATATGAGGGCGGTAAGAAGGCAAGGCCTCATAAGTACGGTTATAATGAAATTTACATATATCATGGTCACACCCTTTAAAAATATTCAGATTATTTGCCCACAAAGTCTCCTTCATTACCAACACAATTTTTCCACTTTTGCGTGAGACGCTGTCTGCCGATCGCGTATAATTCTCTACTGCAGTGTCGGAGCACTTTGTGCACGCTGTGTTTCCCTTGTCCTCGTCGGCAAAACGGCGTCCTCGGAGTGCATCCTTGAGGTGACCCAAGAAATGGAAGTTGGGGTGTGCTAAATCCGGACCGTAGGGAGGATGATGGAGAGCAATCAACTCCATTTTTGCAATTGCCTCCCTTGTGCGCAGATTTGGTCTACAGTGTGGCGTTTTCCTGCATGAATCGACATGATTCATTTTCCTGATGAGCAGAATCCTTCGAATTCGTTGTTTTAACTTTTTTCATGTCTGCGCATATCGCTCTGAATTCATTGTGGCTCATCATTCAAAGAGGAAAATGTGTGTTGATAATGAAGGATACTTTGTTGAGAAATAATCTCCACTTTGTAAAAGACGTGCCTATGACAAATTTAAATTTAATTTTAAAATAATTATAGTTTATGAGAAAAAATATTGGAGGCTACTTTCATACCGACCCGCCTATATACATACGCACATGCATAAAAATACATGTGCTTATACACGTATATGAATGAGAGGTAAGCTGGAAAATTTGGCTGCATCTTACACACAAATATTTAACTTCTGTAATGAAGCAGCATTTGTAACTAAATGAATATTCGATGGTTGAAACTAACTGGGGAAATTTAGTGGTTTGATTCAGTAGATGCACATAGGCCTATTGATGTTGTGTTTCCTAATTTTGTTAAATATCAACTGTATGGATACGAAATTTAAAATTTACAAGCAACAAAATGTATGCATTTTTCGTTTCTTCTGTGCGTGCTACACGGCCTGCAATTTCATCCTCAATTTCAGAATCAAATGGAACCAAAACAAAAATGTGAGGTACGAGGTTCCTCAGGAGGTTTGTATGGAGCTTATGGGATGTGGCGCCATGTGTGTTGGGGAATGTGTGTTACGTTTCTTGCACGATGTCAGACCCTACATGCCAGTAGTATTTGGATCTGTACCACTGACCTGCGTACTTGAGGCAGCAGCAGCTGGCTCGTGTGCCGGCACGCATCCACCACCGTTCTCCGCAGTTTGCGAATTTTCTCCCGCAGCTCTGGGCAATCCCGGGCTTGTCCCACGTGGATCAGCAGGTCCCTGAATAGAGCCACCTGACTGTTGATCTCCACAATTAACTGCAACATGTACACAAGATGTTATTATGTGCCGGCTGATTTAAAAGAAGCCTGCCAAAATTTTTAAAATTACTTTGAATAATAACAACACCTTAACCTACGCCCGGTTGGAAACTTCGGCCTTCTGAATCACGAAATAAATCCAATTTTGGCTTAGAATAAACACAGGGCCTCTAATACAAAGATCAGCCAATCAATGCTGTTTAGAGACATAGTCGCTATTATTTGCGAGAATCGCACAAAGCAAATAAATACACGGTGTGGCCAAAATACAGAGTACTTTATTGTCAAGTCACGGACTGCGTGGAACTAGAGCTGTGTTTTGGAGACTTCAACAGTATGTCATTTCCACAGCTGCAGGCATACGTACCAGAAATAAAACAGTTTTAATACAAGATCAAACTGTACTTTCAAGCGAACGCTAAATTGTTATATAATAATACAATGTGATACACAAAGTGGGTAAAGTATACCCATGCTACGCTTACACACGTATGGACCTTTTAGCACAACAGTAACCAGAACCTCAGTATTCGGCTAAATGACCTTGTGTTTCGGACTGCAATTTCTGTAAAAGACAGAATCCGGGTATCTCCGCAAGGAATGTTACTATAACCACTGCAAAATTAAGTTCTCTTAAAATAGGCTTTAAGCCAGCAAGGGATATTATAGCCTCTGATCTTTCTCCTCTCCAGTGAGCTCGCACCAGCTCTCAGCAGCAATCAGGCTCCTAGCCGACCGGCACTTGGGGATTTTTCGTGGCTGGAGCATGGAGTTAACCAATCGCCTCTATGACTCCACGGATATATACCTCCAGGCTTCTGTGTGTCTTCATTGAGAGATTCTTATTTAAGGAAACAGGGAAATTTTTTTGGTTTTTAATTTTCATTCGAATTTATAAAATTTACAGTAAGAGATTAAATCTTGCACTGAAAGACTGGAAAGCCACACGGCAGTACAGAGACCTCTAAAGTGTGTACTCCATAAGAGAGTACACAAGGTTGTGAAGATTCTAGTCCGTAAGGCAGTAAAAAACATAGTAAAGGCTGTATTTCTAAAGACAGTACACAAAATTTTAAAAGATGTATCTATAAGAGTTAACACAGAATTGTAACTACTGTACTACATTTGGCAGTACACAAAATTATAACGGTTTTACTCCATAAGACAATACAGAGAACTGTAAAGGCTCTACTCCATTAGACAATACACAGAATTTTGAAGGCTGTATTCCATAAGACACTACACAGAATTTTGAAGGCTGTACTCCATAAGACACTACACAAAATTTTGAAGACTGTACTCCATAAGACACTACACAGAATTTTGAAGACTGTACTCCATAAGACACTACACAGAATTTTGAAGACTGTACTCCATAAGACACTACACAGAATTTTGAAGGATGTGCTCCATAAGACACTAAACAGAATTTTGAAGGCTGTACTCCATAAGACACTACACAGAATTTTGAAGCCTGTACTCAATAAGACACTACACAGAATTTTGAAGGATGTGCTCCATAAGACACTACACAGAATTTTGAAGGCTGTACTCCATAAGACACTACACAGAATTTTGAAGCCTGTACTCCATAAGACACTACACAGAATTTTGAAGGATGTGCTCCATAAGACACTACACAGAATTTTGAAGGTTGCTCTCCATAAGACACTACACAGAATTTTGAAGGCTGTTCTCCATAAGACACTATACAGAATTTTGAAGGTTGTGCTCCATAAGACACTACACAGAATTATAAAGGCTGTACTCCTTAAGGCAGTGCAAAGAATTGCTATTCTGTACTTCTTGAGGCAGTACAGACAATTCTAAAGGCTGTATTAAAAAGACAGCGCACTGAATTGCAAAGGCTGTACACCATAATGCAGGTGCACGAATTCTAAAGGCTGCATTCCATATGGCAATATACAGAATTATAAAGGCTGTACTCCATAAAGCATATTCCATTCTGTGTAGTTTATTGAGTTTGCTCGCGGCTGGTATATAAAATTTTATCGACACTTTATTACGAGTCAGCTACATAAAATAGTGTCTTTATATCCTTCAGTAAGGTGTAATTCACTCTGGGTCAATATGGCTGAAAATCGGGACTACCAGACGTCTAAAGTGAAAGTCTGCTGTTGTGAATTAGAAATGCTCTCCAATTCTTAGTGGCTGACAGTGCGTCACAGACGGACAGACGGGCAGGAATAACCTTTACCACATTCATTTTCTTTGTTTTTTAAAAACCTCTAAATGGGTGACTAACGTACAATGGCTAATCTTTGAGTGTTCGGTATGCCGTTAAACTGTAGAATCTAATTTGTTTTTATGTGGTCATCAAAATGGACCTGGTGCTATAAAAGCATGAACTGTGCGCTCTGTTTCCATAAAACTGAGAACATCATTATCACCTAAATGACTCTCAACTGCCACGGAGTAATCGAGCCCCCTGTGCAATTGTCACTAAGGAAACGGACCGAGAACTTAGGTGATCGCTTCCACTTACAGTAACAATACGCTGAGTTTCACCTCTACCAAAACCTAAACATCTTTCTTTGCGTTTACGGCAAGGGTGGAGTTTTATCGTGGGACAAATATTCATAGGGAAGACGCAAATTTAACGGGAAATTTATGGTGCGTGCAATTGCTTCTGTTTAATTGTCTGAAAAACCGTACGACTTATGAAAGAAATTATGATGGACATGAAATTCATGTTGCATTCCTCTGTACAGCCTGTAACAGGAATATTTTATGCTCCCGTAAATACTTGGCGAGTTGCTCTCTGTTTGCGAGCAGAAACGCATCTTGGTCTTCTTGTCAAGTGTCCGTTGCTTTTGTCCGAACGTCTTCGAAACTGTACTGTGCACAAATGTTGTAGTTAATTCCGAAATACCACATTTCATCCAAATCTCTTCCGCTGTTTTTAAGTTGTTCCGTGCTGACAGACAAGTGAGCGTGCTGAAGCTAATAGCAGTTACATTGCAACATTTCGTTGCGAACGCGCTTAAAGAAGAGAGCGACCTCGTGTTACTGCACGCTATTTGTGTTTTTTCCTCATACAAACAGCACAGAACAAATGGCACAACATTACATAGTCAAACAACACACTGTTTTCCAACCCCACACTTCCCTTCCCCACTCCACCCACCCGCCTCCCCCGCTCCAGCCTAGCCGGGTGGCACAAATGAACCCCACTTCACCCAGCATTTCAATTGTTTGCTCAGAGAACATGTGACACAGCACCACACTTTCAAACATGCACAAAGTACTGAGGAGAATACTACAAGTGATACATGAATAATAACAATTATGTAAAGACGAAATTGTTATGGCGTTTAAGTGAAGGCGATACACCAGACATAGTTATGTAGGTGCAGATGAACCCTTTGAAATATAGTGGTAAGTATATTTACCGCGTGTTTTAAATATTAAAGAACCATAACTTACATTTTGCCCGCAGTGTGTGTTTAGGCGTTTCCTAATTTTCTTTCGGTAAGTGATTATCGCCCTAAACAGGCTTAATGGAGACGCCGTGTGTTTAGTGTAAGGAATGAAATGAAGTGTTATGCATTAAGGTAGGAGTACTTGCTGTTTCAACGATGGCTAGACTCTATCAGATAGCAAGAGGTCGCATATCTGGTCACTTACTACGGGAAAGTCTTGACTGTAGCAGCTGTAACCTTGCTTTTCTGTGTATAAGGTTCTAACGCCTGACAATGCAGTCACTTCCGCATAGGGGCTCGGGGGGAGGGGGGTAGGTTACTACCCGACCTGACCCCTTAAGGGCCCTCTTCTGCTCTCAGACAATTAAAATTTAACTGTAGGTATTATTGGTTTTGCAGTCTCTTTCATATTTCTGTTAGATGTAAATATTTGACACCAGTGCCCACGTGTCTGCTAACACGTATCTGAAATATTTAAGAAACTCTTTTCATTGCCCTTTTCCTTTGCACCAAATCGTCCAGGCTTGCCTTTCACTGTGGAGCTATACGTTTAATTCACCATTTCAACATATTCCTTCAAGACTTGGCGATTAATTTAGCCAAGAAGCAACTTTAATTTTAAGTTTTATTAGGTGATTGGAATTTTCGTAAAATGTCTTTATATTTTAAAATACTTACGATGAGTTTGTGAGCGTTTGTGGTGTACTTGGACAGGATGTGGGATTGTGAGACGTAATCAAGTACGGGAGACGACAACTCCCACATTTGTACCGAGCTGCGTTTGGGCAAACTGAAATTTAATCATCTTGCAACTTCACCTGCTTATCATTAATCTGCATGTGTTACATGCATAAGAGAATATAGCGTATTTTTTTGGTGTAAAAAGTGCAGTACCATGGGTGTGCAAACTACCCTGCAGGATAGAGTTGACATCGAGGAGCAATGTTTAGTGTTTTCTGCAGAGGGCCCTCATCTATGTGGGTGTCTGAAACGGGGAAAGATAGAGGGAGAGAGAAGGCAGCACATGGAAATGTACGAGACTAATTTTTCATTAGTAGAAACAGTGAAGAACTTTTATACAATAGTGAAGGGTATAATATGGTGCTTTCCACGGCTGGGTGTTTAACTTTTATGGAAATGAGTCCGGAGGGCTGTATTAGAAGCAAACAGTACCAGCATGACTTTCATGTCCGTGTTTTTATTTCAAAACGCGAATAAGACCGAGTCAGACCACGCAGTGAATGTAACAAAGGTCTGATAGTTTTCAGTCCAGTAACAATAAGTGGCAGCCATATGCCTATTTCGTTTTGTCGGGAGCATTTTTTGGTACTGAATTCGAGTCCTCGCATAATGTTACTGCAGTAATTACGTTATGATCGTGTATGGAATGTAGAGAACAGTCAGGGTGAAGAATGATCATGAATAGTGAGGCAGAAGCAACTGTGAAGCAGACTTGTGAACTGCGATACAATTCATATCACTCGACCATTTTATTACGACGCACGGAGGTGGCGCACCTTGTGTCGTAAATGCGAACAACTCTACGAGAGTGTTGTGTGAAGTATGAGCGAAGTTTTGACGCTACAATTAGCACATGCTAGTGCCCTCACATGCAAGCGAATTTTGATGTGGCGAGCCACAAACCCCGGTCTGACTCATCCTCCAAAATAACTTACATGTTATTGTCGCTAGAGTTCTCAATGCGGCTCTATACCACCTGTCTTGACATGTTAACTACTACCTAAATTAACCTCACATTTCCAAAGTTTAACAGCTACACCAATGGCTATATATTGTAACTAAATCTGAACAAGCAGTGTCCTCAGAAGCTGACAGTCACACAGCGAGTTAAACTCTCCACCATTGTGGAGCCCGAAGGAATACTTCCAAGACTGAGCCATAATAGATCCCGCTCTATTTTACATTGAATGGCTGTTAGTTATCACCGAACACACTGATGATGAACCGCCTCTTGTCGATTGTTCACGACTGCCTATTCACGACAATGTATTCAGAGTTACCCCGCATACGTAGAGTTTATCCTGTAAGACGCACCATGCCGCAATGACAAGAGACTCACTGAACACAGAGACGCGGCATGCCGCGATGATAAGAGACCATACATGAAGTCGCGCCATGCCGCAATGAAAAGGGACTCACTAAACATGGAAATGCGTCATGCCGTGATGACAGTGGACTCACTAAAAATAGTGACGCGTCACGACACGAAGAAGAGGGACTCAGTAAACATAGATCGCGACGGCGGCACTAGAGCAAATTGTATTTTGTGTTGCTTGAACACATTCCAATTAATTCACGGTTTGTTTAGCAACGCCATCAGGGTGTCAGATTACATGGCGTCGAATAATGTAATAAAGACTGAATAAAGAACGGGGGATGTGGTTGGAAGTAGTGGAGGTCTAAATTCGCGAGTAAGTATGGTTCAGGCATTGGACTGGAGGGACTGAGAAAAGGTACAAATCTCTGTTAGGACAGATACCCTGTGGGCAAGTATTTGAACCCGAGGCTTTTTCGAATACGAAGCAGGAGGTTTCTGCCACACAGTGTGAGGATTAATAATAGTACCTTCGAGAGGATGGAAGAGTTTAATTATTTGTGAACAACTTTAACGAATAAAAATTCTATTGCGGAAGAAATTAAGAGCAGATTGAGGCCAGGAAATGCTTGCTATCATTCGGTGCAGAATCTCTTGTCTTCCAGGTTGCTATCCAAAAATTTAAAGATCAAGATATATAGAACTATAATTTTGCCTGTTTTTGTATGGGTGTGAAACTTGGTCGTTGACATTGCCGGAGGAAAGAAGCTGAGGGTGTGGGGGTGTATAGGGTCTTGGCGGGGAAACCGGAGGAAAGGAGACCACTGGGGAGACCTAGGCGTAGATGGGTGGATAATATCAGGATGGATCTCCAGGAGGTGGGATGTGGGTATGTGGACTGGACTGGGCTGGCCCAGGATAGAGACAGGTGGCGGACGCTTGTGAGTGCGGTAATGAACCTTCGGGTTCCATGAAATGCGGGGAATGTCTTGACTAGCTGCAAACCAGTTAGCTTCTCAATAAGGACTCTGCACCATGGAGTAGGTAAGTAAGTAAGTAGGTAAGCACTCTTACGTAAGTGGCTGAATCTTTCGAGTGACACTAATACTCGTATTTTGAAAGGAAGCACAGATTTTGAGGGGTGTGCTGTTTCGAGTTTCAGGGCGGAAGGACCTGAAGATTGAGGTAATTTCGTCGGAAGCATTATATATTCATACCAGAATATACGGTGTCAAACCTATAAAATATACGTTGCTGCTGTGATAACTTCTAATTTCATGTTATTAGAATTAACAGAATAATCAATTCATTCTTTGAGGCGTGCGCATTGTGGTTTCCCTGCAGAAGACATATGTCACCATCAGGCTCCCAGAACGCTTTGCGTAAACTCAGATCACAGCGCTGTCAGAGTCACTTTGGCTGTAAGGACACGACAGATGTTTCTCGTCCCAATCAGGTATATAATGTTATTAGTCGTATGTATTATGAAATCTAAGCAGGCTGAGGTCGTTAAAACAGGGAACAGAATTCGCCTGAGAGGGGGGAAGTGACAGGACGATGAAGAAATTCCATCGGGAGGAAATTCATGATTTGTGCTACTTAACAGTATTATTGGGGTGAAAAAAGCTTGGGAGCATGAAATGAGTGGGGACACTAACACGTTTGGGACAGAAGAAAAGAAATGGTGTAGGATATTGTGGCCTCGATTTGTTTGGTTTAAAACAGAGATCCCTGGCGGGAACTTGTGAACACGATAATGATCTTTAGGGTTCTGTGATAAGATACGCGACTTTTATGTGTCTTCTTGGATACGTCAGCTCTTAAAGACGAGACCCGCTACTCTTTTTTCGAAAGTCTGGACCCGTTTACCCAAAGACGCGGCGTCATGTCTCAGAATGGAGACCTCAGTTGTGTCCTTGTCCTTACTGAATAAGCAGTCTTGGACTGCCGACCAGGGGTCGTGCTCGAGGCTACAATTTGGGTGATAGTGGAGCCATAACGACATCGGAACGTACAAATAAAACCCTCAGTCGGATATCATGCAACCCCTTGAAAAACCGATAAAGAAGTTCCTAATCATCTAGGATTTTACGTCTTATCGGCTGGTAAACAGCTGCCGACGTTTTCGATGACCATAGTGCCTCCAACTTCGAGGTCAAGCAATCCAAGAAGATTTGGATTTTATGGCTGGGCAGACGGAGGCTCTACGTTCCTCCGACATGTCGTGAACTCATTACCAGTCGACAAGACCCAACGTGCCAGAAGAGCTGAACTTCTAAGAATAAGGAATTCTGACCATTAAACAGTGACCTGCCATTCTTAGCGAAATATACGTTTGGGCGCCCTGTTTTGCCAGACTTTGAAGAACATTCTGCCTCAGTACCTACGGTCGAAGATCGCCGCCTCAAAATGAAGGGTTGGTAAATGATTCTGGGTCCGGGCCATTTGGACCGGTGAACATGCAGTTGTGAAAGTCTTATGCTGCAGTTCCACCAAGTGAAACAACCCTACTCGCTTTGATCTAAACGTACAGAGCCAGTAGCTTCTACACAAACTCCACAAACGCAACCCACTTTCATTTGCTGCCAGTTCCCGCAAACGAGATTAAAATGATGTTAAATTACCATGAAAGTTTAAAATCAGTAATTACTTGAAGTTTTTAAATTTGGCTTCGTTCCTTTACTATGCTGACAGCCGTGAAAATCATTGTTTTTAGTTCTTTTCGGATCCATTAACCAAATGAGATATCACAACTTAATAAGTTAGGAAATCTATGCATAGCAGAATAACTCTGGCGCGTTCTCTTTCATTGTCACTGGATCTGTAATTCTTAAATGTAAATACTTGGTATTGTTTTGTAAAGGAACTGGGTGGAAGAGCAATGACCTCCAGTAAGAAATTTGATCAGAAATTTTCCACGTGTTCTCACATCATAACAGCCACTTTTAATCGTCTCAAAAACGTCACGTGACGGACATATATATTTAGCGTAAAATGTAGGTTGCACTCTTCTGTACAAAGTTTGTCGAAACATTCCAAGCCCCATTAAATGTATCGCGAGTTACGCTCGAGAAGTGCAGAGAAACACCTGTAGATTTTCAGATAAAGTGGTTGTTAAGACAGAGATCTAATTCTGAGTTCAAAGTACTCGACAGATCATTGTAAAATTATCGAATAATCCATCCATCTCATAAAATTATTTAAGCTGTTCTCCATTTACTATATTGAAATATACGGACGGACAGAACGATTTCACAAGCTCTCCGCACGTATTACAAAGCGCCTACTAGTAGCCCCGCCGCAACAAATTTCAACATACCATGTCAGTACCAAATTTTTATGCAAATCCTTTGCGAAAATCCAGGAAGTAGCAACAAATAGGGAGATAGGACATACGGCATTCTTCATGGAAGGAATGCCTTGTGAGGAAGTAACTTGGAGACGGGACAACTCAGGGTGTGTAGTGACTGGGCTCCGGGCCGGGAGAACGTGGTACAAGTGTTCGATTCCCTGCAGCAGCGGAGAATTTTCTTCTCATCTGCGTCCAGATCGGCTGTTGGGCTTCTTCAGCCTCTTATCCAGTAGGTACGTAGGCCTTTGCATGGGTAAGGTGGTTGTGGTGTGAAGCTTTTCACTGATCTCCATCTCGCACAGAGGCGTAGGAAGCATCTAGCTGTGTCTGCATTTCCCCCTGCCTGCATGACGTGCTACTTAATTAACTGCAGAAACAACTGCCTTCTTACAGAAAAACTGTTCCTGCGAGTCAGTGGTAGTTATACTAAAATCTAAAGTCAGTTAGCTTTTAACTCCAGAATGTACGAATCTTGCAGATGATTGTACGAGGGGGTGCTGATAAGTCCTTAGCCCGACCTACTTCCCCATGTCGTAGGACGGAATCGATAGTGTCGTTAGAAAGAGGGGCCTGTTCATGTGACGAATTGCAAGTTTTTTCTTGTTATAGAGGCTGAAAGGAAGCATGTCAGGCGACGCGCGCGATTTCGACAACATGGAGACGCGAGCTGTCATCAAGTTTTTTTTCTTGCAATGCAAGGCGCCGAAGGAAATTCACGCCATTCTGATAGAAACATTAGAGGAACATGCACCATCGTATGCCACCATCAAAAACAGGGTGGCCCAGTTTAAACGTGGTGATTTTTCCACTTGTGATGCACCTCGTCCTGGACGACCCAAAACAGTGACCACTCCGGAGATTATTGACCAAATTCACGAGCTAATCTTGGAAGAAGGCCAGATTTCGGCTAAATCAACAGCTGAGCAACTGAGCATCTCACGTGAGTGTGTTGGGTCCATCATTCATGAAGATTTGGACATGCGGAAGCTCTCCGCGAAATGGGTCCCGAAACGCCCGAATGCGAATTAAAAACGTCAACGGTGCCAGTCGTCTGAGCAACTTTTGGAATTTTTTTTTTCGGCGCTATCCAAATGATTTCCTGTCGCGATTGGTGACCATGGACGAAACCTGGTTATATCACTATGACCCGGAGACAAATCAACAATCAATGGAGTGGCAGCATAGCGACTCACCCCGCCCTAAAAAAATTCCGAGTGCAAAAATCCGCTGGAAAATTTCTCGTCTCGATTTTTTGGGATCAAGACTGCATCCTCCTCATTCATTATCCATTCATCTTCCAAAGGGCCAAACTATCAACGCGGAGTATTACTCATCTCTGCTGGTGAAATTGAAGGATATTTTGAAGGTAAACCGCCGCGGGAAGGTCACCAAGAGGGTCCTTTTCTTGCACGACAATGCCCCGGCTCACTGGGCACTTGCAACCCAGAAGAAACTGGCTTACCTGGCCTTCCAATGTCTTCATCACCCACCATATTCTCCGGATCTGGTCCCGTCGGACTACCACCTCTTCCAAGGACTGAAAAAACAATTGAAGTTCGCCATTCTTCGTCCGACGCGGAGGTCATTGCTGCCGCGGAGACCTCGTTGGACGGACAACATTCTGAATTTTTTTTTTTTTGAGTGGCTTGCAAAAGTTAGAACAACGGGCTAAGAATTGCATTGAGCTTCGTGGGGAGTATGTTGAATAAATCCCGAGTTTGGTCGCTGTAGCTTGTTTCGTTCCTGGTCGACCTAAGGACTTACGAGCACCCCATCATATCATCAACGTGTTTCTCCATGCAATTTTTGTTCGCCTTGCACATGCGGCATCTTCCTTGTTTATTATGTGGAGCGTGCAGTATTCGAAGAGATTCGCAGGCGCACTACCGAACAGCCGCTCACTGCGCGGAAGCTTTTCATCTTCACATGATGATAAGAAGAAGTTACAGCAGTTCTGATATTAATTTTGGCACGTGATTTCCTGCCTGCTTGTCCTCTTGCGCAACAACTTTAGAGTCAACGAATGAAATTAAATGGAATGGAATTAAATGCTGTTTAATTTTACTAATTTTTTTTACACATTTCATCTTTGGTTAAAATCGGACCACAACATCGGACACCTTTTGTGATGCCCTTCGCGAATCTCGAAATTCATTCACTAAATATTTATGGCAGCGAAATACCTTGCGAAAAAAATTTGCAGAAAACGGGGACCGCGGTAGCACAGTGGTTAAGGTGCTGTGCTACAAATCGGAAGGTCGATGGTTCGATCCCAGCTGGTGTCATTGGAATTTTTCATTGACATAATCCTTCCGATCGCACTATGGCCCTGGGGTCGACTCAGCCTCTAACAGAAATGAGTACCAGGAGTATTTCCTGGGGGTAAA
>Ga0131853_10018511_pt1 | contig 12673 bp, 9 predicted proteins | sample TergutLab28metaG_FD_92764 | JGI IMG/M metagenome (GOLD analysis project Ga0131853, IMG submission 92764) | Labiotermes labralis P1 segment gut microbial communities from Petit-Saut dam, French Guiana - Lab288 P1 (version 2) (version 2) | ecosystem: Host-associated > Arthropoda: Insects >...
ATTATGTTAATGATTTAAAAAAAATTAATAAAAGACAAAAAATAAAAAAATATAGATTATAAAAAAAATATATTAATTCCGGGGGGGGGGGGGTGTATGTGCATAGTTAATGGATAAAATAAACAAAAAATTTAAGCTGCAAAAGAAAACGATGAGATTAATTAATTAGTAATGTAGGGAGATTTACTTCCAGCATGGAATTGTTTAAAACATTCAGTACACTCCCAGTGCCATGTATGAATATAATGGAATATGTAATAATACCATATGATATGTTGGTGACAAGTGTGATGATTCATATAAACAGTTATTTATATATAGAAGTGTGGATGTGTCCTGTACGAATTTGTCAAGAAAAATGAATTAAAAATATATTAATATACAGTACAACAATGGCACATGTATATAGTGAAACATGTCCTACAATATTAAGGGGAGTTCACTTATTTTTAATTTGGTTTTGTGTTTGTGCAGGTGTTGGTGGGTCATTCTGACCATGTGACATGTGTGGCTGTTTCCATCCTCAACAAATCCCTGGTAGTATCAGGGTCTCGTGATGCAAATCTCATTGTATGGGACATAAACACTGGCAGTGATATCCATGTACTGACAGGCCACCTTGGATATGTGACATGTGTAAAAGTCACAGGAGATGGTAGCTTGGCTGTGTCAGGTAAATTAGTGATAATCGGTACCTTAAACTTATCATGCAACAGAATTTAGTCCCATACTCATCCTGTCATAGGACAGGAATTGAATAAACTTAGATATTATCCTGGAAATTCTTTGGAGACCTGATAGTTACCTAAAGGATTCAGCATTACTATACCATTCGTCTCAGGTTCAGTACTGGCCAGATCCATTGCAGAGTTTTCAATGTTCTTTCCTGCCCTTATTCATGAAAGAGGTCATATCATGAAAGTAAATAATAAGGCATGTGCAACTGAAACTCATTTGAGGATGTTCATGGGTGAAGGTCGAAGCCAGAGGGATGTAACTTGGTCGATCAATTAGGCTATGCACTGGACAGCCTAGGGTTAAAATCTGTTCTTCAGAAATCCTGTGTGGCTCTGGGGTCCACCCAGCCTCCAGTTCAGTTTGGTGTTACCCAGGGTTTAAAAGGCCAAGTCATCAACTTAAGCACTCACCTCCACTTAATGCTGAGGATAAGAATGAGTGGTACTTTACCTCTGCTCCTTCAATACGCCTTCATGGTGCTAACAAGAAGAACTCTACCTGTTTACCTGCTATGGGTGAAGGTACTACAGAATGAGAAAATACCACCTCAGGTGTATAGGCAGGAGTCCCATTGATGCTCAATTATGTGTATCCAATCTGCAAAGAATTCCGTAGGCTACTGCCTAAACTGCTGTATCTTAGCCTCCGGCACAGTATCATGTAATTTGAAGATATGGCCTTTGAGTATCTGCCAGTGTGCTGTCCAAGTCAAACTCGTAGCTGTACCATCTACACTGTCACACCAGCACCAGAAATGGTTTTCAGGTGTATGTACCTTTTATATCAGGACTCCGTTCTTTCCACTTTGCATTAAGCATAGTTCTCACTTGTTGGCAAGTTGGATCAACACAACTGAATTTTATTATTCAGCATACCATGGGGCTTGTATTGTACAAATGACTGCAAGTGTGGATTGGTTGAAGTCATGTACTGTACCTGGCACACCGTGTGCTGCATCATCAGATAAATGCTTTATATTTCTGTATGCAAAATATAGGTTTATATGGGTTTTCATTTGTCTGCAGCAGTACCTACAGTGGAAATACTGTGATTTATGGAAATGTCCAAGGAAGATAGTTCTACTGCAGAGTGGAGTACACATATTTTCAAAATAAATTCTCAGTGATTTTGCATATCTCAGTGACTTAGATGTTTATTACAGTTACAAATTCATTTTTTTAAAGCTAGTGAGGCATGCCACACATGCTGCATTGTATACAGTGAGAAAATTTTGACACATGTGTTTCATTCAGTGTTCTCACCACTTAAAAAAATGTTTCAAATGAGTGTTGTATACTTTAATGGGATATATTTTCTGTCATGTACCTTAGTGTTCAGAAGGCATATAAATTTAAATTCCAGTTTCATTTAGATTTGTTGCTATATTGAATAAATGGAACTAAATTGCATTTTGGACAACTTTTAATTAGTGTCCAACTAATAACAAATTTCATTGATATTCCTCACTATCTTAGAATATCAATATCAGTGTACAGATACAAGAAGTATCCCCATTGTGCAGCCTCGTATGATTTTTTTTTGCAAACAACATATAGAGACTGGCATAATAGTGCTGTGAGTTTAGTTGCTGAGGTATTATTTCATTATGTTTGTATTTTGGATGATTATACTGATGTTTACTATTATTAACTTGTCTTCCCATCACAGGTTCTGAAGACAAAAGTATTATTGTGTGGGACACAAAACGAGGTTGTGCCATTTCCTCCCTGCAGCTCCATATTCCAATCCTTAATCTGGAAATGTCAACAGATTCCTCACGTATGGCTGTGCATCTCCTGGAAAACCGCTGCCTACCTATAGTATGTCTTCATAACACTCCTGCAACTTACGTAAAAATGCCTACTTACGTTGCACCTGCTAAGGAAATAGAAGGCAAGTGTCTTGGAAGCTTGGTAAACTATGCTACTCTTTTTCTTTGGACCCGTTGTTACTTGTTAATTTATTAATTGCTTATCACAGAAATGTAACACAACAGATTTGGACAAGATCTCACTTTTTTACCACTTGGACTGACATTAAAGGTATACAAATGCATTTGAGTTAAACACCATAGCACACTAAAATGTACACATATGTCATTGCACTGGGCCCAGGATGTTGACTTGTAAAAGGTAAAGCACATACACACACAGACATATATGTACATACGATGTGATATATTTCTTCAGATCTCAGACCATCAGGCCCAAAACGACCAATGAGGCGCCTACTGAAAAAGGAGGTTTCCCTGGATACGTACACATGGCAGAAGAAGTATGGTCACCTGACATCATCAATTATGATGGCTGCTGTGGATGAACGCCTCAAACGTAGGTTTTCTGTCTCTGCAAGCATGGAAGAGATCTCCAAAATACCAACCAAAGGCAACCTGGGCTCACAGGTATTATTGTTTGGCTTGTCACATGAAATGACAATTCTTGTTTTTTATTGATGCCCTGGAGATTATTTTGATAATTAAAAAAATTAAAGAAAATTTGTTTCTCAGATAGTTAAGAAATTCTTTGCTTTTACGGAAACCATCTGAATACTAAACTTACATGCTAACCAGTCACCTTAAAGCAGGAGTAGAATCATTTCCCAGAATGTTGTTCACATTGAATATATCTCAGGAAATGGACAATGTTTTGTATAAATAATGGTATAAGGAAAGAAGTTAAAGTATTATATGTATTCATCTCCAAATATGGTCTACAGTCAACTTTCCAACAGGTGGAAGCATGATTACCTTGTTAGTTACATCCCAGATGCAGTAGTCTGCAACAGGCAGACCTTGATTGTGTATCATCTACATTTAATTTTAGGGGATTGGACCAGAGCAGGCAGCATTAGCTCAGTCACAGCACTTCGATCAGCTGGAAGCTCTGTGGAACAAAAGGTCTCCTCCACGTAGGCGTCACAATCAGGTGTGCTTAACTCTAATTAAGTGGAAAATTAAAAATACCAAACCCACACCAATCAGTGCTAAAAGGCAGAATTACCCATGAGCTGGCCGAAACAACTCAGCTCAGAATAGGGTCCATTGACAGGCTTTTAATGAGCATGTGAACTTTTGGCTTCCATTAAAGGCGAGGAGTTTCTCAACCAGCTGAACTACTGCAAGATAAAAAAAGGCTGGTTAGTTACCTTGTGCTAAGTACTGTACCTTCTCATCACTCATTGATATGTAGGGTAGAGTAGGTCAGAATTTCCATACGTTCTAGCTCTCACCAGTTTCGAGGGGGAGGGGGGGGGTGGAGAAATTAATAAGCTTCAACACTCCAGTGCTGTACTCTTGCAGAAGGAGTGCCCAAAAGGCTGGGTGGCCCTCAGAGCTAATCTAGGCATGCTGGCAAAACACAACTTTCATACTCTTGGTTACAGAAATAAGTATAATGCTGATCAGTGTAACCACATGGGGGGGTTTGCCCCTCTGGCTAAGCAGCCCATTGTGAAGGCATGTTGGCTGTGCAGTGGCTCAGGTAGTCAAATCATTAGCCTTTGACCACGGAGACTTGGATTCAATCCAAAGCCAATCCATGTGGATTTGTGATGGACAAAGTGGCTTGGGAACAGATCTTTTTCCTAGTACCTCAGTTTTCCCTTGTCAGGATCTTTCAACCAATGCTCCATATGCGTTTATTATCTATTTCCAGCACCATATAATCTTAGCAATTGACAACATCATTAAAGAACACAAAGTGAAACTTATGTTACTGGGTATTTTCCAGGAAACTGAATGTTGTGAATGGGGGGATCATGTAATATTTCAGTAAATGTGGCGTGTACTACATACACATTACCACATGTCTCCTGTGTGCTGTATCTTTGTGACTTGAGAATAGACAGTTGCTCTTAAAGCAACTGTATGAAAGATGGAATTAGATAATACAGGCCACCCAGGAACAATACAAACTGCAAGTTTAGCAAACATCCAATATACACTTGTCATTTAAATCATACATCTCTTCATCTTTTGTAATTTTAATCAACATATGTGCACAGTTGTCATTAAGATTCATAATAATATTTTTATAATATTCTTAATAGTGTATTTAGTGTTTTTAAAAATATTATTATGAATATAATGACAGTTGTGTGCATTTGTTGTTTAAAATTGCAGAAATTGAATTACAATGCACAGAATGGAAAATATAAAAAATTGCATCTTGTAAATCTGGGGTAGTAGATTTGCTGTTACATAAATAAGTGGAAATGTGTAACTTCATAATACAACATATTTTAGAAACATTATATATTCTGTAGAAACTCAAGCTCTCAAAATTCCTGCAGCAGCTTCAGTTTACTTGTTGTCTAGTTATGTTTTTCTTGAGAATTTTAATATAGTTCAACATATTAAAATTGTGGATTTCAAACTTTCACCATGTTGTGTATGTTGTATTCTTTCTTTTGGGTGATTCCCAGGCAACGGAGATTTATGTTCCAAAATGTCGGCAGTAGTTAATTATCATTCTCATATATGTATGTATCTGTGCAGTCACTGTCTAAGCAGAACTCTCGAACAAGTCGCCGTGATTCATCAGATACAGGAGATGACCGGACCCCAGGAGAGGAGATTGTAGGTGTGTGCATTGGACAGCACCTTGCAGTGTCAGGCATGACCAGAGACTTGATACTGACACAGTCTTGTGTCACACAATGACACAAATATTGCTGTGTTTTGCATGTGATATCTTCCTGCTAGTCTTAAGGGCTGATATGTTGCTAGTTTGCATCTGGCTTTGCAAAAACAGAAAGGAGATGGCCAACTGTTGAACTGTAAGAAGAAATTGTTTCAAGGCTTTCACTTGCACTGAATGTAATTTTTGTCTGTTTGCAGAATGTTGAGCTCATATTTCACCTCTGAAAGAACTTGGTGGATTTTGATGAAATTTGGTGTTGGGAGAGTCTGCCATAAATTGTCAAGCAAATTTATTTTGGACTGTTCACCAGAACATCTCCACACTCCCTTTTCAAATTGAACATGTTTGGATACTGGCAATCATGACTGGGGCTTTTTGTTTTTTCATCAGAACCTGTTGGGGCAGTGCCCAAGGCCTTTTACATATGGATCCATCATACAGTTATTGTGGCTACAGCTCTTAGTGTATTAGTCACTTTTCAGCTGCTATACAACAGAATTTGCTGCCAACAGTGGCTTTCACACAGTATGATCTTTGTGACCACACTGCATGAAAAGCTTTATGCACCTAAGTAATGCGTTGTGGTGGTACAAACATGGTGGCTCCTCGTGTAAAAGTCCTAGAGAGGTTACAAGAACTTTCTTCCATATTCCACTATTATCCTACTGTTGATTGCTGTATAACCAGCGCAGCTGCAACAGTAACTCCTCTTACTAACTCCATGGAGCAGAGTCCTACTTAAGCCCATAGAAGTCACTCAGAAATATCCCACCTTTTTTAGAACCAAAGGTTCATTATTGTACTCACTACAGCCTGCTACCTGTCCTTTCCTTTCACCCGATTTTTAACAGCTAATTCACGAAAAATTAAATCAAACATTATTATTTTTCTTAAAAACAGGTTATCATAAAAAATGGACATAACATAAAACAAAAATTTTGTTAATATTTATTAGAAACATTTTTTAAATGTGCTTTATAGAGTAGAATGTATTTAATTCTAAGCTGGTACCCTAAGTCCAGATACTTCAGCAGCTGAGGAAAGTAATCCCACATTCAGAAGAAAAACCTCCAAGAGTGTCTCTGCAACAACCACTGTGGAATCTCCTAATCTCATGTCTCCTACTCCATCAACTCCTTCAGCTATGAAGACTCCTGATCCACATTCTCCTGGTCCTTCAGCTTTGCCTGGTAGAAATTTAAGAGGTTTCCACAAAACACAGAAAGGGACCCTGATGCCCCTTAACCAGCAACTGAAGGAGATATCCAAATGGAAGACACCTCTGATTAGTTGTGCATCCCAAGTATAGGAGCAGTAACAAAACATTGTGCATAAGAACTTACATTTTGATAGGTACTGTTTAATAATCCATAATACTTGATAATCCAGTACCTGTCCGGTCCGCAGGGTGCTGGATTAAATAATTCATGATTATGTCCACCTGAAAAACTCTTGACAACTCTAAACTGCTTTGTGAGCCAGGGTTGCTACTAAATAAAGCAAATATTGTTGAATAAACTAATAAATCTTCACTGTCTTATACTGATCAGGATTTGATTAAAAATAGCTGCATTAAATTAAACTGCATCACTGCTTAGAAGATGAGATTTTTTCTCAAGAGTGCTATTATGGTATTTGACATGAAATTGTAGTCATGGGATGCCCAGTTTGGATAAATATTTAATTTGTAGCTAAATATAATAAATGCCATAAATATTAAGTTAAGTAAAAATCTGTCTAGCTGGAGTAAAATTCTGCGTACTTGAATGCTTTTCTTTTCCGTCTTTCAGTATAATTAACTAAGAACTCGATCAAGACTTTGCACAGACAAAGATCACATGCAGTTTGGGTTTGTGCTGTTCATACATCCCTGTTGCTGATGCTTTCATGGAAACCACAGATTTTATTTTAAAAAATCCATGTCCCATCACAAAGTAGTTATGGAGTAGTTACAAACTGACAGTCCTTATGATTATGAAATTATAAGTAACACGAACAGAATAGATCAAAGCAAACAAAGTAGGAATAATGTGTTCTATGAACTGCATCATCTTTGATGTACTCAGCAATGTCACAAATACAGAATAGTTCATGGTGACAGTGTGGCCATCTTATCAGCACTGCGGCTTAGGAAATACCAGAATCTGCATAGGTAATGATATAGGAAGGAAATGCACTTTAGCACACATAGTAAATGAATACAGTCTGCATTTTATAACATTTTGTCCATAAGGAAATGTACCGAATAAGACCTTACATTGGTTATTAAAAAACATGTCCCCTAGTATCCCAACATATATCTACATAACCTCAAGTTCAGTGGCAGTAATTGAATTTTTCTATGATTTCGTTTGTAAAGCAACTCATTTATAATTAAAAGGTATGAAAATAATGTAATCTACTCATCTGTCAACAGACCTGTGTTTGAAAATTTGGAAGAGATAAAAACCACACTTAATTATGTAAGAGAAAGTGATAGTCTTTGTGTTCTACTGATTGTTCATTCACCAAGCAACTATATAGAGCTTTTATGGAATTTTTTTGTTGTACATGGTAATGCACTGTCTTGCTTGTAATGTGTGTAAATTTTCCTTTTCCCTTACACTCCCAGTTAATTAACTGTTCACAGCATGTAAACATATCCTGTCATTTGATACTTTAATTGATGCCACTTTTTATCAACAACAAACCGGGTTTCATATGGCTTTCTGTGCTTGTGCCAGAGTGATTTCCCTTCCTGTGTGAATATCTGTTCAGTGGCTAGTATTTCACGAACTTAAACACTGCTAATGCTGTAATATGTGATCACGCACACAGTGTACAATACTACAGTGATTGCATTTGTAGCTAGTACATGATCATGCCTTTGTGCAATTGTTGTTTGTTAAAGATTGTCCTATATATTTAAATAACAATAGTTTATTTTGTATACAAATATAAATTGAATTTGCGTTGTATTTTTATGTTCCATTATTATATTTATTTTAAATTAATTTTTCATGCTGTGTTTTCTTTTTTGCATGTGCCCTCTTTGTTGCAGATTTTTACATTCCTTTAAACAAATGAATTATGAAACAAAACTTGTGTCAAAGATGTGTAAAGTGTAAGTATTAACATAATTCATGTCAACATATGTTTAGTTGACAGGGTTAAAAGGAATGTGGTAGTAATGTCTTCTGCGGAAGTCCATAGATAAAAATGCACAGTGTTATATTTTGAGGTGTCATTTCATGTTGCATGTGCACAGCAGCAAAGTACAGCTCCACTAATAACGCAAGACTGCCATACACCTCTTCATGTACTAAACATTGAGCCACATTCAGTGTATACGTACTTTTCTTTTGTTACACGGCATTCTGAGTTGGGGCTAACAGAAATCAGTGCTTTGGGTCACATTTATAAGCAGTATTATTGTTGAGAAGCTAAATTACTACAGAATAATCTGGGTCTTGTATTGTGTTGAAGACATAAAATTTACTGACATTTCAGAAGTATTGTAGTTGTAGCCATGTCAAGAGGTTTATAAAGGAATGTAATGGACTGTCAAGAATTGTGACTAGTCTAGAATAAACCTAGAGTCACAAATTGTCATGTACCAAAGAGTGAAGATACAGGTGTGCCATGAAGGCGTATGGGCACATGGAGATACAGCTCTTCCAATTCTTAACCTTTGCACTAGGTGGATGTATGGGGTCATCTTCATGCCTTGGCTGTTTCGCCCTTGGTGAAAGAGAACCCAGTACTCGTTAACTATGAACATAAAAACAGTGTGAGCATATTTGGGGTGCATTCTGTTCACAAATATTCAGCTTCATGTAGATATATTAATCAAATTAGCACTTTTGTCTGACTGAAGCACTGAACCTTGTCATTGATATGCTAAAAGGGCAAAGTGTTTTTGCACTCACCATGATCAGTGCTTGCACAAATGTCTGAGACCTCCACATGCCATTGACATGGGTTATGGTCTTGAATGAGTGACATTTGTTAGTTTTATGTCACAGTTACATACACCATTTAGATCACTCACACACTTTGTGACTGTTTACTTTATTTCAGATAAGTCACAGTTTATTTGAATCTGTTGTATATACATATAAAACTTCCAACTTGAAGTTTCTGTCACTTTAGCCCTGAAGAAGGAGGCAGCAGTTTATTACATAATGTTAAATTTACCATTTCAACACAGTACAATACCTTGAAGATTCTAGAACTAATATGAACCAGCATTAAATTCTGAAGTCTCACACTAATTGAAATAGTAAATAGGTTAACATGTACAGGTTCAGTAGAATATCATCACAAAACTTTAACATTTCCTAAACTGTTCTGGCCTCAATATTTAACCCTTTTAAACAATGTGGTTACAATATCAATTGCTCTAACAGTGGAAAGCTCTGTATTTTGTCCATAAAGTGTACTTAAATCCTTTAAACAAGCATCAGAATAAAAGGCAATTTGTTATTTCCCTATACTGCATTAACTATTTGGCCTTAATAGTGTATATGTAGTATATTTGGTTACATGAACTTCAGGATTTAAATGGTTACTTGTGTTCTGTTCACAAGTTATCCACTGTTTACTGTGTCAAAAATTACAGCAACTGGGACAAAGATATCATGTGAGGACGAACTTTATGCCATGGTTAGTAGCACTTAATACTTTGTTGTACATACAGTAAGACAGAACTCCGAAGGAACAGTGATAATTTCCCGGCTCAGTATTTTTAAACAGGGAAACAAAATAATTACATATCAACACTTAACTAACTGTGTTATGTGCACAACCTCAGATTGCAGCTTCTGTATTTAGTGCTAACTGCATGTTTCAGTGTTTGTCAAAGTTTGCTTTGAGAACAGAAGTTTCTAGCTATGCCATACTGGTCATAAGAAGCATGGTCCCCCCCCCCCCCCCAAGGGGGCCAACTGCCCAATTTCATATTTCAGAATCTTCATAGAAATGCAAGAAACTTTATGTTTCCTGTGGTGGGAGCATTAGCATTGTTTGTTATGAACATCAGCACGTGGCCTATAAAGAAGTCAGTTTGTTATAGTTTTGGTGGTCATGGGGGTACACAAACAAATCTTGGTAAATAACCTAATTCCACTAAAATGATTTTGGTTGTTAACAAATGTGGCCTAACTATGTGCTGAAATTGTTGGGAAACACTGATACAGTTTTGATTTAAAACTATCACAGTATCCGTATGCAATGAAATCATCCTAGGTGTGTGGAGTTCATGACAAATATTTCAGAGACTATCTCCGTCTGCATCAGCATGACCACTCACTGTAAACTTGGCATCCTGTTCTGAGTGCAGAACAGTAAGTGGGGTCAGGTAGTCATTGCAAACCATGTTTCTTAACCTGGACACTTTGGGTTGCTAGTTATGATTCGTCCTTTTTCCTGATAGCTCTATGATGGCCCTGGTTCAAAAAGTATTGGTGGTTGGATGACTTCAACAAATTATTTACATACTCCATGGAGCAGATTCCTTCTTGAGAAGCCAAACGGTCCTCACCTACTCAAGAAACTCCCTGAATTTTATGGTACCCAATGGTTCATTACAAGAACCTGCCACCTGTCCCTATCCTGAGCCAGATCAATCCAGTCCATGCCTCCCCAATCTCACTTCTTGAAGATCCATCTTAATTTTATCCTCCCATCTATGCGCGGGTTGTCCAAGTGGTCTCTTTCCCCACCAAAAGCCTGTGTGCACTTCTCCTGTCCCCCCATACATGCTCTGTTCACCTCATTATTCTCGATATGATCACCTGAATAATATTTGGTAAGGGGTACAAATCATTAAGCTCATTATGTAGTTTTTGATACTCCCCTGTTACCTCATCCCTCATAGGCCCAAATATTCTCCTGAGCACTCTATCCTCAAACACCCTCAGCCTATGTTCCTCCCTCAGTGTGAGCGATCAAGCCTTAAAGAACATGGGGTTGAATTCTGTGTAACAGTTGAAGGTGGGATGGAGCTAGTACAATGAAGGACAGTGGTGTGTTACACCTATCAGTCAATATGTAGTGGCTTTCTGTAGCAAATATATACCATTTAGTAATAAGGCTTCCTCTTTATTTGTACACCGGAGACGGCAAATGTTATCCACATATGACATATTTCAAATAAGATATGGGATTTAATTTAAGTTTTTTCCGTGATACCTGACCATAAACATGCTTAAACAATGCAGAGCCACTGAAAAGTGACAGAGTGCCCAAGTTAAGCAACATGGACTGTAAAAAATGATTGCCTGATTTTAGCCACTGTTCCCCATGTGGTACACACTAGGAGCGAGACACTGAAAACTAAGATTAAATCTTGCATGGGAATACAATATGCATCTGTGTCTGTCATCACACATCACCATCCTGACAGCAGAAGGATTGTGAAATATGGATATTAGTTGCATGTTTTAGTGACATTACCCAAGGAGACATCATTGTGTAGATATACCTCTCTTGGGAAAAAAAAAAAATAATATATGTGATAATTTGTATCTATCTTTTTCCAGATCTTCCAGGTGATAAAATGTGTGTGTGATATGTGTTCCTTCTCCGTGGCCAAATCTTCAAGTGTCTGCCGAACTACCTTCTCAGTGCAATAATATATGGCTTTTACTTCTTTAGGATATTCACTTCATGCTATCAAATGTCCCTATTTTCTCTATGCAAATATGGTGAGTTGGACGTATTTCTCTGGTAAATGTTGTTTAATACACATATTTCAGTGAAGGAATATGACGTACGGTGGCTCAGTGATCATGTTCAAAGACTGTTTTAGCTCTAAGATTTCACTTGTTACAAAAACTGTTTTAAAATGTGTAAATTACCTGAATATCTTCACAAATATGAAATTAAAGAATTGAGCAATGTAGATTCTGTTATTGCATCAGTATTATATATAAATCCTACCTATAATAAATTCCTTTTATAATATTACACTGTTGACAAAGTGTCATGGGTCCAATAAATGGGAATACATTTGGTGAAACATACCTAAAACAGATCCTGGATTGAGTAGCAGTCTGGTCCTTGGCAAATGCAGTGAAAACCAATGTAACAGACAAGAGGTAATCTGTTTGAATGTTTATTTATTTATTTATTCATGTTCGTCTGATCTACAATAGGCACCGTAAAGGGCCATGAGATATGGAACAAGTCAGAGATATATGGATATAAATATAAAGATAACAAATGGAAATATACAGTTAATATGTACAGTATAAGTATAAAGACTTTATAAGTTTAATATCAGATTGAATGCATACAGTATATATAATGCTAGC
>Ga0131853_10018512_pt1 | contig 12672 bp, 17 predicted proteins | sample TergutLab28metaG_FD_92764 | JGI IMG/M metagenome (GOLD analysis project Ga0131853, IMG submission 92764) | Labiotermes labralis P1 segment gut microbial communities from Petit-Saut dam, French Guiana - Lab288 P1 (version 2) (version 2) | ecosystem: Host-associated > Arthropoda: Insects >...
GCCTATGAAGATGGAACTGATAGAGGGTTCCGAAACGTCGGCTATTAGAACTCAGACGCCGGGGAATTACCCAAAAGAAAACATATTACATATAGAACACGGCGAAAGCTTAAAATCAAGAAATATTTTGATTTATTGCCAATAGGTCTTAACAGCTGTACGCTGTACGCTGTCTATCGGAATGTGTGAGACTGCTCTGCTGTTGACACTCTCAGACCGCTAGGCTGAGTGTTGGATGGCAGGTTGAAGACAGCGCATCATTTTGTGTCCTTTAAACGATGTACCAAATGTGCTTACTGCTTGCTTTAGCACGAAGTTTGTTATTATAATCGTGAGTTGTGAATTGATGAGAATTTGGAAGGGCCATCCGCTAAGCAGCGTCTAATGTGTCCAGTGCGAGAGTTGTACTGAGGGCTATGGTTATTACCTGTACATCCTGTGAAGCTTACTGAGTCACCGACTGCTGGAATCCTGCATCGTGACTGACAAAGCAATGCTGACTGGTGACGGTGACACGAAGCAGTGCTGGGTGATAGTGACAGTGACGCGAAGCAGTGCTGTGTGATAGTGACAGTGACACGAAGCAGTGCTGAGCGATAGTGATAGTGACACGAAGCACTGCTGAGTGAGAGTGACAGTGACACGAAGCACTGCTGAGTCATAGTGACAGTGACAGGAAGCAGTGTTGAATGATACTGACAGTGACAGGAAGCAGTGTTGAATGATACTGACAGTGACACGAAGCACTGCTGTGCAATAGTGACAGTGACACGAAGCAGTGCTGAGCGATAGTGACAGTGACACGAAGCAGTGCTGAGCGATAGTGACAGTGAAACGAAGCAGTGCTGAGCGATAGTGACAGTGACACGAAGCAGTGCTGAGTGATAGTAACAGTGACACGAAGCAGTGCTGAGCGATAGTGACAGTGACACGAAGCAGTGCTGAGTGATAGTGACAGTGACACGAAGCACTGCTGAGCGATAGTGACAGTGACACTAAGCAGTGCTGAGCGATAGTGACAGTGAAACTAAGCAGTGCTGAGCGATAGTGACAGTGACACGAAGCACTGCTAAGTGATAGTGACAGTGACACGAAGCACTGCTGAGTGGTGACGGTGACACGAAGCAGTGTTGAATGATAGTGACAGTGACACGAAGCAGTGCTGAGCGATAGTGATAGTGACACGAAGCACTGCTGAGTAATAGTGACAGTGACACGAAGCACTGCTGAGTGATAGTGACAGTGGCACGAAGCAGTGCTGAGTGATAGTGACAGTGACACGAAGCGCTACTGCAGTACTTGTGATAGGAGGAAGGAATGAATATGCGACTGGAATTTCTTTTTATCATTGTTGTAACTGTACTTGAAGTATATATTTTTTCTCTCTTTGTATGTCCATTTATTTGTTTCACACATATTTTGTGCTTATCCATAAACGCTGAAGCAATATTAGGTCAGTCAGTGTAGTTACTAGGCATTGGGCTCAGTGATGTGAGGTTTCATACCAGACACGCTAGAAGTTGTTTTACGCGACGTCCGGACCGGTTCTGGATCAATCAAACCTTCATTCAGTTCGTGCCGGTTCTTGTCCCAGGGTAAATCGTCCTCGGCGTGAAGCTCCTCGCTCATCTGAAGCTGACGCCAGGGTTAGAAATGACTGGACATGTACCTTTGTTCCCCTCCACACAGTCATTTCGTGCACTTAGGCGACTTCACGTTTATTCACAATATGTTAATAGATAAGGAGTCATTCTGGCATATCTCACCTTCGAGAATTGGAGAGGTTTCTGTTTTCGTCAGAATTGAACAGCATTGGGAAGGGCGCTAAACACTGCTGAGGTCATGGACAGAAAATATACCGAAATGTTCCGCTCTGTTACGACTAGTCTGTAAGGAATATATTTATGATATTTACTTATTTATGTTTTACGCGAATAAAAAAGTCTCAGATATATGAAAAGAAAGAGAGGAAGAGGTTATATAGAGCTGTACAGCGGCATACAGCACAAAATATATAGGACACTGCCTTGAGGGTTTGCATAATATCTTATTTCTTGCTGGGGTTCAGGTGCTTATTACGTCCATTATTTATTCGAATAAGACATCGCTTTTTTTTTCTATTACTCCATACTTTAGCCTTATGTGAGGCCACTTGTTGTCTTTTCCATTCCTTGCTCTATAGATTTTCTTTCTGCACTTCGGGGTTAGAATTGATTGCCAACATCCCGGATAAAATATTTGCCGGTAAACGAATTTTGGTGAACTGCGCGCTCTTCTTTTCTTTTCTTTTCTTTTCTTTTCTTTCTTTCTTTAAATGTGAGGGAAAGGGGAGAGTTTTGGTATTGGAGCACCTGCGTGTCATAAAAGAGACTTTGATTTGTTTGCCAGAATCTGGAACTGGCTGAGACGAGAGATTGAACCGCAATATTGCGGCTGTCTTTGTAATGTTACCATAGCAGCAGCAGCAGCAGCACTGCTTGTCAATCGAAAGCGGTCTCTTGGAACAAGAGAGAGGTGATTGTACAGACGTGTGTCTGATAGTTTCCTCACCCTCCAGATGCTGTAAAACTCGGTTACAACTGCAGTAATGCCATTCCAAGTTTTGTATGTCCGGAAAAGTTCAGTTTCAAAGTGAAGGTAGGAGTGAATGTCTGTGAAGTGGCTGTGACAGCAGAAAGACACAAACACACACAGAGCTGCAGGTGTAGCAACTGAACAACATGGGTGGCTGTCCTGAGTACGGCGGTGAATGTAAGATGTGAGGGATGTCTTAGCACTGCAGGAATTATCAGTTTATCTGTAATGACTCCGCCAATTGTGGTTTATTAGTCAACTAATTAGTCACCAAGTCATTCAGCTATTCAGTAAGTCAGTTACATAGTTTGTCAGATTCTGTTGTTTAGTTAGATATGTGTTTATTCCTTCATTGGCTCCATTATTCATTCCCATATTCACTTATGTTTCGTTTACTCGTCCATTCATTCATTTATACTTTAATTTTTTCATTATTGTATTTGTTCATTCATTTTTCCTTCTTTTACTTTTTCAATCATTCGTTCATTCATTTCTTTGCTCGTTCATTTATTTGATTATTCACTGACTTTTATTTCATCTGTGTGTTTATGGGCTTATTTCTTTATTCATTTACTTATTTTTTCATTCCGCACTTGTTCATTATTTATTTATTTATTCATTCATTAGTTCAGTCATCATTGATCATTTATTTGTTATTTGATCATTCATTCATTTATTCACATATACAATTTATTTACTTATTTTAAATAATTATCTACCTCTACATCTATTTATATATAATTACCTACTCATTTATCCATATATTTATCTATCATATTTCTGATCATCTGGCTACTTCTGTTTGCACTTACCTACTTATGTCTGTCTATATATATTTGCCTAATTATGTCTCCATATTTATCTATGTTTATTTACTTATCTATTTTGAATAACTTTTTATTTATTTATTTATCTATGTGTGCATCTGTTTATCAGTTTAACTACATTTTTCCTGTATTCATATATTTATTTATTTATTTACTTAGTTACTATGTATTTATTTATGAAATACTTGAATATGTACGTATTCTTCTACTTATTTATCCATTTATGTTTTTATCTATTTATTGTTTATTTATTTATTTGTTTTTACCTCTTAATGTACCTCTTTATCTATCCACTCATCTAGCTTCGTAACTATTTATGTATATTGTGTATATCTACTTATCTATTCATCTATCATTACCTCCATTTACTTATCTACCTATTTAGCTCTTTAATATATTTTTATCGGCCTTATTACCTCTCTCTGTAGATTCCTGTGTTTATCTGTAGATTTATGTATCTATTAATAAATCTTTTGATTTATCCATTTACTTAACTATATCTACTTTTTATCCATTTACCTATTTTATTATTTATTTATGGGTTTATCTACTATTTTATATATATATTTACATTCGATTTATCTATCTCCTTACTTTTGATCTCTATTAATGTATTATTTATTTACCTATCTACTTATCTATTTGTTTATGTCTCCATCCTTTATCTATTATCTGTATTTATCCGTGCCTTTATCTCTGTATTTTTCTGTATATTATGTATATATTTTTATCTGTTTATCTGTATTTTTTACTTATTTATATGTTTATTTATTGATCTTTTATTTGTCTGTTTATTTATCTCTTCGTTTTATTTATTTGTTTCTATATTTGTCTACTGAATTTTACTTCTATTTATTTATTTATTTAATCATTGTTTATATATTTACTTATGTATTTATCAGTCTCTTTGTTTTGGATATTCCTGTGTTTGTTTAGTTATCGGTCTATACATTTACCTGTTTATGTATGTATTTATTGATCTATTTATCCACATATTTATCTACTGATTTACTTATCCATTTGTATGTATTATTTATCTATTACTTATTAACTTGTCTTATCATTTAGTTTATCTTTTATCCATCTATCTCTTGACCTGTATTCTTATATATTTCTTTATTCACATATCTGTTTATTTATCTACGAATCGATATACTTATTTATGTATGCCACCTTCAGTTTATGTATCCAATTTTTATCTGTCTATTTATTATCTACTTATTTGCTTGCTTATTTTCAATTTTTATTTATATATGTACTACGTATTTATTTATTTCTCAGTATATACGTATATATATATATAACCGCTTATCTATTTACACGTTTATCTATTTGTTATCCATTTATGTATCTATTTTCCCCCCAATTTATCTATTTTTATCTATTTGTATATATTTATAAATCAATCTCCTTATTTACATATTATTGAAATATATTTTCATTTATGTCATTATTATGTATTGTTTACTCATGTATTTATTTATCCATATGTTCACCTATTTATTTTTCATTTAGATATATTTGTTTTAACTCATTTATTTATTATTTGTTTATTGTTTTATTTACTCTGTTTATTTACTTTTATTAATTTTTACTTACATATTTATTTATTTATCTGTTTAGCTCTCTTGCTATCTATTTCTGTTTATCTGTTTAATCTGTTTTTCTGTTTTTATATTTATTTATTTATCTACATGTATTTTTGCTAGCTGTTTTTATTTTATTTACCTATTTTTGTATTCATATATTTATATTTATTTATTTATTTCCTTATCTTTTTCCTTTGTATGAAATTTATTTATTGTTTCTTCTAACCTGCCTCTTGGTTCACCTCTGTCCACCTCCTTTCTTGAATATCCTCAAATCTAAACCTTCTCTAGAGACCGGAACGGCCTGTGTTTATGCAGACCCAATCCAAGTGCGTCGAAGAAGTTGCCGCATGAGCACGGCGCTCCAACCGTTGGAAAGTGCGAAGTCGCTGGAATAAAACGCGTTTCCTTGTGTTACCTGCTGTACGTTTTGTGTCTGTTTGCGCACCGCTACCCGTGTGCTCCCCTGTCCGTGCAACGGATTGCGATTCAATTTGTGGTTGTTTCTTTGTAAACAAATGCGTAAGGCGACTAAAATTGATAAACCTAAACCCTTTCTGTAGGCCTCTGTATTTAATAACTGAAACATGAATTTCGTTTCGAGCACACAAAACGGAGTATATGTGATACGTTGTTATGTGAAAAGTATTCAGTGAACACTTTGTTTGCTAGTGTGCTGGTGTGCTAGTGTGCTGGTGTACTAGTGTGCTGGTGTGCTAGTGTGCTGGTGTGTTAGTGTGCGGGTGTGCTAGTGTGATGGTGTGCTAGTGTGCTGGTGTGCTAGTGTGCTGGTGTGTAAGTGTGCTAGTGTGCGGGTGTGCTAGTGTGATGGTGTGCTAGTGTGCCGGTGTGCTGGTGTGTAAGTGTGCTAGTGTGCGGGTGTGCTAGTGTGATGGTGTGCTAGTGTGCCGGTGTGCTGGTGTCGTATTATCTGCCTGGATTATACGCAGATATTAGCGGGTATGTTAGTCTAAATATGAACACGCTAATGAACCTTTATGTTGTAAAAACACTTGGATTTTTCACGGCAGCGAAAATGTCATTTTCGAAAGACGGTGTTTAGTACATGTAGTTAAATAATGGTTTGCTCTGCAGTGTGATTCGAAGGTTTTCAGTTCAGGCCTTGACGCCACTCTGTCCATTCAATAAAGATATTGCACGCACTCGTATGTCCGCCATTGACATGTGCAATTCATTTGTATCAGATTCCATTTTGCCTGTTCTGCAGGTTGCCTGTAATTTTTATGGCTGTTTCATTACAAATTCAGCGAGACAAATTGTTTGACGGTGACAACTTGATACTTGGGACTGATGTTTGTCGGTTAGCCCCAGGGCAGAAATTTCATTTGTCATTTCTGTATTTTTAAAATCCATCACGTGTCGCCTGCATCAGCATTTTTGCGGGTTTTAAGTTGGCTATTACTTCGCTGTATTTTAAGCGGTATCTAAATTTCAAGCTAGATGTTTGTGTGTGTGGTGTGTGTGACGTGTGTGTGTGTGTGACGTGTGTGTGTGTGTGTGGTGTGGTGTGGTGTGTTGTGTGTGTGTGTGTGTGTGTGTGTGTGGTGTGTGGTGTGGTGTGGTGTGGTGTGTGTGTGGTGTGTGTTTGGTGCGTGTGTGTGTGTGGGGTGTGGTGCGTGTGTGTGGTGTGTTTTGTGTGTGTGTGTGTGGTGTGTGTATTTATATATGTGTGTGGGTGTGTGGTGTGTGTGTGGGTGTTGTGTCGTGTGTGTGTGTGTGTGTGGTGTGTCGTGTGTGTATGTGTGTGGTGTGTGGTGTGTGTGTGTGTGTGTGGTGTATGTGTGTGTGTATGCGTGTGTGTGGGGTGTGTATATGTGTGTGTGTGTGTGGTGTGTGTTTGAGGTGTGTCTGTTTGTGTGTTTGTGGGTGTGGGTGTGTGTGTGTGGTGTGTTTGGGCTTGTGTGTGGTGTGTGGTGTGTGTGTGTAGTTGTGTGTCTCTGTGTGTGGGTGTGTGTGTGGTGTGTGTTGTGTGTGTGGCGTATGTGTGTGTGTGTGGTGTGTTTTTTGTACTATATTTTATTATTATTATCACAGCATGCTCCATTACATTGCGTAATACTACATGCTAGGTTTGTTTTGTTCAACTTCATATGGTTATTTGTTGTGTCCTTTTCTTGATTGAGCTTTTGTCTCTAGATATTTGTTCACTAATTCACGTTTAATTGCAGTTTTTCGAAGTCTATAGAGGTAGCAAAATTTGTAAATTGTTTTAGATATTTGTTCACTAATTCACGTTTCCGCACTGGCCAGTCCTCTTCTCTCGATGTGTAGGCTATTAGTTTTTCGCTTTCTTCGTCAAGTATTTCATAGTCGTATAGGAGATGGTCCGTTGTCTGGTCTTCATGTTTGTAGGAACACACTGGTGACTGGATTATCTTGAAGCGGTGTAGGTACGCCTTAGTTTGCCCGTGCGCAGTTAGCATCGCAGTGAGGTTTGGTGATTGAGTTTCATTTTTAGTCTTTCCGTGACGTTGGGGTAGTATTCCTTGGCAGCGCGTCCTTTAGTTGTAGCGTCCCATTGTAGCTGCCATTTCGCTATTGTCTTTTCTGCTTCTTGTCTCTCTATTTCGCTAATCGGAATTTTGTTACAACACATTTCGCTGTTTTTAATGGCCTCCTTGGCAAGTTTATCTGCTAGATCGTTTCCACTGTTGCCAGCGTGGACATTTATCCATGTAAAGTCTATATGCCAGTTTTATTCTTCGAAGTCATTTGTTTTTCTCCTAATTTCTTCTATTAGGTGTTTTCTATTTTTTGCGTTTTTGAGGGAGAATATGGTTATCTTGCTGTCTGTGAATACATTGACAGTTCGAGTGTGTGTGGTGTGTGTGTGTGTTTGGTGTGTGTGTATATGTGTTGTGTGTGTATGTGTGTGTGTGTGTGTGTGTGTTTGGTGTGTGTGTATATGTGTTGTGTGTGTTTGGTGTGTGTGTATATGTGTTGTGTGTGTGTGTGTATATGTGTTGTGTGTGTGTGTTTGGTGTGTGTGTGTATATGTGTTGTGTGTGTATGTGTGTGTGTGTATGTGTTGTGTGTGTATGTGTGTTTATGTCTGTGTGTGTGTGGTGTGTGTGAATGTGTGTGTGTGTGGTGTGTGTATGGTGAGTGTGTATATTGTGTGTTTTTGGTGTGTGTGTGTGTGATGTATGTGCGTTTGGTGTGTGTGTGTGTGTGGTTTGTGTGTGGTGTGCGGTTTGTGTGATGTGTATGTATGTGTGTGTGTGTGGTGTGGGTGTGTATGTGTGCGTGTGTGTGTGTGGTGTGTGTATGTGTGTATTGTGTGTGTGTATGTGTGTGTGGTGTCTGTGAGATGTGTGTGTGATGTGTGTGTGTGTGGTGTGTGAATGGTGTGTGTGTGTGTGGTATGTGTAGTGTGTGTGTTTATGTGTTTGTGTGTGGTGTGTAGTGTGTGTTTTTATGTGTTTGAGTGTGGTGTGTGTGTTGTGTGTGTGTGTGGTGTGTGTGTATGTGTGTGTGTGGTTTTTTGTGTGTGTATGTGTGTGAGTGATGTATACGTGTGTGTTCTGTATGTGTGTGTGAGGTGTGTGTATGTGTGTGGTGTTTGTGTGTGTGTTGTGTGTGTGTATGTGTATGATGTGTGTGTGGTATGGGTGTATGATTGTTTTTGTGTGTGTGTATGTGTATGATGTGTGTGTGGTATGGGTGTATGATTGTTTTTGTGTGTGTGTATGTGTTTTGTGTGTGTTGTGCGTGTATGTGTGTGGGTGGTGTGTATGTATGTGTGTGTGTGGTGTGAATGTGTCTATGTGTAGGAGTGTGTGTGGTGTGTGTAGTGTGTCTGTATGTGGTATGTGTATGTGTTGGTGTGTGTATGTGTGTGGTGTGTGTGTGTGTGTGTGTGGTGCGTGTGTTTGCGTGTGGGTGTGTATGTGTGGGTGAGTGAGTGTGTGGTGTGTGTGGTGTATGTGTGTGTGTGTGGTGTGTGTGTGTATGTGTGTGGTGTGTTGTATGTGTGTGGCGTGCGGTATGTGTGGTGTGTGTGTATATGTGTGTGTGATGTTTGTGTGTTTGTTTGTGTGTATGTGTGTGGTGTGTGTGTATGTGTGTGTGTGGCGTGTGTTTATGTGTGTATGTGTGTAGTGTGTATGGTGTGTAAATGGTGTGTGTAATTGTATATGTGTGGTGTGTTTATGTATTTGTGTGTATGTGTGTGTGTGAGGTGTGTGTGTATATATGTGGTGTTTGTGTGTGTACGTGTATTTTTATGATGTGTGTGTATATGTTTTTGTGTGTGTGTGTGTTTTGTTTATGTTGTGTGTGTATGTGTGTGTGGTGTGTGAGTGTGTGTGTGTGTGTTGTGTGTGATTGTGTGTGGTGTGTGTAGTGTGTGTGTAAGTGTGTGTGTGGTGTGTGTGTTTTGTGTTTGTGTATTTGTGGTGTGTGTGTTTTGTGTCTGTGTGTGTGTGGTGTGTATGTGTAGTGTATGGGTGTGGTGTATGTGGTTTTGGGTGTCGTGTGTGTATGTGTGTGTGGTGTGTGTGAATGTGTGTGTGTTGTGTGTGTATTTTGTGTTTGTGTGTGTTGCGTGTGTTTGATGTGTGTGATGTGTGTGTGTGTTTGTGGGTGTGTGTGGTTTGGTGTGTGTGACGTGTGTCGTGTGTTTGTCGTGATAGTGTGTGTGGTGCTGTGTTTTGTGTGTGGTGTTTGTGGTGTGTGTTTATGTATGTGTGGGTTGGTGTGTGTATGTGTGCGTGTGTGTGTGGTGTGGGTGTTGGATGTGATGTGTGTGGTGTGTGTGATGTGTGTCGTGTGTGTGTGTCGAGATAGTGTGTGTGGTGCGTGTGTTTTGTGTGTGGTGTTTGTGGTCTGTGTGTATGTATGTGTGGGTATGGTGTGTGTGTGTGTGTGTGGTGTGGTGTGGGTGTTGGATGTGATGTGTGTGGTGTGTGTGATGTGTGTGGTGTGTGTTTGTGGGTGTGGTGTGTGTGGTGCGTCTGTGCTGTGTGTGTGATGTTTGTGGTGTGTGTGTGTGTGTGGTGTATGTGTGAAGTGTGTGGTGTGGTGCGTGCGTATATGTGTGTGGTGTGTGTGTGTGTGTGTGTGTGGTGTAAGTGTGTGTGGCGTATGTTTGTGGAGTTTGTGGTGTGATGTGTGTGTATGTGTGTGTGGTTTGTGTGTGTGATAAGAGGATGGCTGTTGTCTCCGCCTACGATGTGCGCTGGACTTGAAGGACGATTCAATAGAAAGGCTTTGCCGTGTTCTCGTTGTAGCAACTGGCGATGTGAATCGGCCGCGTTTATTAAGTGAATCAGTCGAGATGTTCAGTTGCTTTATTTTGTTTTTACGGTGTATTGCAATATATTAATATTCTGTAGACCAACTGTATGCATCTGTGTTAAATTTAATACTATTTTCATTTCTACATATACATGTTTGGAGCCCGAGGGCTCATTTTCAAGAAGATAGTTTTATGAAGTATAGTTGCGGTGTAGGATTTGTATACATGTGTGTTACAGTCTTGTTCATCAATATATGGTATTGTAACAGGAGAACAGTCCTCTAGGTCTAAGGACGTGTTTAGTACCGACCCCTTTTAACTACTCTAGCCCCTCCCCATAACATATTCCAGAAGTTTCCGCGGGAAGAGGATGATCAGTCCTCCCCTCAGACGTCACACCATTTGAAGAATTACGTTAAACGTAATGAAGATTTTTCATAGATTGGCGTTTTGGTGCGATTCCAGTGTCACCCTAGTCCTTACGTGAGGTCATAGAAACACTTAACTGTGAACATGACCAAGGGTGGGAACTGGTAAACAAGAAGAGCCTTAAACAGTCAGAGGGACAGCCGGACCATGCAGGAGCTGCACCTGTCCTCCCTCTTGCTACAATACTTAATGCTAATCTCTTAATACGTTGCTAGACCAGCGCTTGGCAAGTTCTGACAGTCCGCTAAGGCTAGACTAAACAATTACGAGACAAGTTGTCACAACAAAGGACTTTTCTACATCGCCAATATTCGCGCGCGCGCGCGCGCGCACACGCACACACAGCACACACACACACACACCAAACCCCACAAACACACACACCACACACACACACAAAACCACACACACACCACACACTAACACCACACACATACCACACACACACCACACACACACACACCACACCCACACACACCACACACACACACACCCACCACACACACACCACCCACACACACAAACACCACACACAGCACACACACACACCACACACACACACACACACCACACACACACAAACAATCACACACGTGATACCACGAACAGAAACAGATACCGAATAAATCCATAGAGAAATAGGATCTACTAGCCAACAGCTCAAAGTAGGGAAATAAATAAAACGCCAAACACTGTTCTTAATTCCATCTTCGAGAACTTCAATGAAACTAGATACATGCCAGGACAAAACCTCCCCCACAACTCAAAAGATTGGCCCAACTCACTAACCGATCCCGCGCAAACTCTTATGTCTCTCGTATATTTTTTGTATAAATATTGCCTAAAATAGCAGAAACCGCACAAAAACCGAACACCAATTTCAAGCAAGTAATCTGCTTAGTATATTACAATATAAACGGAAATAAACAGTCATAAAAAGACATAATATCACGGTAAATACAAATGCGGATGAGTGACACATAATCCAAAATGGGAGGTCAAAGTGTCAGACGTTCTTTTAATGCACACGTGCACACTAGGTGCAAGAGCTGCGGACGGTTTGTGAAATACTAGAGTCAAGAATAATGAAGATCTATTGCGACCCTTAGCTAATAGAAGACGAGGCATATCGGATTTACGTAATTTCATGACTCGGCTTTTACTCTTAGAACTAGGGAGAAAGTAGGGGAAATGTGACGGGGGATTCCCGCAAGTAGTTCTAACACGTTTGATAACGAGCAAATATTGCGCCTGAGGTGTAGCTGTTGAAAACGTTTGTTGGCAGCGTCTTTGTGAGAAAGCAGAGTGTTGGGTCAGATATTGTAAATGGTGAGTAAATATCAATGGGCAATTTTTAGCAGCGCGCAGTTAAAAGGGAAGCGCGTTTTGAAGTTCAGTTCGGAGATACAGGCTTAACAATAAGGAAACACGTGGAAAAGGAAAATAATCCGTTAGTTAATGCGAGTGTGCAGGTAAAGCAAACAACCAGTTACACATATGTACGTAACAATACTTCACACAACACTCCTTTCAGAAACACCATACATATCTGTTAACCGTATATACAGACACAAGGCAACTCCCACCCTAATATTAAGGGACTAACTAATGCACCTGGACAGCACAAACTTCTTATGCACGTGTTTTTAGAAAACTACAGAACATACAGTAATTCAGTACGGCGGGCACACTAAGTAATTGTGATTTAGGAAGATATTTCCATTTAAGAGATACACGTGTGCATTTAAACATGTTCTGGACTCACAGACAGAAGATACTAATGCTGCCATCATCAACGAGTAGAAGAGGGCCTTCTGAGTCTTTCGCTGTTTGGAATACAGCTACAAAATTTGCGACTGTTGGGCTATAGTTTGTTCCATTTGCGATTTTGCATACGTATTAAATTACATGTTTCAAAATACGTCGTGTCTGCATCAAATATTGATTCACACTGAGGAACATGCTGCCGGAACTTTCGACGTTTTGAAAGTAA
>Ga0131853_10018513_pt1 | contig 12672 bp, 12 predicted proteins | sample TergutLab28metaG_FD_92764 | JGI IMG/M metagenome (GOLD analysis project Ga0131853, IMG submission 92764) | Labiotermes labralis P1 segment gut microbial communities from Petit-Saut dam, French Guiana - Lab288 P1 (version 2) (version 2) | ecosystem: Host-associated > Arthropoda: Insects >...
AAAAATAATCACGTACAAGCCGAATTGCTTTTTCCATAGTTGTGGCGGTAATAATTGGGTTATCATTCTTATATGGCGTTGTGTATACGATATTTTCCGCAACGTGTAGTAATCCTGCAAGCCTCATACATGCGATGTCGCTTTTACCTGCCCAACTCTGAATTCCAAAAAGTTCCTCACCTTCACCAAGAAGCGGCTCTCGCCATTCGCAATATTGTGTTAAAAGTTCCTGTGCTTCATCTGATAATGTGAGTTCCGTTTGTTTACCATGAATATCTAAAAGGCTTTTAATGCGAGTAGAATATTCAAGTTTTAACTCTTCGGGTATCAGTGGTATATCACGAAAACGACGATTTCCGACTTTACTTACAGGCTTACTATAAAAGAATCGTGCATGTAATCCTTTTCTTTTTAGGGTTTCATCTGCCATTAACTCACGCAGAACAACATCTTGTGCACCCAGTGTTATTGTCGTGGCTGGTTCGATGATTTCAAAATCACCACGGCCTATGCGGTTGAATCTTAAAACAGGGTCAGAAATCCCATTGTATGCTTGAAGGATAATGTCAATTTGTTTGATATCCTTGTCACTATACCGCCCACCAATATTTGAGAAAAAACCACCTTCGGAAGAAATTACAGAGATTTTACCGCCCTGCTTTCGCAATAACTCGCCTAACGCCTCAATGCTAAAATCCTGTGCTATACTTTGCATTGGATAAATGGCTGCTTCCTCAGCTTCACGCAAAAGTTTTTCACACTCTTTTATTTCATGAAACTGTGGATTTTTTGCTCGTGTTACTTTTGCCAGCTTTGAAGTAGCGAATTTTATACGAGCCTTGCTTTCATCAATTGCATCTTTATTTTGTTTGTTAAATTCCCGCTCATGTTCAAAAATCGGAAAAGTGAAACAACTCAATGCAGGGCTTTTACCATCCGCACTCTCGGCAATAAATATCATGTATATGTTGATGGGTATTTTCCACCCTGCATGATTTACTACAATGAACTTCTTTTGCAAGCATGTAGAAAGTATTCCAAGTGCTGATACAATGGGTATATCAATACCTATCTGGCAGTTTTCACTTACTGCTTGGCAATATTCACGTATCCACGCTGTAAGTGTATCAATCGGAAACTCTGGCAATGTGATATTATTAAGTGGTATTGGAGTTTCCCACGCTTGCACCTGTGGCAGCTGTCCACGTTCATACTTTATAGAAGATTGTATAATTGCAGTCAGTTCCTTATCTGATAGTGGTGGATTACATCGCTCTTGGTTCATGCAGCTTACAGCAGCAAGAATTTCAATATCTGTTAAACCTCTTTGCCGGAATGAGCAGCATAATTTGAAAATTATGTCGTTTCGCACACCCTTGCCTATTACCTCTGGTATTTCAAGCCGCTTGTTTTGTCCTTGTCGGCTTTGTTCCATGAGCTTGTATATACCTTCCGGGAGTGGTGCAAGCGGTATATCATTAATGTCGAACGCTGCATCCCACTGATAACAGTTGCCGCTTTCGTGATTAGATGGTGGCAGAATTACATAACCACCGTGGGTTTTTATATCAATAGATGGCAACAAGCCATTTCGGCACCAGAGTTTTCTATCAGTCGAAAAGAAATACTGTAATCCGCCACCGCCCGTTATTTGCATTACGGTGTCGGGCAATTTCCCATGTTCCCGCTCATACTCTTCCAAAGATTCATTGCCAAATTTTCCCTCATAGGGTTTTATGTCAATGTCTACAACTGCTGTATCATCAGGCAATGCATATCCTATACTTGCGTTTGGGTTTTTCGTCCACCATCTACGTATCTGGTCAGGGTCGGTGGTTGCGTCATGGAATCCATTTTCAGTGATTGGGTGTTTGTGTTTGTTGCAGGGGAATACCATCATACCTTTTGCGGCATATTCTAAGGCGAAGTTAAGCATTTTTCACCATCCGCTTCATTATCTATACGTATCTTCCAATACCCGCCTTTTGCTTGGAATCCTTCAAGTTCTCCAGCTTCTAATGCTTTAATAATGGCTTGATAGGGTTTTCCTGTAAGGCGTTGAAATTTGTATACCGTGGCGTACTGTTTTTTGTGTTTTTCCATTATGTGCCTCCAATTTTGACAGGAGAGCCGTAACTGTTTATAATTTAAAATGAGTATGAGTTACGGCACTTGCCAAATACTTAATTAGTGACCGCCCTCGTCCGGCGGTTGCTTTTCGTATTTATCAAAAACTCGAGCTGCGGCTTGCTGCCTTGCTATCCGTGCGCGCTCCCTTCGCCCACATCGCCGTGCCTCATCATCGTTTTTATGCATGAAATACCCTTGTGGACATGAACAAACGGTAATATCCTTACATTTCAAAGAATGTGCCAATACTCGAATAAATGAATCATCTGCATTAAAGTATGCACCTAATTCATTGCCAGTTGTGGCATTTTCCTCACCCATTTTTAGCAAACTCAGGAACTTTTTTTCGTTATATGTTAATTCCAAAATTATGCTCCTTTCTGCCGCAATTGTGCGGCTTTTTTAATTGCTCACTCACTCCATATTGAGCCAATGCCACTATTGAGCTGTTCACACAAAAGGGCACAATTGATGTACTGCACTTTTCCACTACGGACAGTCGGGATTTTCCCTTCCGCAATTAACCGCCGAATCGCTCGTTCGGGAAGTATGCCACGCTTTGCTGCTTGTCTGACAGTAAGCATCTCAGGACTATTGGTTTGTTGTGTATGTGTCATTATCAGCCTTCACCTCCTGTTGCTCTTTTAGCTGTTGAGCTTTTTTGAGCCAATATCGCTCTTGATGAGCCTTGGTTTTTTCGGGGTTGTTACGCCTCCATTGTTTTCTGTATTCTGCCTGTGCTTTGCGGATGAGTTCTTGTTCAGACATAGTTTTATGCCTCCTCAATTTTTTTGTTTTTCTCTGTACATTTATTATAATTTATGTTATGCTCACAAAAAAGAGCGAAATGAGGGCAATTTATTTTAATTCCTAAGGAGTTGCACAAAATATCATGCAAAAACACAAGCAGAATTCACATAATCGGATAGTCGCTGCTACCGACAAAAAAACAGCTCGACAAGGTGAGCTTAACGCATTGAAAGCAAAAGTTGATTTCGACTTCGATAGTAAGAAATTGACATTATGTAGGCGTATTCTTACCAAGCGAGAAGAACATGGCTATAAAATACTTGAATTAGCCGAAATATTAGACAAAAGCAGAAATTCGATAACAGGCTGGGAGAACAACGAATTACCACCGCTCGAGGTTTTATTGAAGCTATGTATGCTATACGACGTTGAGATTGGCTATTTTCTTGGGGAACACAACGAAGATAAACGACTATTTGCTGATGTAAAGAAAGAGGTTGGGCTTTCGGTTGAAGCATACAAAAAGCTAAAAAACCATACAACAACAAACGACAATACCGGGTACTATAGCTACGATTTGCCCCACTCGTCGTTTATTGATATACGAAATAAGTTCATTGAACATTTTAATTTTGATAACATTTTTTTAGGGATGGGGGATTTTTTTGCTAAGTTTGAAGAAATGATTATTGACCAAATAATTCACTACTCTTGTTATGGTGATGATATGAAGAACAAAAATAAAGTTAAAAAAACAATGCTTGAATTTATTGATGTTCCTGAGTTTAAGCACGATGATTTTATGGCAAAAGATGTTGGTGGCATTATGTATCTGATGTCACAATATTTCGAAAAAGCGGTCACTGATACTTTCAAAGGTCTATTTGTTGAAAGGTTTGAAATTATATATGAAGTAATTCTAAACGAAACAAAAGGTCATTTAACTAAAGCAGAGCTTGATACGAAAATAGCTGAAGAAATGGAACGACGAGATAGTGTGAGTGATGATGAATGGGATGCAATAAAATATGCTAAAATTGATGAAAAATATGCTGAGATTGCGAGCTTAGAAGCTGAAATAGAACTATTGCGGAGGGATGTAAACAATGGCAACTAAAACAGGCTTACCATCGGGCGTGTCCATTGTTGCTAACCGCCCGGGGCTTTACCGTTTAACCTGCATGATACATGGCAAGCGTCATAGCGAATACTGCCGTCCTACTGAAACAGGCAAAAAGAAACTTCAAAGTGAATTGCAAAAGATGATTGACACATTCAGGGAACGGGTCGAACGTGGTTCACTAAAAAGCGGTGATATAAGCGATAAAAGTACATTTGCACAAGCCATTGAATGGTTTGCTGATATGCGCAAGCTGAATATGCGGGAGAGTACACAGCTTTCAGATAATTTTATATTTGAGCATTATCTTATTCCTCGTCTTGGCACCTATAAACTTAAAGAAATTACTTCACCAATGATTACTAAAATGCTTGCAGAACTATTAAAAAAGGGTGGCGGCGGTGGCCGGGCAGTGTATGCCGCTCGTGAAGATTTCATTAAGTTAATGTATGAAAAAAAGCCAAATAGGATAGCAGGAGGCTTCAATCTTGTTGCTCGTGAACTGGGTATCGGTGTTGACAATACTTTTGTGCGTGTAAGGCGTGGTGAGAACTGTGACAAGGAAATAGCAACGAAAGTAGCAAAATATTACAGTGTTCCACTTCACACAGCATTTGAAAAGAAAGTTGATGTTAAGCCCCTTTCGGCTTCATATGTATCAAAAATTACTTATACTCTATCAGCGTTTTTCAAGGTGTGTGTGGAAAATGATATCTTGCCTCAAAATCCTGTCGCAAAAGCAACAAAACCACGAATTGGCGAAAAGGACACGCCCGCATACCTTGATAATACGCAAATACCTATATTCCTTGATGCACTTGATAGGCTTGGCATAGACAATTCAATTCGTGTCTGTCTTACGTTAATGCTTATGCTTGGCTTACGAAGCGGTGAGGCTCGTGGGCTACGCTGGATAGACATTGATTTTAACAATGGTATTGTCAGTATTGAAAAAAATTGTGGAGAAACATTTGACGGATTGGCCTTAACCGAACTGAAAACAAAACGGTCACGGCGTAAGCTCCCACTATCACAAGTGTTATGTGACATCTTATTAGAGCATAAAAAATGGCTGGATAATTACTCGCACTCGCTTGGTTCTTTGTGGCAAGACAATGGCGTTATATGCCCCAATACCACAGGTGGATTAATGGCAAAGTCTACACCCAATAAAGCTGTAAAACGTATCTTGAATGCAAGAAAAGAGTTGCCTCGTGGGCTTCATGCACATTCTATGAGACACAGCTTTGTTTCACTTCTTATTTCAAATGGGCTTGATGTAGTAAATGTTGCTGCTCTTGCAGGAGATACGATAGAGATTATAAGCAAGCACTACGCACACAGTTTTGCAGAACGCCGTGCCGCCGCAATGGACATTGTAGGGGATTCATTCGCACAACTGAGTAATTCTACTCCCCTCAGACTTATTGCAGTAAATTAATAAAGCCCCTGCCATAATCGGCAAGGGCTTTTATGTTCTATCCGGCGGTATACATTCCGCTTATTCTTGTAGGTAAAACTGTAGTACAAAAATTTTGCCTACACGTGAAAAATTGTACTGCATCATGCAACGCCACGAAACACCTAAGAGGCTAAAAGCGTGATAATATGCGGCTATGCAAAACATCGTGAAAAACTACGAAACGCATAAACTCACTGCCACTCCACCGTCCCAGGCGGCTTAGACGAAATATCATAAACAACCCGACTAACCCCATCCACCTCGCCACTAACCCGCTCCGCCATCTTCCCAAGCACATCATGCGGCACTGGTGTATAAACCGCCGTCATAAAGTCCTGCGTATTTACAGCACGAATAGCAACAACCGGGTCATAAGTACGCTTCTCATCCTTAACCCCAACAGAAAACGTATCAGTTAACACGGCAAAATACTGGCTTGGGCGTGGTTCAAGCTTATCCAACTCTTCCCGCACAATAGCGTCTGCACGGCGCAATATTTCCAATTTGCTAAACGTAACTTCCCCCATAACACGTACAGCAAGGCCAGGCCCCGGAAACGGCTGGCGGTTTACCAAGGCAGGCGGTAAGCCCAACATAGCGCCAATTTTGCGCACTTCGTTTTTAAATAAGTCAGAAAGAGGCTCTACAAGCTGGTCGAAGTCTAGGTTTGCAGGCAAGCCGCCTACGTTGTGGTGGCTTTTTATCAATTCCCCATGTTGCCCGCCAGATTCTATAATATCTGGGTAAATTGTACCCTGTGCCAAAAAGGGAATACGCCCCAATTTTTTCGCTTCTTCTTCAAACACACGAACAAACTCTTCCCCTATTATTTTGCGTTTTTCCTCGGGGTCGGTTATGCCTTTTAACTTTGCTAAAAACCTATCTGCAGCATTTATGCGAATGAAATTCAAATCATGTTTAGAAAATACTTCTTCTATTTCGTCACCTTCGTTAAGGCGCATAAAACCATGGTCTACAAACACGCACGTTAATTGCCCCGGTATTGCTTTAGACAACAACGCCGCCAAAACAGAAGAATCTACCCCACCAGAAAGTGCTAGCAATACTTTTTTATCGCCAACAGTTTGGCGAACTTGCTTTATTTGAGTATCTATATAATCTTCTAATGCGTAATCGCCTTTTGCGCCGCATTTATTGTATAAGAAGTTATGCAACTCTTCTTTTATAATATTGCCGCCGATTATGCTCATTATTGGGGTGTCAAGGTTGGGTAACTTACCTTCTCCTGCTGCAATAATACCTATAGGGTTTAGCTCACATATCCGCTCTGTGGGCACATCACCGGGCAATACCTCTGCATACACATTTAGGCCGCGCACCATGCGGGCTACTAGCTCTCTGTATTTTCCGTCAAAATCTAAAATTAACACACGTTCCTTCATAGCTAATTATGCCTCCTTTGTTGGCGTAAGAATTTAAGTTTATATAAAAACCTGTGAGCAGATGCTTCACACAGTTACTACTCCTTCGTATGATGTTTCACAATCTCCAGTTAGATACACTGTTTCGTCTGTATATTTAATTATTAGGCTGCCACCTTTAAGGTCTACTGTTATGTTCGTGTCTTTGTCTGCATAGCCTATTAATGTGGCGGCTACAGCTGCGGCACATGCGCCTGTGCCACTTGCCATTGTTTCCCCTGTGCCCCGTTCCCATACACGCATAACCATGTGGCGGCGGTTGACCATTTGTACAACGCCTAGGTTTACACCCTCTGGGAAAAGCTCTGAGCTTTCAAAAGCAATGCCTGTTGCCTGTAAATTAAAATGGTCGATATCGTCGTGGAAAATTATGCTGTGTGGGTTGCCCATGGAAAGACAAGTTATTTCATGTGGGTTGCCACCTATATTTACTTTGCGGGCAACAACCATACCCCCGGTTAAATTTACCGGGATTTTTTTTGGCTCTAAAATAGCTGCTCCCATGTCTACTTGTACAGCGGTTATACTTCCGTTTTCTTCTGTAAGGGATAGATTTCTTATGCCGCTTGCAGTTTCTATTTTCATATGCAAGTTTTGGGAAATATTATGGTCGTACAAATACTTTGCAACACAACGAATGCTGCTGCCGCACATAAGCCCTTCGCTACCGTCTGCATTAAACATTCGCATTTTAGCGTCTGCTATTTCCGATGGTAAAACCAGTACTATACCGTCTCCGCCAATGGATTTATTCCGGTTAGTAAGTTTTATTGCCAAACTTTTTGGGTCTGTAATGTTTTCGCCATTAAAAAAAATGTAGTCGTTGCCGCACCCATGCATTTTGGTAAATTTAATTTTTGTATTCACGGTTAATCACCTCAAGTTCAACTGGTCCGATTTTCCGACCAGTTGAAAATTGTATCTACTAAGAAGATATATCAAAAATACTATAAAAATAGTGGTTGCGTCAACCGTTTATGTGATATAGTCTTAGGGACTTAGAACTTTGTCGTTTTGAAAGGAAGCACGCCATGGAATACCGCACAGATAAAAAATCCGGCAACAAACTTTCCACAATTGCCCTTGGCTGTATGCGCCTGCCGGGCAAATTTGGCAACCCAGACCTACAAAAAGCCGACACAATAATAATGGAAGCAATAAACCAAGGCATAAATTTTTTCGACACAGCCTACCTTTACCCTGGTAGTGAAGCTGCTTTGGGGTATGTATTAGACAAAAATAAGGCACGTGAAAAAGTATATATTGGAACAAAACTCCCCCTTTTCAAATGCCGTACCTACGAAGATTTCGACAAGCTATTCAACATTCAGTTAGAACGGCTAAAAACCGATTATATAGACTATTACTTCATGCACAATATGACAAAACCCCAAGACTGGGAGCGCATTTGCGGCCTAGGAATTGAAAAATGGCTGCAAGAAAAACGTGACGCAGGTAAAATTAAACAAATAGGTTTTTCATTCCACGGAACAAAAGATGCTTTTCCTGCGCTATTAGATGCATACGACTGGGACTTTTGTATGATACAATATAACTATATTAACGTTAACTACCAAGCTGGGGTTGCCGGGTTGAAATATGCATATTCTAAAGATATTCCCGTATTCATAATGGAGCCTTTGCTGGGTGGGCAGCTTGCAAACGGCCTGCCGCAAGCAGCGGTTAAAATTTTCAAAGAAAGGAACCCAACTGCATCTCCTGCATCGTGGGCTTTGCGCTGGTTATGGAACCATCCGGAAGTTACACTTGTACTGTCGGGAATGAGCAGTGTCGAACAAATAAAAGAAAACACTACCCTTGCAACCAATTCACAAGCAGGCAGCATGTGTGAAGAAGATATGGACGTTATAAAAAAAGTTGCAGATGTCTTTTCTGCTTCTTATAAAATACCGTGTACAGGTTGCAATTATTGCTTACCGTGCCCTGTAAAAATAAATATCCCGGACAGTTTTATGGCCTACAATGCGTCATATTCCATCAGCCGATTTACAGGGATACAGCAATATGCTACAACCAGCGGCGGTTTTAGCAAGAGCTTTTCTGTACACGACTGCATAAAATGTGGTAAATGCGAAAAAGCCTGCCCGCAAGAGATTCCTATAATGGAACGACTAAAGGATGTACAAAAAAGAATGGAGCCATGGTGGTACAGGACGGTAATAAGCATTGCACGGCGGGTTATGAAATAGTTCACATATAAAAAACAGGAGGTTTTGATTATGAAAATTGTTTTATGGATGTTTGGAATTGCATTATTTATGGTTGTTCCATTTTTGGAAATGCAGCCACGTATGACAACCTTAGCGGTATTGTTTGGTGCACTGGTAGTAGGGCGCTTGTTTCTGCATACCAAACGCAACGGTCTTGATGAACTGGAATTAAAAAAACATAAAGGGCGTATCCATTTGCTTTATTTTCTTATTGCAGTTGTGCTACTTACGTCCTTGATGCAAATAGACCCATTGCGCAGGCAACCAAGAGAGCTTAGGGCAAACATATTAAATGTTACTACCGTGGGCATGACAATGGAGGAAGTTGCCGAAGCAGTTAACAACCGCTGGAGATGGGGCGACTTAGACCTTGATAATGTAGTGCAACGAGGTGTAGTGGCTGGGGAACTGCAAGCAGATTCCCCGTATTATATAGAAGATGATGTGTTAATAATGGTTGGCACACAGTCTGTACGGGCCACACTTGGGGCGGTACGTTATATTATTTTCCTTAGATATGAAGCAGATGCTGTGTGGGTGTTTAATGCAGACGGAAGACTTATTGATGTTGTTGTGCATAAGTCCTTCCGTCCTAGGAATGCTAGGGAGTAGAGGATATTTTTATTGAAGCTTTTAACGCTTCCTTAGTGTTTAACCCCGGGTTTTGCATAACCATATCAAGCAAATACTCCAACACATCTCCCATTCCTTTTCCTTTAGGAATGCCCAGTTCTGCAAGGTCTTTGCCGTTTATGGCAAGGTCTTTTAGGGTGAAGCATTCCCTTTTTTGAATGATATCTGCAGCTTCTTGGCGGATACCATCAATGTTTCCCCTCTTATGAATAGTTCTCAAATCCAGCAAATTATTAAAAAATTGATTATCAATTCCTACTAGTCCTACAGGCCGGCTTTTGCAATCAGTAGGAGTAGGAGTAGGAGTAGGACCAGTAGGAATTGATAATATGCCTAACGTAGAGTAAATATAACGAAGCTGCTTCTTTATTTCATAGCGGTCATGAGGTATTGTTTCGTTTAACATCCGTACATACAAGGATATTTCTTTAATCGATTTATTATCAAAACGTAGGTCACGTAGAATATTTTCACAATTATTACCTGCCCAATAGAGGAACAGCGCCATGCGCATAGTTTCCTGTGGCTGGCATTTTTTTAGCCATTTAATTACTTTTACAATATCGCCGTTATAATTTTGGCCTTGCAACACAAAAGGTAACAAACCCGTAGTGTGCAAAAAATCTACCGCCTCTGGGTGGGGCGATGCAATTAACTTCACAAGCTCCTCCCGAACCCTTTCCGGGCTTATGTTGGCTAGGTTATGCTTTAGTTCACATATGGCTTCTATTAAATTATGACAAATGGCAAAACCAGTCACACCAGAAAACCGGATAGCCCGCAACATTCGCAACGCATCTTCTTCAAAACGATGAAGGGGGTTGCCTACGCAGCGGATTATTTGTTCGTTTATATCCTCCACACCGCCAAAAGGGTCTACAAATCCTTTATTGGGGTGGTAGGCTATGGCATTCATGGTAAAGTCCCTACGGCTTAGGTCTTCTTTTATATTGCTGACGAACTCTACTGTTTCCGGGCGGCGGCTGTCTAGGTATTCGCCGTCTGTACGGTAGGTTGTAACTTCGTAATGCTGCCGGTTTAGCAGAACGGTTATTGTGCCATGCTTAATTCCGGTATCTACTGTGCGCACAAACAACGCTTTTACAGCAGGCGGCGTGGCAGATGTGGCAATATCCCAATCTTTTGGGGCAACGCCACGAATAATGTCTCGTACACAGCCACCTACAATATAGGCTTCGTAGTTATTTGTTTCTAAAGTAGAAATTATATGTTTTACTTGTTGGGGGATGTTTATATCCATGTTGTCTTGTCACCTCTTTGTAAACAATTATAACAACAATTTACAAATCGTACATACTTTATTCAAGAGTATGGGCTATAATTTATATAATTAATTTTGGAGGTGTAGCATAATGGACAATTACATTATTCCGGAAACAACCAATAACAACCCTGCTCCGCAAAAAAACACGGGGCGCAAGTTTTTTCTTGTTCTATTAATATTTATTATAGGAGGCGTATCGCTGGGAATTGGCGTAAGTGTTGGCCGAGTTATAGCAGACAATTTTGCGCAGGAAACAGCAGAAGCACCCCATGCAGAAGCCAATATTGTAACTGTTAGGGTCAACCCTCTTACAATGCCAATTAACCCACAAGACCCTAATATTGCAGATATCATCCCACAAGTAAAGGATGCTGTTGTAAGTATTAGTGTTATGGCAAATACAGGCCGCCCATTTGCCGCTCCCGGCTCCGGTTCGGGCTTCATCTTTTATCAAGATGAAGAGTCTGTATTTATAGCAACAAACAACCACGTAATAGAAAATGCAAGCTCTATTACAATTTCTCTTGACGACAACGAAAATGTACCTGCCCAAGTAGTAGGCACACACCCGGAGTCCGACCTTGCGGTTATTGTGGTAGATAAAAATGACCTTACAGAAAAAGGCGTACCACATACTGTTGCTACACTGGGCGATTCTGACCTTATGCGCATGGGAGACACTGTTCTGGCAATTGGTAACGCCATGGGCGAAGGCCAAACCGTAACTAAAGGCATTGTTAGCGCCCTAGGTCTTACTATTACAGTTGGAGACCCTAATACCAGAACCCGTTTAACTTTGGACGTAATGCAAACAGACGCCGCAGTAAACCGTGGCAACAGCGGCGGCCCGCTTCTTAACCAATATGGGGAAGTAATTGGTATTGTTACAGCAAAAATGATGGGTACCGACATTGAGGGAATGGGTTATGCCCTGCCAATTAACGATGCATGGGTTATTTTGCAGGAATTAAAAGAGTCTGGCTCTGCTCGCCAGCCTTTTGTTGGAATTGTGCATGAAGAATTTTCGGATTTTATGCGCAGCTTGTTTAACATGCCATATAGCGGTGTGTTAATACGCTCTGTTGGTAGGGAAACCCCAGCAGAAGCTGCAGGAATTAGAGTAAACGATTTAATGATTTATTTTAATGGAGTAAGAACTTATGGCCAGGCAGAATTTGTTGCAGAATTAAGGAATGTACGACCGGGGGACGAAGTGAAGGTTGTGGTATTTCGTGATGGGGAAGTTGTAGAGCTGGAGTTAGTGCTTGGGGTTGTGCAGTGGTAGGCTTGATATGTAATTAAATAGCGTTATTTGAAGAATAAAATTTTTGAACTAGGTGTTGATTTGTTACACGATGTGTGATATTATGTATTTGCAACAGACGAGCAAACGTTTCTACGCTATGGACGGGATTTGCCAACTCCGGCAAGGGCTTTATGCACTTAAACGGACCGCACCGCTTCCCCGCTCTAACCTTTGTACTTTTGTTGCACCATGTACCACTAGCACCACCCAGTACTACCCGCTGCACCACATGAAAGTGGAAGGCGTGCAAGGCTTGGATCCGGCCTATGCACTGCCATCTACGCTAGCAACTTTTATGTATATTGCGGCATTT
>Ga0131853_10018514_pt1 | contig 12672 bp, 11 predicted proteins | sample TergutLab28metaG_FD_92764 | JGI IMG/M metagenome (GOLD analysis project Ga0131853, IMG submission 92764) | Labiotermes labralis P1 segment gut microbial communities from Petit-Saut dam, French Guiana - Lab288 P1 (version 2) (version 2) | ecosystem: Host-associated > Arthropoda: Insects >...
GATTTTAAGCTTTCGCCGTGTTCTATATGTAATATGTTTTCTTTTGGGTAATTCCCCGGCGTCTGAGTTCTAATAGCCGACGTTTCGGAACCCTCTATCAGTTCCATCTTCATAGGCAAGTGGGTGAAGTATGAACTCAAGAAAAGGAGACATCCGCCGAGTACACTACAATGATCCCACCCGCACTCGCACTTATATACCTGCCCCAATCCACCTGTTGTGCACCTACCCGCCCACATCCGGTCACTCGCCTTCCAATGGCTCCTCCACCAGCCTGCTAGAACCCTGTCAGGTATAAATACACCACACATCCCATCCCCTGTTATACTTCATCCACCTGCCTATGAAGATGGAACTGATAGAGGGTTCCGAAACGTCGGTTATTAGAACTCAGACATCGGTTAATTACCCGAAAGAAAACATATTACAATCAAAATAGTATCTGCCAACTGGTTGGCATGGTCAGGACAAACGTGTGGGGTGTGGGGAAGACCAGCAGCATGGTTCTGTGGTAGCTCTGTTCATGACGATAATTTATAATCTCCATTATGTATAAAATTTAAGTTTGAACACGGATCCCCTTTTTTTCAGTTCAGGTGCGCCAAATCTCTGAATTCCAGAGGGCAGTTTTGCTATAGATTCGAAATTCTAACCCAGTGCTCCATGGTTCAGGGCCGATTAAACACGATCGAGTGATCTTTGTTCTTAGGAACACCACTGTTCAGTGTCACTGACAGTTTGGAGCCACAGCTGAATACTAGTCACTTGCCGAGGCTTGAATTGTTGGAGCAGATGTAAGCAGTTTATGATCAGACAATACCCTCGTGTCTATACAATATTGTACGAAGAGATGTGAACCGGAAAGTACTAGGGTTGTCAGTACGCGTCACTACCTCCTACCCAACTCGCGGGAACTGCTCAACTTTACACAGCTGTGAATTACCGCTGGTCACACTCTTGGCGTCTCTCAGCCGATTCCCCGGTTTAGCAGTCAGCGAGGTTTACCAAACGCCCCCTGCCCTTGTATTCGGGTTTCAGAAAGTGGTTCCCACGTCGCGCTTAGTCAAGCATTCTGAGGCTTCTCCAAAGAATTCTGCTGTTCCAACAATCCCCTAACAATATCTGTAGCATATATAGCAACAGAAGCAGGTGACACACCCATCCGACTTATCCAGCTAAGTCGTGGCTGGGTCACGTACATACTTGGCCCTAATTACTTGCCATCTCGGCATTTCCCTAGCTTACAGCTAAGATTCAGGCGACGGCCACCTGCAATTGAGGTTGGTTGACGCACCACAAATCACAACAGAATAATTCTGAGCTGGTACGGTCCGCGGAGGCAGCCCGTAATCAGCCATTGCCTCACAGAACGCACAGGTAAAAAGGTAAATCAGTCCCGTTACAGGCCTGGAGTGGCCCAGAGGGTTCCAGGAAGTAAAGGTTCCCAGATTTCGTGACAACGGCATAGGATGGTGGTAGGTTGTCAGCCTTACGCACCGGCTGCCTTTACCTCCCAGGAAATACTCCTGGTACCCATTTCTGTTAGGGGCTGGGTCGACCCCAGGGCCATAGTGCGATCGGAAGGATTTTATATCAATGAAAAATTCCAATGACACCAGCTGGGATCGAAACAGCGACCTTCCGATTTGTAGCACAGCACCTTAACCACTGTGCTACCGCGGTCACCGAAAGCACAGGTACTGTCCATTATAAAGACCAGTCTATTAGAGATGTCGTCTATGAAAACGGTTATTGTTTATTAATCACAAAATTACCTGACTAACTCCACAGAACAGAGTCCGTCTTAACAAGCCAATAATAGTTCGGCTAGTGAAGAAATTTCCAACATTTTTTTCGAACCCAGGTGTTCGTCACCTCATTCACAAGATCCCGCCACCTTTCCCTATCCTAAAGCCGACCAATCCAGTCCATGTCTTCCCATCCCACTTCTTGAAGATTCGTTTTAATACTGTCCTCCTATTTAGGCCTTGCTCTTCCCAGCGGTAAATTTTCGGATCACGGCCATGTCAGTTGCGTCCCGGGCTGCTGAGGGTCAGATTATTAGTTGCGTCCCGCGTTCAGTTTTCAGTTACAACAGTTTTGTACCGGCTGCGTCCCGCACTGCTGGAGTGGATACGGAGCCAGTGATAATAATAACGTCATACGTAGTGGAAAAGGGAAATATGTTTGTCTTAGGGGCTTCAGGTTCCGTTCCCAAAAACTTCTTGCTGACGACATAGAACGATGGTGCTGTACTAATTACAGGCGTAAATGGTACATAAAGTGTACTGAAATTAGACAGATTTAACAGGGGGAACGTGATACATAACCACGATGCAGATACTGAAGGCAGCTTAACCTTTTGGCGCCGGAATTTTTTTTTTTAATTTTAGCACACTCTGTATATAAAATGTGAATAATACAGGAACCAAATACATTAGAATAATGAAACAAACTGCATTTTGAAGAGAAAAAAACGGACAGATTATACCATGTTTAAAATATTCAGTACCTATATTTGTTGAATAATTATATAAAATGCAACTTTAGAGGTTAGTGGTGCGGTACGACCACTATAGTTGACATTAGGCGTCAAAAGTTTAAACCGATAGGCATTAAATAGTGCTGTCAAAACGAAAGCAACGGAGGAAATGTGTGCAAGACAGCGCAAACTGATTCACAAACTTGTAAAGACAAACAGAACGTTAGCAGGTAGAGCTCAGTTGAAACCTGACGGCACACGGTGACGCACGGTAGGGGAAGTGAAGGGGAAACATGCAAGTGGAGTGGGTAGCCAGTAGTCTTGCACTCTACCTCAGAACATGGTGTATCCAGCATTACTACCACTGATGCGCACACCTCGGCTGCCAGTAGTCGACTGAACTGACGCCCCCGCCGATTTAAATGGACTCGTCCGTTTCGCTGAAAGACCAAATCTGGTTTCTGCGCGTGTGCCATCATGTTTCAAACGTGCTCTATAGTCATAGCGCGCGCCCCTCCCAGCAGCTTCCTCTCCCAACAAGCGACGACAGTCATGAGGCGTTACAGTTCTGTACGAGTGGTCACAATTCAGAAAGAATAATTTTGCTTGTTAATGGCTCGGGAAAAAAAATATCGCAATGTTTTACTGCCAAACGAACTCTTTCGTAGCTCCAGTGACGTGGTTTGCGCTGACGGGACATTGAAATCGGCGTCGAAGTTTTCCCACCAATATTTACAATTCACAGACTCAGCAACGCTGGCCAATAAACAACAAACGTCATATGGGGATGTATTCAGATTGTTGTATCAGCGACTGCAACACTTGGTGTGGAATTGTCCAACAACAGGTTATCCTGACTACGAACCCACGCGACGACAACAGGGTGGCCAGGCTGTGAAGTTAAATTATGCCGTTTCCATTTAGGACAGCTGGCGACGAAAAATACAATCTTTGAAAATCAGCAAGCAGTATGGAAGTAGAGGCTCTCAAGTAAGTCACTTCTTGAAGTACACATTAGGGCTGTCGCACTTACCACCAGCGGCAGTCAGCGACTGCTTTGGGTTTGACTTTATATCCGATTTTCCGAATTTATAAGCGAGTGGAACAGCTTCGTGACTGCCTTTAGAACGTTATGTTGATGCAAACTCCACTGTCCCCAGCCTGTTCCGTCTGAACGTTCTGCGTCATAATTTAGGACCACAAATGCATTTGAGTCTTTCCATGCGCATTCCAATGCATCACTGCACGGTGCATCCCAATATTATTTTTCTTGCACTTGCAGTGCAAAAAAAATACAGAGTGAGACCTTCACCAATATTAGAGACGTCACTTTACTTAGACTTGAAACGCCAGCAACAGTAAAAAAACAGGAATTCTCCTAAAAAATTGGACAGTACAGGTCTAACCCTGATTTCGAGAATCGAATTTGTCTCATCAGTGTCTATAAATGTCTACCAAACACAGACTTTCAGTTCCTGAACGCTTGCATTTACGATGCCACTTGCCATTTCTGTACCTGCGCGTATCATTGCACAAAGGATAACAGAAAAAAACGCATGTCAAACTGCATTGAGCCAAGAGATTTGAGATCGGACGGTGTACATTTTAAAAATGAATATAAATTCATGGTAACAAAAATCACCAGGAAGCCATAAATAAAAGAAGCATCTGTTGGATCCCGTCCTCCATACAAAATCCACATTACAATATCCATTGGGGTTCTTTTCCGATACATCACATCTAATCACACTATTTTTTCAAGAAATTTGCACCTTTCATTTGTGTTCAGTTTAATGTCAGGTTTAAAGCTTATGTTCCTGCTACTCTCACCGGTAACAAACTGGTAACTGTTCGTCTCGATATTTCTAAGATCTTTTTTGTTTTTCGTTTCATGAATACAAACAACTGTTCACATAAATTTATGCTACTCGACATGACACATGTTTCGAGGACCAACTGAGTAACTTACTGACATGAAACAACATTATGTTAATGGAATATCATACAGGCGATCCTGCAGAAATGGAGAAGAATTACATGAGCATACTTCGGTGTCAAGTGCTGGGAAACGCGTGACCTACTGAATCAAAACTCTTTCTGCATAAATTATGTTCGTCAGATCATAACAATAACTTGCAATTGGCGATATTATAAACATAGTGTGCCTATCGTCCTCCTCGAAAAGACTATTTTTCCTATACATCTTAAACATTAGACAATACCATGACATGGCAGCATTGTGCACTGTCCATGTCATTCACCAGTTCTGTATGTGTGCATACAACTGCGGACGGACCTTCAGATTGGTGGAACTCACCCCCTCCTACGACCCAAGTCAGCTGACACAACTGATGGCATGCAGCATACATTTGGTGACGCAACTGACACAATTTCTTAACCGTAGGACGCAACTGGTACTTCCCCCTTCCAAGTGGTCTCTTTCCCTCAGTTCTCCCCACTAAAACCCTGTCAGCACGTTGTCCTGTATCCCATACGTTTCGCAAGCTACTCCACCTCATTACCCTTTGTTCCTTCCATCGAAAAGTGCGTGAGCAGTGCATAGTATGGAAGTGCCCACCATGCCGTCTCCTCACTATTCCCTACCCCGAGACAAAAGTGTCCAATTAGACAATCACATTCATTCCTTTATAGAAATACTTTGAAATTATCTTCTTCTACATTTAGGTTACCCATGCAGTTACCAGACTAATATTACCAATTTTTCTCCCTCCTGTGACGGACAACAGTACGTATCCCGGTAACCTCATTCCCCTTTACTTTGTTATCTTAGTAAGGCGTGGTAACGCGTACAAAGTACGCCGATCCTCACAGGCCCTAGGCAGAGGTCTGCAGCTTCCAGCAGGCCACGTACAGCTGTCTGCATTTTCTCACAGGCCGTAAGCAGAAGCATGAAGCTGCTCAGACAGCACGCAGCTGTCCATACTTCGCTGCTACATCCTCTCTCTCAGACCCATATATTCCACTCAGCACGCTGTTCTCAAACAGCCTCTTTCTGTACGCTTGAAGCCGCAATGCACGCCAGTTTAGGCGGTGATGAAGGAAGGACTGTGCTCTGCCGCACGTCGTTATCATTTCAAATTCAGTTACAGAACATGAGGAGTTGATTTTGTTAACTGGCGAATAGCTGACGTACAGAGATCGCTTTGTGCTGTTAGAAGCCAAACAGGAAGTCCACAGTAATAGTAAGCTGCAATAAAACAACCATAAACGGCACCTATTGTTGTTCATCTCACTTTGTAGATGAAATTGCTATGTTGCTCCGTTTGAACGTTGCTGTCCGATTCGGATATTGTGACAGTACATCACGCCCCAGGGCTCACAACCTTACGCACTCATACAGCGCTATACAGTACACTGCGCAGAACGCTCCCTCTACCTCTTACATGCCTTCCAATTTTTCCTTTTACTTTTGCTTCTAATATTGCGGTCACCACTGCACACAAGCAGCGGCATTCCAGCGGTCTCTTTCCTACAATAGGGCGACGCCTTCTATTCTAACAGCGTAGAGATCAGGCTTCCGATGACGTCATGGTCTGGGTCATAGCCAGAAACCGGCAGCAATGGAGACGGAGAATTCTTTCATCTAGAATGGCTCTAAAGAAATTGTTTCTTCCCCCCCCCCCAACATCGCTGCTTCCCTTTTCCTTCCATTTCGTGTTCCACCCTAAAGTCACCCACTCACTCCCAGCACCAGGCTATTCTCTCCCGCCAGTAACTACAGATTATGCCATCCGCGTCCTTTCCTGTCCGCTATTTCAACACCTTGTATTACACTCATGCATCGTGTTTGTGGCGGACAGTTTTGGTGGCTCAATGGCTCCGGACAGTGACCGGAGTCGAACATGAAGGAACTGCATTGTATTGGTTCAATCATATGCAGCGGAAAGTCTAGTATAAAGAGGACCGTCATACGACAATGCAACATTTACATATATGCGCTGTTTAACGACGCTGTCACTTGCTAAGACTGTACATCGTCTGTAAAGGATGAAGGAAGTGTATAGAGCAATGGTGTAGAGATAACAAGCAGGGGGCTTGCGGGGGGGGGGGATCGAAGTGCCGAAATTCCCACACTGACTGACCGGGACACGAACCGGCACGGCATGGATAAGTGTGAATTAGCTAATTAACACATACTATGCCGTGCCCCTGCCGTGCTCCGAGAGTGCTGTGCCCTTCGTGAAATTCCGCGTCGTAGCCGGAAAAATCCGAACTGCTAGTCCAACAGTGTAACGGATCCTCTTCCGAATCCTGCTGCTACCATTCTTGACAGTCGTCAGCATGGACAGTTGTGAGCAGCAGGTGATAACTGCACGTGGGCTTGGCCTACTGTCAAAAGAAGGAAAGCCAGTGAAACGAAATAACAGGTTCATAACGTGTTTGGGGCAAAAGAAGAGAAAGGAGAATTTCGCATTGTTTGGGCTCTGAAAGGTAACAAGCGAATGTTTTTTTTTTTTTAATATTTTAGAATGGGTATTTCGAAATTTGACAACTTTAAAGAGTTGATGCACACAGACAATCACAACAACAGAATAAAGACTGGCTTTAACTGTAAGGTTACTTCATATTCCATATAATCTGCCGTCTCCAGCTTCATCAGAACAATTATCCACATCCCAAAATGCAGCATCGTTCTGGTTAACAACCTTCGTGAATGTTCGCATAGCAGCCGGAAGAAGCTGAACCTGGGCAGGTCGCCCACAGGCCGTTGAGAGAGGGATGATGAAAATTCACTCATACCATGCCGTGCCGTGCCCCTTTCGGCTGTGCCGTGGCTTTGAGAAGTCGCTTTCAGAGCGGCATGGCCGGAGCACGGCATGATAAGAGTGACTGAAAAACGGTTGCACTGTGTAAATGATCATATGGGAATGTCACAATCTAAATCCTTAGCAACACGGCATGACCGGGGCGCGGCATGATACGTGTGAATTAACCTTTAGCCTTAACCGCCCAAGCCATGTCACGGCCCTGAATACATCAAGAATGATGACATTGGCGGAAAGCACAGCAAGCGTTGGGGGAGGTAAATAGAAACGAACGCTTAGTTCAGAAAATAAAACCTGAGATGCCTGGATGTAGAGAGGACGACATTACAATGTCCTTGGAATAGAAGGAGAGGGGATGGACTTGGTTGTATTTTTCTGAAAACAGAGTCCGCTGTACAGCGTTGCAAACATGAAAATGCACGCAGGAACATAAAGCAGATACATACACACATACATACATACATACACACACATACCTACATACATACATTCACACATACATACACACACATACATACACACATACATACATATATACACACACACATACCTACATACACACATACATACATACACACATACCTACATACACACATACATACATATATACATACATAGATACAATAGATTTCGAACTTTTACTACAGAACGAACAATAGAGAGATCAAAGAAAGCACAGCATGTAGTATTACACAATGTAATGGAGCATGCTTAATAAATAAAAAAAAATATATATATATATACACATACATACACATACACACACACATACATACACACACACATACACACCAACTGTAAATCACAGGCAAGTTTTCAAATTATCGTACAACGAACTGCGGCCTCAACATTTCACCAACTCAGAGTTTCACGAATAAAGCACTGAAGTAACCAAAGTTTTACGCACTCACAAGGTGCAAGAACAGATGTGGCTATGAATTTTACATAAAAGTCAACAGCTGTAAAGTAAATACTAAATCCTCCATAAATTCCCAGCTTCAGCAAACACACATAAACGTTATATTCCAAGTTACTATACTGAGCCAGCAGTTTAAAGAGAGATTTTATGGGAGGTTCAACATGTAGTACAGTGGTTTTTATTTTTTATTTTTTTTTAAACTGACATTCTCTCCTGTACATTCCTGGAGTTTGTAACCCTTGGATACCTCCCACTGTTACATTCACAAAATCCCTGGATGATGGCGTAGTGAACGGGCAAACAGGTGTCGCAAGGAACAGGCTAACATGTGTCGTAGTGAACTGGCAAACAGGTGTCGCAAGGAACAGGCTAACAGGTGTCGTAGTGAACTGGCAAACAGGTGTCGTAGTGAACGGGCAAACAGGTGTCGTAGTGAACGGGCAAACAGGTGTCGCAAGGAACAGGCTAACAGGTGTCGTAGTGAACTGGCAAACAGGTGTCATAGTGAACTGGCTAACAGGTGTCGTAGTGAACTGGCTAACAGGTGTCGTAAGGAACAGGCTAACAGGTGTCGTAGTGAACTGGCAAACAGGTGTAAGGAACCGGCTAACAGATGTCGTAGTGACCTGGCTAACAGGTGTCGTAAGGAACATGTTAACAGGTGTCGTACGGAAATGACAAACAGGTGTCGTAGTGAAATGGCAAACACTGTAGTGTTATGGAACTGTTGCACATAAGTCAGGGGCACAATACTGTAAGAACAAATAAACTTGTGTTAAACAGATGTATGACTATAAACTTCCAGTACAAATCCCGGTCCACTGAAACTGTCACTAGTCGGACATTTTTCCAGTTATACAGTTATACAGTGCTCGTCGAACATTTTTTTTTTCACAAACGCTGACGCTGGTAAGAACAAATATAATCACAATGTGTTTACTGCCTCAAGTAAATATTTTAGCGTAATGCAAATTACTTTCATCCCACAGCACATTCTTTAAAAATTCTTCGTACAGGCGTCAATGCAAATGGCAAACTACAGGGTGTCTCCTGCGTTTAAATACTGCACCTTAAATTTTTAAGTTCGTCTTTGTGTTTGGTTCTATCAACATTAAATGCGTATTCATAATGCTTTACATTAAATATCACAGCTCTAAGGTACAGAATAAAAGATGACATTAACAAATTCGTCGGAAGCACACATATGTTTATATTTCCCACTAGGGAGAGAGAGAGAGAGAGACATGCTGTGTGACGTAACAATCTTTCCTTCCAACAAAACACAGTGTTATTAAGGCCTAAATCTTACAAATCAGACATAGAATGCTGCTTCTTGAACATTTAAAGCATTAGACATAGGGAATTTGGACGTGAGTCAAAATACACAGCAATGATTTTTCTGTATTAGAAGTATCTGCAGTCAAAAGACACTTCGTGAACTTGGCTAGCAGTTAAGGAATCTGCCAGACCCGCGCCTTAGCTGGTTATCTTCAGTCGCCTCCATCTCTCTTCCAGGCAGTTTCGGATTACTCTCTGTTTCTTCCATCCCACTCCTTTACTATCCAAGACCATTTCTTTTTTTTTTCTTTTCCTCTCATCTCTTCTTCTTCAGTTCCCGCCCCCAATTCTGGCAGTACTCCATACGTAAAGTAGTGTTTAAGGCCTGGCGCTTTTCGTTCCTCCGTCTAATTCAAGAACTTCTTAGGCAAGTGTTCAACACAACACAAATTTACAACCGGAGCCACAATATTCTGCACTAAATATACCAGATATTAGGTCAACACCTCGTCTGAAATGAGGCGATTTTTAAGATTCACCGTGGCTTGTGAAATTCTACAATATTCCATTCAACTGCAGTCCGAAGTGACTTGACAATTTCACGATTACTGTTTTATTTATTAGGAAACTGCCGGATCCATAAACAGATCAGTTGGAAGACGTTTAAATGGCAGACATTTAGACAGGTGAAATTTAAATCCTGGCAACGTTAAGCCCTAACTAAGGAAATACACTGACTGACTGGGAGGAAGGCGTTCAGAGGAACATTTGGGGACCGGAAACAAGAACATTTCTGCGGTCTGTAGGGAGAAAAAATACTGGAGAGCGTCGTGACTTGTACAGCAAGTACTGTTACCGTGATCAAGGCGAAAGAGAGAGAGGCGAGGCACTTGGCACGCTTGCAAGAAATACAAAATGCTTAGGAAATTGCATTGTGTGAAGCCTGAAGGCATGCAAGGGAGGACGAAATTGGAAGGGATCTGAAAGAACATAGGCAAACGGTTATGGTAGGTATTAAGTAACGTGTTTTGGTGTCGAGTAACGACATTACTTTAGTTAAACAGTGTATAAGTCAGCGATTTTACGAAATGTCGTTAGGGGGGTGGGTGCTTCCACCTAACGACACTCGCATTCCGTCGAGTACTTTTGTGTGGAAGAGGCTATGGATCTGTCATTAGAGAGACTATAGTATGAATGAATGAATGAATGGGTGAGTGAATGAATGAATGAAGGCATTTTTGTAAACATTTCTTATAAAACAAGGGAAAGCTGTTTAGGAAAGTTACTGTCATTTCTCCTGTGCCATATAATTTCCCATTTAAAATCATACAAGTGCCAGAACGATGAAACCTCAGCAGTTGGTGCAGCATTGCAAATCATCGTATCTCCCGGAATGCCATTAGGAACTCGCTTTTATCCCTTACCTGACGTTAAACTGCTTCCTACCAGAGCACAAGTGCTGGTACGGTCGTCATAACCACATTCCCCAGTAAAGTACTGATCATTTATTTCAGCGGTGCAAGAGGACATTCACAAGAACTTAGGAAGGCAGGACTGAGAGGCTGCAGCCACAGGCCTGCTAGCAGGTAGGACAAATTCCTGTTAGAATTACTACGTAATTTTGCAACAGGATAAAAATCCCGAATACCTGTCAATATACAAAAACCTTCTAGGTCCAAAGTCATAAAGCAGACGTGTCTACAAGTGTACTGAAATCGACTGACATGACCGGAAAAACAAGGCTAACTTAGCGGTATCGTTCCAGACCTCAACAGATACTCGGTTCCACTAGCGGCCAAAGTACCGTCTGAACTGTATTGCGTGTTTTGAGATTTATCGCATTACCTTCAGACAAACACATTCCTGTCATCCTGTCACCAGCGGTACATGATCTGATAGACCGACAGCGTCGCAAAATGAACACTGCAACAGACATTCTGATGTACATAAACTTCATACAATTAACTTCCTTTCAAGCAATAAGCTTGTCGTCTATCAAAGAACTTCACTTCAATCGCAACGCAGCCAACCAAGCACGATTTTCCAATAACAAGACGATACGGTAAACGTCAGTCAAATAACGCACTGAAGTTTGTCAGTTACGGAACTGTGAATTGCAAAATAACAAAACGCACGTTTCTCAAATCAACACAAATGTTGTACTGCATTTCGTAAATATTTACGGCATGTTTCGACTCTTCCTACCAGATCATCTTCTGGTCCACATAAATAGAAAAACATTGAAGAAATATTAAAATATTCATTCATAACGTTTATTCATACCTCATGTTTATTTTGCACTGTCGGTCAGTTTCAATTTTCATGCTGTTTCGTTTTCATATTATATATAGATTTTGTTACATGCCACTTGCATAATCTCGGCATTACAGACATTTGCACAAAATACGTACGTACTGTATTGCTGTCAGTTTACGTAATATTAGGTTGGTTTCTTGTGTTGTGCTGTATCATGTATCAATGTTAGATGACAGGAAGTTTTGCACTTATCATCCACCACCACTACTACTACCACAACCACCACCACCACCACCACTACCACCACCACGACTACTTGCACTACTACTACTACTACTACTACTACTACTACTACTACTACTACCACCACGACTACTTGCACCAACCACTACTACTACTACCACCACCACCGCCACCACCACAACTACCACGACTACTTGCACCACTACTACTACTACTACTACCACCACCACGACTACTTCCACTACTATTACTACTACTACTACATCACCACCAACACCGCCGCCACCACCACCACCACCACCACCACCACCAGAAACTGACCCGTCTATATATATATATATATATATACAGGGTGTCCCAGGAGGAAAGGACCTAACTTCGGGAGAGTGTTCCTTAGGTCAAACTATACCCATATAACCCAACACACCTATATCCAAAGTTCAATGGTTACGGAGATATTGGCCAGAGAAAAGTGTGGACGTCCTTGGTGTCTGCGTACTCTAGTCTGTCCGTGACGTCATACTAGTCATATGTACTTGACTTTCTACGCGCTAACCCTGCAGTATCTGTGAGCTGTGAGAGACAATCAGTTGATTGCGTTTGAGGTGCTAATATACGATTTGTGTTTGTGATTGCAAGACAGTGATTTGGTTAACTTTGAGGTACTAAAATGCCTTTTCTCTTTACCCACGTTGAATATTGCGATA
>Ga0131853_10018515_pt1 | contig 12671 bp, 11 predicted proteins | sample TergutLab28metaG_FD_92764 | JGI IMG/M metagenome (GOLD analysis project Ga0131853, IMG submission 92764) | Labiotermes labralis P1 segment gut microbial communities from Petit-Saut dam, French Guiana - Lab288 P1 (version 2) (version 2) | ecosystem: Host-associated > Arthropoda: Insects >...
ACGGCGGCCTCGGTGATTCCCGGTCCGGCAAGGCTCTTCCTGCCGACCGCGCCGTCCACGATTACCTTGTCGGCACCGAGCCCGCGCATCCGGCCGATCAGTTCCGGCATTTGGGCGATCATCGAAGGTCCGCCGATCTGGACGAACCCGTCCGAAAGGGCCCGCACGAGGACGATTTTTCCCAAGGGCGTGTTGTGGTCGGTAACGCCGGCGATCTCCTTGGTGATGTCGCAGAGGCCGAGCAGTTCCGTCGCCGTCGCAAGGATCGTGCCCGCGCGGACGAAGATGCGGGGCTTTTCCGTGGCGGTTACGATGTCGATACTTTCCCCGTCCCGTCCGATGCCGGTCAGCCCGAGGTTGAATCCCCGCCGGTAAAAGTCGGCGATGATCCCGTTCATAGTGGTCGTCTTCCCGGTATTTTTCGCCGTTCCGACCAGCGAGACGCTGCGGTACCGGGAAAGCAGGTCCGCCAGGCTACTTTCCGTAGCGTTGCCTTTCCGCCCGAACCACGCAGGTGCCGCTCGCCCTGCAGACCGTTACCGGAACCTCCAGCAGCTCCGCCGCCGACTCGCCGATCTCCGGCAGGGCCCGCAGCACCTTCCGCGCCTCGAAGGTCATCTTGCGGGAGGTTTTCCCCACCGAGGTAATGCTCCCCTCCGCCTCGATGTAGTCCCCCGCCAGCACCGGCGCGAGGAACTCCACGTTGTCGTAGGCCACGAACAGCCCCTCGTCCCCGTCATGCCGGATCAAAAGCTCGGTGGCCACGTCGCCGAACAGCGAAAGCATCTTCGCCCCGTCGACCAGGTTCCCCCCGTAATGGGCGTCCCCCGACCCCATCCGCACCCTCAGCATCGTCTTTACCGTCTCCATTTCGCCCTCCTGAAAGTTCGTTTCATAACCGTTCAAGTCGGATTCTACCGGCAAAAACCGTTCTTATCAAGATTAAGGCGGGAAGGCTTTAGCCTGAACAGCGCGCGGCTTCACTCCGCCTCCTCTCCTGTGAAGCTTCCGTTACCATTTTTCCGATTTTTGTGCTATTATTGCCGTACAAAACCTAAAGTGGCGGAAAGTCCGAAAGCTAAACCTAAGCGTAAAGGAGATTTGCAATGTCATTAAAGCCGGCGCAAATTGCGGACAACATAAACGGCAAACTTGAACGGTTGATGCCCGTGCTGTTTCCTTTTGGAGTGGTTCTCGGTTTTGCCATGCACGGATTTTTCTCGCACGTCCGCCCGCTGGTTCCCGTACTCTTTGGCCTTATCACCCTTTCCGGCACCTTAAGGCTGAAGTTTACCGAATTCGGCAGCACGATCCGCAATCCGTTCCCGATTCTTCTTTTCCTTGCCATGGTACGCGTGTTGATGCCATTGACAGCAATGTTTGTCTCCAAATTTTTCTTCTTTGACGTAGACCCAAATATAGTAACCGGATTTGTACTTTTGTTTTCCGGACCGGTGGCCATTGCAAGTTTTATTTGGACCGGGATGTTCCGCGGGAACAGGGCTCTTTGCCTTACCATAATTTTTATTGACACCATGCTTGCCCCGATTTCGGTTCCCGGAACTCTGTCAATCCTGTTTGGCGAAATGGTAAAAATGGATATGGGCGGCATTGCAATGTCGCTTGTATGGATGGTGGTGCTTCCAACAATTGCCGGCGTTACCCTTAACGAAACAAGCAGGGGAAAAATTCCCGCACTGATCTGCCCTTACCTTAGCCCGGTATCAAAGATACTGTTCATGACCGTGATTGCCGCCAACTCGTCGGCGCTCGTTTCCGTGGTGCACTTTAGGGATCCTCTGGTTTGGAAAGTGGCGACTCTCAGCATTTCGCTTTCGGTAACCGCCTTCCTTCTGGCAAGGCTTGTCGTCGCGGTCTCAAAGTGCGGTGCGGAAAAAGAGGTGACGCTGTTTTTTACGGTTGGGATGAAGAACATCAGCGTAGTTACGACGATTGCGGTAGCCTTTTTCCCGGAAGGAATCGTCGCCCTTCCGGCAATTACCGGAATACTGTTTCAGCAGATCATAGCGGCGGTGATGTCGAGATTTGTCAAACGGTCCAAGCCGTAGAGCGGCCTCGAGGTGAAGCCGAAACCCGACCGTGTCGACCGAGTTTCGGCTCCGTCGTATTTATGCGCCCGCCGTCATCTCGCAGAAAAATTTCCAGGCGTCCTTGTCCGTGTACCTGTCGTGCACGATCCGACCTATTGCGTCGGCCATCGCGACGGGATGTTCGCTCTGGAAAATGTTCCGGCCCATGTCCAATCCCCTGGCCCCGCCCTGTATGGCCCTGTAAGCCATGGTCAGCGCTTCTTGTTCCGGCAGTTTCTTTCCGCCGGCCACCACGATGGGAACCGGGCAGGCGGCGACAACTTCCTCGAAGTTGTCGCAGTAGTAGGTTTTGATGATCTGCGCGCCCAGCTCGGCAACAATGCGGGTGGCGAGCTTGAAATACTGCGGCGTTCTTTCCATGTTCTTTCCCACGGCGATCACTCCAAGAGCGGGAATGCCGAAGCGCGCGCCCGCATTGATCACGGCGGAAAGATTTTCGATGCTGGAAAGCTGGCCGTCCGCGCCGATAAAGGTCTGGACGGCCAGGCAGTCGGCGTTCATCCGGATTGCATCCTCGATGTCCACGGAGACAATCTCATGGCTGAGGTCCTCGTCGAGCATGGACGAGCCGGCCGACACGCGCAGAGCCACGCCTTTCCGGTACGCCGGACTCACGCAGGTCCGCAGCGCGCCCCTTGTCGCCATAAACACGTCAATGCTGTCGGCCAGTTGCGGGATAAGCAGGTCCAGGCGTTCCAGCCCGGACACCGATCCCATAAAGTACCCGTGGTCGAAGGCGAACATAACGGTGTTGCCGCTTTTCCTGTCAAAAATATTTCCCAGGCGTTTTTTCATGCCCCAGTCCAGATTCGCGGCACCCTTTACGTGAAAATCACCTGCGGTCGCAAAGGGCCTGTCAAGGTGATAGTTCTTTTCGATCTTCGTTCCCTCAGTGTCAGCCATGATTGCCCTCTTTGTTAGAAATTGTAGTTGTCCATGTTCGCGGCCGTGAACACGACACGCTCGGGAAGAAGCACCACGCCGGAAGTCGGCGAAGTGAAGGCTCCGGGATCAAGCACGGTGTTGGGAAGAACCTCGACCGTTCCGATGCCCGGAACGTTGATCTTGTCGCCTATCCTGATCTGCTTGCCGGAAGCCAGGTGGAACGCAAGGTACGCCCCAAGCGCGCCCTGCTGGCCCGCATCCCAAAGGCCCCATCGCTCGACTATGCCGGCGCGTGCAAACGGTTTTATGGAATTGGGTGGAGCGAAGCCGGTGATCGTAACGTTGCTTGCGTTTCTTCCCAGATTCTGCGCGGCCTGCAGCTGGCCGGGAAGCGCGGTCGAGTCGTTGCAGATGATAAGGTCGATGTTGCCGTGTGCCTGCAAAATCGCCTGGCCGACACTGAGCGCCTGTTCCGGGTTTTGGTTGCTGTAGTAGTTTTCCGGACGGACGTTGATCCAGCGCGGAAAATTCTGCCTGATGTACGCCTCGCCGGCGGCGTTCCACGAATTCTGATCGGCAACCGTCGCCTGGGAATAGTGCCACACGTACCGTATGGCGGTGTTGGGATCGAGGCCTCGGTTCCGCAGCGCGTCAACTCCCATGTCAACCAGCATCCGGCCCAGAATGTCCGGCGTTCCCTGGGAAACCATTACGGAGCGCGCGTTCCCGGAAACGTCGGCGTCCCATGTGGTAACCGCAAGGCCGGCCCTCATCGCATCCTGCATCGCCCCGTCCAGTGCCGTAGCGTCCAGCGACGAAACGGAAATGCCGTCAACGCCCTGCGCGATGGCCTGGCGGATAATCCGTACCTGCTCGGCGACGGAAGCTTCCGGGTGCCCGACGTAGCGCACCGTGTAGCCGTTGGCCTTCGCATGGGCCTGCGCGCCGTCGTTGGCGGCCTCGAAAAAAGCGTTCCCGGTAAGCTTGGGGATAAGCCAGATTTCCTTTTGGCCGGAATCCCGCTGCCCGCTGGCGAACAGCATGGCGGGTGCCGCCACCATGACGAACGCAAACACGACGATACAAATTTTCTTAATCATCTTTTTTCTCCTGTCAGATCAGTTTTTCCTCCGGTTAACAACCGGAAATCAAATCTTTTAAAAAGTGAGGAAACGGAAACGCCGGATGCAATTCCCCGTATGCCCAGAACGGCGATCAGCAAAATTCCCACGGGAATGTCCTGATGCTGCGGGAATATTCCCACCATGGAAAGCCCGGATCGCATCACCCCGATTATCAGGGCCGCAAGTGCCGTGCCGACAACGCCGCCTCGTCCCCCAAAAATCGAAGTCCCGCCAAGGACGACGGCGGTAATAACAGGCAGGGTAAGTTCCCTTCCGTAATCCGCCCTGGCAGTTCCAAGATAGGAAGTGAGGATGATCCCGGCCAGCGCGGCTCCCATACCGGAAAGCATGTAGGCGCTCATGATCACGCGCCTGGAATTAATGCCGGAATACTCGGCGGCATTTTGATTTATGCCGCACAGAAAAACGCGGCGGCCGTATTTCGTGCGGTGCAGAAGAACGAAGGCAATCGTTGCAAGAATGATAAAAATAACAAACTGGAAAGGAATCCCGAAAAAGCGCAGCGAGGTAAAACCGGTAAAGCTCTGCGGAAAACCGCTTATCCCCCTGTGCGCTTCCACGCCGGCTATTCTTGTCATCGTTACCGCAACTCCGGCGTAAAAGAAGGATCCGCCGAGCGTTACGACCATCGCCTGCACCCTGGCGTACGCCACCAGAAAACCGCTGAACATGCCGCACGCCGCCCCGACCATAAGGGCGAACGCGCATGCAACCCAGACGTTCGCCCCCGCCTGCTGCCATAAAAGGCCCACCGTTACCGAAGAGAGGCCGACGATTGCGCCGGCCTGAATGTCTATGCCGCCGGTTATCAAAACGAACGTGACGAACAGGGCGATTATGCAGATCGACAGAAAATCGTTTATACTGCCGAACAGAATCTGCGGGCGCAGAAACCGGGGATTAAGGTAACCGAAAATTAAAATTTCCGCAATAAGCAACGCCAAAAGAAAAAATTCAAAGCGAAACAGAACTTTTTTCCATTCAAGTCGTTCCGGCATTTTCACCCTCCTGCGTTTTTGCAAGAAGCCGCGTCTTTGCAATAAGCCGTTGCCGTCTTGCACGTTCCGCCGTCCTCTGTTTTAGCAACGCATCCGCAACAATAATCACGATAAGAATCATGCCGGTAATAAAGTCGTCGTCCGCCGTGAAATTGAGGAACACGAGAATCGGGCGAATCGACGTTATCAGAACGGCACCGATAAACGCGCCGACAAGGGATCCGGTGCCGCCTGAAAGACTTACGCCGCCCAGAACGCAGGCGGCGATTGCGCGCATCTCGTGGCCCGCACCGGCCATCGGCGCAACCATTCCTATCCTGCTGGCGAACATGATTCCGCCCGCCGCGGCGAGAAGGCCGCTTAGGACAAAGGCCAGGGTTTTGGTAAGGCGCACGGGAATCCCCAAAAACACCGCACACGCCGCATTGTCGCCGATTGCGGCAAAGTACCGGCCCTGCCTTATCCGTGCCATGAGAACCGTGCCGACGACGGCGACCAGTGCGGCAATCCAGAAAAATGCCGAAAGTCCCAGAAACGAAACCCGAGCAAGGTTCACGAATCGGTCCGGCAATTCCGTAACCCAGCGTCCGTCGGTGTACAAAAAGACAATTCCCCTAACAACGGCGGCGGTTCCCAGAGTCATTATTATGGAAGGTATTTTGAGCCGGACGCAGCCCAGGCCGTTCGCCAGGCCGCAGATCAAGCCCAGAACCAGTGCGAACGCCGCCGCTTGTTGCCACGGCGTTCCGTCGCGAACCATGGTGGCGACGACGGCGGCGCAGAGGCCGGCGATTGCCCCGACCGAAACGTCTATCTCGCCGGAAATGATGACAAAGGATATGCCTATCGCCAGCATTGCGAACACCACGCTGTCGTTCAGTATCAAAAGAACGTTGTCAAGTCTTAGAAAATTGCTGTTGACGATCCCAACAAAAACAAACAGAACCGCCAAAAACGACAGCGGCACAAGCTCTCTTATTTTGAGCGCGCCCTTAAGCGGCGACAAGCGCATTCCCGTCATATCCCGCCATCCTCGCACGAACCGAAAGAAGCCCGCGTCAAAGTGTCTTCCGTTATTTCTTCTCTTGAGGAAAATTCGCGGTTTATCCTGCCCTGGAACATCGTCATCGCCCGGTCGCTAAGCTCGACGATTTCTTCCATGTCGGAAGATATCAAAAGAATGGCAACGCCGCGTTCCTTAAGTTCGGCGATGATCGCATAGATGTCGCCGCGCGCTCCCGCATCTATCCCGCGCGTCGGTTCGTCCAGAATGACCAGGCGCGGATCGGTCGAAAGACAGCGGCCTATGACAATTTTCTGTTGATTGCCACCGGAAAGGCTGGCCATTTCCTGACGCGCCGATCCCTTCACGCTGAATTCGCCTATGCATTTTTCCGCCAGGGCACGTTCCGCAGTGAAATTTACAAAAAAGCGCGACATGGACGAAAGGTATGCGGAACTAAGGTTTACGGCAAGACTGCTGTTTCTGAAAACGCCGTTCAGGAAGCGGTCCTCGGGAACGTAGTTTATTCCCCTTTTTATGATTGCGCTTGTCTTCATGCCGGTTATGTTTTCGCCGTCAAGCAACGCCCGGCCCGACAGACAAGCGTCCCTGCCAAAAATCGTCATGGCAAGTTCCGTTCTGCCCGCGCCCACGACGCCGCACAGCCCGAGAACCTCGCCGGGACGAATGCTCATGTTCACGTCGCTGAAACCGTAACCGCCGAAGTTGCACAGCTCGAAAACCGGCTTCGTTTGTGCGGCCACGCTCGCCGCAGTTTTTTTCGCCGGTGCCTTGCCGGAAAAGCCCTCCGGCAGAAGGCCGGCAAGCAGCTTTCCTCGGTCGAAATCCCCGACCCTGCCGGAAAGGGCGATAAGCCCGTCCCGCATGATCGCAACCCGTGTCGCGATCATGAACACTTCGTTGAGGCGGTGGGTTATGTAGACGATGGCGATGTTTTTCTTTTTGAGCGCCTCGATCACCCTGAAAAGCGAACCGGCCTCGTCGAAGGTGAGCGCGCTCGTCGGCTCGTCAAGGAACAGAACCCGCGCGTCGCGCAACAGGCCCCGCAGAATTTCCACCAGCGACTGTTCCGCTATCGACAACGTTCTTGCACTGCGGGAAAGGTCGAGCTTCCAGCCGAGCTGCTCCGCGATGGCCGCCAGCCGCGCTTTGAGCACCGATTTCCTTTCGCGAAAACCCATCAGCACGTTCTGCTCCGCCGTCATGTTGGGGAACAGCATCGGCTCCTGCGGGACAAGGTACGCGCCCCTGCCCAGCGATACGTCCGGCCTGGAAAATTCCAGCCGCTCGCCGCCAATAAAAATATCGCCGCTGTCCGGCTTGTGGATTCCCATCACGCACTTTACCAGCGTGCTTTTGCCGGCGCCGTTGCCGCCCACGAGCGCAAGCACTTCCCCCGGCAACAGGTCCATGTCGATTCCGCGCAGGACTTCGTTTTTGCCGAAGGACTTGCAGATTCCGCGCACGGAAAGTGCCGGAGCGTTTTTTCCCTGAGAAATTCGATCAGCTTCCGTCATAACGCCCACGGCGAGTCCCCTTTGCCACAATCGAAATTTCAAACAATTGTTCATTTAAAAAACAATTGTTTAGCAAGCGTGATAGGATAGCCCTGTTTCGGGATCCTCAGATCACCAAGAACGGTGTCATTGATCGCACTTACGCAATCATTTTACCCCATACGTCTGCTTTAGTCAAGATAAATTTTTTGCCCTTGACGCAATTGTTCGTTAAGGGTACATTTGAAGTATGGTTATGGACATCGAAGAAGAACTGTCGGTAAAGGCCGCATGGCTGTACTTTATGGAAGAAAAAACCCAGCAGCAGATTTCCGAGTCGCTGGGCATATCCAGGATGAAGGTGATAAAGCTTCTTGACAGGGCCAAACGCACCGGAATCGTGAAGATCGCCATGAGGGAAAACGTCGAGCGGCGGATGACGATGGAAAGGCAGGTGGTCGGGGCGTACTCCCTCAAGGACTCCTTCGTCATACCCACGCCCGACGTGGATTCGGCGCGCGGGCTTAACGACGCGATAGCCAACGCCGCGGCAATGTACATAGGAAGCCGCGCCAAACCCGACGCATTCATTAACATAGGCTACGGCGACACGATGGGAAAAACGCTTAACAATCTTGCAAAAAGCGTTAAAAGCCCCATTTCGTGCATCTCGCTTACCGGCGGGGTAAGCATCTACCTTCCCAACACCCGGTCCAGCATCTTCAACGTCAAACTCTTCCTTATACCCGCGCCGCTTTTGATGTCGTCGCCGGAAATGGTCGGCGCGATCATGGCGGAGCGTCCGGTAAAGGAGATTATGCGTATGGTCTCGCTCGCGTCCTTCACCGTCGTCGGTATTGGCGGAATGGACGGCGATGCCACCATCGTCAAAACCGATACCATTTCCAACAACGATTTTCTCTACCTTAAAATGCAGGGCGCCGTCGGGGACATCCTGTGCCATTTTTTCGACAAGAACGGGCATGTGATCCCAAGCCCCATTGAGGACAGACTTGTTACCACTCCTATCGAAGTTCTCAAGTCGCTGACCGGCGTGATCGGCGTGGCCGCCGGGAAGAACAAGCGCGAGGCGATCAGGGGCGCGCTGGCTTCCGGCTATCTGGACGTGCTGATTACCGACGAGGACACGGCCCAGTGGCTTATCGACAACGGGCCAAATTCAAATTTGGAGGAAAACCATGCAGGGTGATTACCTTATGGCAATCGATGCGGGAACCGGCAGCGTCCGAGCCGTCGTATTCGATCCCGAAGGCAGACAACTCGGCTGCACGCAGCGCGAGTGGAGGCATCGCGAGGATCCGCGCTGGCCTGGGAGCATGGACTTCGACTGGAAGGCCAATTGGGAAACGACATGCGCCTGCGTAAAAGGAGTTCTGGCGGAAACGGGAATAAGCCCGCACCGGATAGCCGCCGTTTCCAGCACATGCATGCGCGAGGGCATCGTGCTGTACGATGCGGCCGGGAGCGAAATCTGGGCCTGCGCGAACGTGGACGCGCGGGCCTCCGCCGAGGCCGCACAGCTTAAGCGCATGGGCGACGGCCTGGAACGCGAACTGTACATGGAATCCGGCCAAACGTTCGCCCTGAGCGCGCTTCCCCGCCTTTTGTGGGTAAAGAACAACCTTCCCGACATTTACAGCAAAATTGCCAAAATCGGAATGATCAACGACTGGATCCTCTACAGGCTTTCCGGAACCCTGGCCGTGGATCCCAGCAACGGATCCACCACGGGACTCTTCAACCTTAAAACAAGGAAATGGGATGCGGACATAGCGCACCGCTGCGGACTGCGGGATGATGTTTTTCCGGACACGGCCGAATGCGGCACGGCCATTGCCGCCGTGTCGCAAAAGGGCGCCGAGGAATCCGGGCTTGCACGGGGAACCCCGCTGGTGATCGGAGGAGGCGACGCGCAACTTGGCACCGTCGGGGTCGGAGTCGTGGGCGAAAACGAAGCCGTCGTGTTCGGCGGCAGCTTCTGGCAATACGAGTACAACACCGCATCCCCCGTCTGCCCGCCTGAGTGCAGCGTCCGTGTGAACTGCCACGCAGTCGAGGACCTGTGGCAATACGAGGCGATAGCGTTTTTTCCGGGGCTCGCCATGCGCTGGTTCCGAGACGCATTCTGTGCCGAGGAAAAAAGCGTGGCCGCACGGACGAACGCCGATCCGTACGCACTTATGGACAGGGCCGCCGCCGGCGTACCTCCCGGCGCGCATGGCATAATCTGCACGTTCTCGAACGTGATGAACTACATCGACTGGAAACACGCCGCGCCGAGCTTCCTTAATTTCTCCCTGAACCCGGAAACGCATGGCAAAAGCGCCTTCTATAGGGCACTCTTGGAGAACGCCGCACTGGTAACGCGCGGGCATGCGCTCCTTGTGGAAAATGCGGTCGGCAAGCGTCCGGAGAAAATCGTGTTTGCGGGCGGCGCCGCAAAGAGTCGCCTGTGGCCGCAGATACTGGCCGACGCGCTGGGAATCCCCGTCGAGATTCCGGTGGTAAAAGAGGCCACGGCGTTGGGAGCGGCGATACTGGCCGGAAAGGGAATTGGGATGTATCCCGAAGTGAAGGAAACGGCCCGGCGACTGGCCAAAAGGGAAAAGACGTTCACACCGGATAACGAAAACGGCGAGATCTACGCACGCGCGTACGAAAGATGGAAGGCGGCCTATGCGCCGCAGTTGCGTCTGAGCGACGAAAAGATCACCAGGCACATGTGGTCGGCGCCGGGACTTTGAAACAGTTTTTTAAGGAGAAAAAAATGTTTATCGTTGACGAAAAAGACAGGGAATTCCGGTTCGGGGATTCCGGTCCCAAGTACCTTATGAAGGGCCCGCGGATGAATTTCGCCGTCGTGCGCTTTCTGCCCGGAGAGGACTTCCGCGCCCACTACCACGAAACGATGGAGGAAAATTTCTACGTTCTTGACGGAAACGTTACCATAGTCGTCGACGGAAAGCCGCACGACCTTGGCCCCGGACAGTTTATCCACATAGAGCCGCTGGAAACGCACTACGTCATTAACAGGTCCCGGGCGGTGGTAACCATGGTCGCAAGCTTGGCACCTTTCCGGGATGCCGACAAGATCGAGGTTGACAATCCGGTGCTGGAGTGATTCGGGCACGGTGCAAATCGGTTGTGCCGCTCAACCTGCACCGTTTGTTCCCCCCGTCGCCCAGCCCGAATCTTTTCCTCCCAGCAGGCTGATCCTGGCGAGGATGCTGTCAAGCCTTTCCCGGTTGAGGACGGCCCTGAGGTAGCGGCCGTCGGCGATTTCCTCGGTGCGGTACTCGCCCCGGCCCACGAAGCGTTTTCCCTTGCCCCGCTCGAACCAGTACGTCAGGGCGATGTCCTCGGCGCTTATCTCGATGGCGTTCAGCCCCTTGCGGCCGATGGCGCAGCCGGAGTTGAACAGGCAGGGCACCGGCAGTTCCTGGCCGTACAGACTCTGGCGGAGGACGCTACGGCGTTCGCTGCGGCTCAGTTTGCCCAGCTCGACCCGGAGGAACTCCACCTCGGACCGTATCCGTTCCCGCTCCTCGCCGGAAGACAGGGGAAACCGGCGGCAGAGGCTTTCGATCTCGAAGCGGATGTACTCGAACCTGCCCAGCGACTCGAACAGCGGCCGGTGGGTGTGCCCGATGATCGAAATGCAGTTTTGTTCCAAGGAAAAGTCGTAGGCGGCCTTTTCCACGGCGTAGCGGTGGTAGGGATTCCGCCTCCAGGAGATGTTCCCGATGCCGAAGGGCCGCAGGACGTAGCGTATGCCGATCCCCATCAGTTTGTTGAAGTTGGAGTACACTATCGAAGGCTGGTGCCCGTGATAGACGTAGGCCGGAATCGTCCCGGTCTCGATCCGGATCATTTGGTGCAGCTTGAAAGGGTAGGACTTGCGGTGGAGGAGGGCGTCGTCGTGGTTGCCGACCAGCTTGTACAGCCTGCCGGCCTCGGCGAAAAGGGCGAAAACCCGGTACAGCTCGCCCCAGCGTTCCCGGATGCGGTGCAGCGGATGCCGATGCAGCTCCTCGATGTCGCCATTCAGCACGAGAATCCAGCCCCGTTCCAGGTAATAGTCCCGCAGCAGGGCCGTCACCAGTTCCCCCTGATGGGCCAGGTCGTCCCGCAGGCCGGCCCCCATATGCAGGTCGCTGAGTATTACCGCCCGCCCGCCGGCCGAAAGGTCCAGCACCGCGTCCGGCTTCAACCTGCCGGAAAGAATGTCCCCCAGAAAACCCGTCTGAATCATATCGCTACAGGGTATCGGTTAGCGGGCTTGAAGTAAACCGGGCAGGGAATGCGAAGTCAACGATAAATGCGGGGGGTAACGGGCAGTCGCGCGCTACTCAGGCTAAAGCCTTCGCGCCATTTTTCGTCCTGGGCACCTTCATTGGCGCTCTCGGCGTGGCGCCTTTGTCACCTGCGTGCGATGCACGCCTTTGTTGGCCGCCTTCCCGATTCTTCTTCTTAGCTTCCGCCCTTGACTTCTTCGCCCGAAAGCACAATACTTGACACATCAATTACTGGAACTGGAGGGAAGAATGAGCATTATCGAGTACGTGGAGGCCCGGGAGATCATCGATTCGCGGGGGAATCCCACCGTCGAGGTAGACGTGGTGCTGGAGGACGGGTCGCTGGGAAGGGCGGCGGTTCCGTCGGGGGCCTCGACCGGCGAGCATGAGGCGGTGGAGCTGCGGGACAACGACAAGGCCCGCTTTCTGGGCAAGGGCGTGCTGAAGGCGGTGGACAACGTGAACAACGTCATCGCGCAGGAACTGCAGGGGCTGGATGCTCTGGATCAGGTGGACATCGACCGCACGATGATCAAGCTGGACGGTACCGAAAACAAAGGTAACCTTGGGGCTAACGCAATCCTCGGAGTTTCGATGGCAACTGCAAGGGCGGCGGCTAACTTCCTTGACGTTCCGCTTTTCAAGTACCTGGGAACTTTCCACTCGAACCTGCTTCCGGTTCCGATGGCAAACATC
>Ga0131853_10018516_pt1 | contig 12671 bp, 8 predicted proteins | sample TergutLab28metaG_FD_92764 | JGI IMG/M metagenome (GOLD analysis project Ga0131853, IMG submission 92764) | Labiotermes labralis P1 segment gut microbial communities from Petit-Saut dam, French Guiana - Lab288 P1 (version 2) (version 2) | ecosystem: Host-associated > Arthropoda: Insects >...
CCCCCCCCCCCCCCCAAAAAAAAAAAACAGTATCTGATGCCGACAACGTAAGCTGTAAACTGACAGGTTCAAGAAAACGTGCAGTCTCGTAGAGCTGCATCTGTACGGAAATAGGCACAATGAAAGGGGAAACGGCTCAAAATGGCGGCAGTGCGAGTAAACGTCATTATCCGAACTGCGTGTTACGTCACTCGTTACGTCACATGCGTACTAATAACGCTGCTAAGTTGAGCAAAGTGGGCGTAAGTCTGCAGGGGTGAATGCAGGTGAAACACACAGTGTTGAACAGGCGAGGGAGCGGTAGAATTTCACAACAAGTTAGCAGCCCAGTTCCCTAATATTTCCGCATATTTGCCCCCAAATCCTTCACCCTCTATGTACATATGATCCGTCACATAAAGTAGGGTCACAGTAGCTGTCGTGTTCAATAAAACAAAATGCTTAATTCTCTGATTCCGATTAGAGGGGCAATTATGTTTATTAAAGAATGGTAAAGTGATCCCGTTAGAGGCCCGGTGTGGCCCAGAGCGTGGGTAGAGGTATAACTTTACTCTTCCATGACCGCGGCACTAGAAGGGGGTGAGTGGTCAGGAGATCGTCCCGGCCGCACTTTACCCCCCCGGGAAAGACTCGGTACATATTTTACAGGAGGCTGGGTGGGCCTCAGGGCAGATCTGGATGGGAGGAAAATCTCGTCCCCACTGGGATTCGATCCCGAACCATCCAGCCCGTAGTCAGTCGCTAAACCGACCAATCATGTTTATTACTTTTCAAAAATTCGGTACGTAATGCGTATTTCAGCAGACTACCGCCTATCCTACAAAAAAACACACGCGTACACGTACGCATTCACAGATACGAGTGAAAGTGCGCGCACTAGGGCATACTTCAGTACATATTCTAAAGTAAAACGTAACAGGACCACCATTTTGAAATTTAACTAATTTGAATATGAAATATTTCTGACGTCGCTTACAGGTAACCGCAGTACGGAAACAGAATTACTAAGCACATTTTTAATAATGCAACAAGAGAGATAATAAAAAGAAACAAAAGGACCGTCTGATGCTCTCTGTACAATACAATACAATACAATACAATACAATACAATACAATACAATACCACACTCAGACCAAGTATTTTCCTTAGTGTAAGTACAGAACCATATTCAGTTCTGCTATGACGTTATAGTCGAATTTTTGTGAGAACTCGCGTTATAGAACATCGATTTAGTCAAATGTGTATGTCAATACATACGGAGAATAACGAGGCCTCGTTTGCTTGTGTTGTTCGCAGTAGTTGTCTTTAGTTTGCATCTCGGCAGATGTGTTACAGGAGCACACCGAGTAAGGACAAGACAGGAGAGGTGCGTGTAAAGTAACGTTAAGGGGCGTTCGCGTTACAACCGTCATCATGGAAAAACAATAAGTATTACTTATTACGTGTGTGTGTTTATGTGGCTTTATTTACTCAGCATGCAAACCACATGCACCGAATTGCCATATCGCATGTCTGCTGTCTGGCTGCACCACATTTTCACACATTAGCTCATAAACGGCGCGATTTTCGGGGGGGGGGGGGGGAATTATAATAAAACAAAAAAAGAGTTTCGAATTGCTCTTAAATTTTTTTCTGAAATATTTCTTGCTCTAATGAAACTTTACCGAAGTATTATCATAAATGTACATAGGTCTAAATATAAAGTACCAGTTACTCTATTGAGACTTTATTGGAAATTGACTTTTCTCGATATATTTTCAAAAAAAAAAACCAAATTAACAATTCGCGAAAATCCGTCTGGTGGGAGCCATATTGTTTCATGCGACGGGATGGAGAGACCGACAAAAAGGACGAAGCCGATAATCGGTTTTCGCAATTTTGCGAACGCGCGTAAAAGTGAGGTCAGATATTAAAAAACTGATCCGTGAACCACAGTTTTATCTTGCCACTGGTCCTTGCAGTCGCGTAATGGTCAACACGGCTTTGCGAAATTTCGTCGCGTGCGAACAGCGTTCACCTGTTTCTGAATTACAGCGAACTCGCGTTCATGATGAGCACGTAATAGCAGAACGGACTGTACATCAAACTGACAAGGACTTGATCTATTACAAGTACGAAATGGGGGATGTTTCTTCATTTACAGGGTTGCTGATAAGTCCTTAGCCCGACCAGGAAGGAAACAAGCTAATGTTTATGTCAGAATGGCGTGAATTTCCTTCAGGGCCTTGCCTTGCAGAAAAAAAAGAAACTTGATGACAGCTCTCGTCTCGATGTTGCTGAAATCGCGCGCGTCCCTGACGTGCTTCCGAGCTTGTTTCCTTCTTGGTCGGTCTAAGGACCCCGGGTAGGTTATTCGTAGCATCAAAATTCCATAACATTATCGTTAACTCAAAATTCTACGATATTATCTCAAATTTCCGCTTAGATGTCAAATCAGTGTAGGTATTACATAGCTTTTATGTTCAGTGAACTGCGCATCGTATCATATGGCAATAATTATCCTACAAGATGTAAAAGAATACAATTTATTTAAGTCATCCAGCCACGTTCACGACAGGTAGCTGTACAGGTCTCATTAATACCAGATACTGTAGATACAGTGTTATGAGCTCCTGATGATGGGTGATATACTACCCGAAACATATTGAACAGTTGACAGATTCAAATAAACTGTATTCTGTTGCATCTTGTTGGATAATTATGGCCATATTTTTTAGTCCCACAGTACGAAGAACGTAAGAGAGGATTTCCATGCACCACCAAAAGAGACTGGATCTTACACTTGGTCTGGTTACGTTAATCGCTGTTTCAGCTGATGAGATGCAAGAATGTAGCATCCAGAGGCTCTCTGCAGCCCACCAACCACAAGTTGCACGCCAAGACAGCAGGAACACACATTCCAGCACGATTATTTAGGCTAGCAGCAACATAGAAAATATTTGTAAACCTTGTGTTCTTTTTATGTTTTACTGACCGTGCATCTCAGTATAATCTTAGTAATGAACCAACTCAATGCACAAATTCTTGTTTTATAACAAGTTTATTTTATGTCTCTACATGTTTCGAGCACTATGTGCTCATCATCAGGAGGTCAAAATTGTATTATACAACATCTGGTAGCATCATATCTCTAGGTGGCCGTCCGGTGCGCAGGTTGAAAGAGGACTGCACCGGACGGCCACCTACAAAGTGTGACGATACCAGATTCTGTATAATACAATTTTGACCTCCTGATGATAAGTACAACAGTGCTCGAAACATGTAGAGACATAAAATAAACTTGTTATAAAACAAGAATTTGTGCATTGAGTTGGTTAATTACTAAGACTTGTGTTTTTGTACAGGAGCGATGATAAGTCCTTATCCCGACCCTGGAAGGAAACTAGCTACAGCGACCAAGACTTACAACACTATACCAAGAATTATGGCGTACAAACAACAGGAATATATTCCTGTTGTTTTTACGCCGTAAGTCTTGGTATAGTGTTATAAATTTTGGTCGCTGTAGCTTGTTTTCTTCCAGGGTCGGGCTAAGGACTTATCAGCACCCCTGTACAAGGCAAGGGAAGGAGAAAGGCTGCAAGATATAAGATGACATGCAGCAGACCTCGCTGTATTTCAGTTCCGACGTCTGCTAATTCCGGGGGCTCCTTTGGCAACAGCGACCCAGATATCTCTGGTCAGTTAGTAATTCATCGGCTTCTCCTGCGCCCAACTCCTTACTGTTTATTTTACTGTAATAATCATTAACCACAACAAGTATTAGAGTTAATCATCCGAACAACAGAGGAGACTGTCGTGAGCTTTAACTCTTGAACGACAAAGCCCACCCTCCCGCGTCAGTCGTCTATATTCGGGTAAGGAACACAGGATCTCCGAGTCCGGGTTACTACAAGAAATAAAAGAACAGTCATTAAATATGAACTTTCAAGCACTTAAACCGAGGTTATAGTCAATAAGCTGCACGTCCTATCAACAATTCTTGTGGCGAGAGTGAAGAAACCACGAAATAACCTGGGTCAAGATAGCTGTTACCAAACAAGGTTCGAACCAACTCTCTCCTGAACACAAATCCACTGTCACGCAAAGGCCTATGTACACATCACTATCACACCAGACTGCTTCTGACAGAACACCCCCCCCCCAAAAAAAAACAAGAAAGAAAAAACGCAATCAGCGTGTATTCATGTGAAGTGTGACGTCAAATGTTCTATTCTATGTACGCGGCACGTCGTTGACATGCTGCTGGTTTTTACTCGCTGAAGTCGGTTTACATTTACGAGTGCATGGTAGTGTCCCACACTATGCAAAAAAAATGCCTAAACACAAGCAGGACGACTGTAGACCACCCACAAAAAAAAATGGCCAAGTCCCAACCACGGCGAATGTTTTATGTGGCGAGAAACGCATGTATTCACGCAACAGAACGCGGTGGAATGTGACCTCCCCGTTCAGCAGCGTTCTGCAGGGTCAAACAACAACCGTCGCTCACTGGTAGGGTTCCAGCACAGTATAGACAAATAACATAGCGACGGATACCTGCAAATATTTCTTCAGAGCAAATCAAAGGGTTTAAACAAATATTGAAAGCCAATACCAAGACTTCTCGTAATTCGAAATAGAATTGAGTACGATTCTTATAATAAAACCAACGAGATTCATTAATATCTCAGATTTATTTTTGGAATAGGACTCTACATGTTTCGGACAGTTTCTCTGTCCATCATCAGGTGTCTAGCACTGTACACACAACAATAGGTATATGTCATACAGGTTATGCTGACTGCTTGCTAGCAAGCAGTCAGCATAACCTGTATGTATTGCTGTGTGTACAGTGCTAGACTCCTGATGATGGACACAGAAACTGTCCGAAACATGTACAGTCCCATTCCAAGAATAAATTTGAGATATTAATGCATCTCGGTTGGTTTTATTATAAGAATATATCACGATGCACGGTCCTCTAAATGTCAAAAACTTGAGTAACAGAAGAAATTTTCCCTGCCCAGATTCGAAAGAGATTAATAGTGAGGTAAATATCAGTCATGAAACCACAACTATGGTAGTATGGATTTATGATGGTATTTAACAGCAAAAACATAACTACATGTTTCGGCCAATAGCGGCCATCTTCAGGTTATTAAAATTTTGCTCAAAGAGTATCATATATATACCTATATACCTACACACAACGGGGATGACACACCTCAGAATTCGAAAGAGAAACTAAAGTAAGTGACAGCCATGATGGTCGCAGTATATCACACAGGGAATATTTAAACTATTTATAACAAGTATATGAAGCAGCAAATTGTAGACATGCAGAGCTCAGAAACTGGTTAGAATATCGGTTTCAATAAAAGTACGTAAAATTGGATAAAGTACATAGCTTTATGAAAACACAGCTTAAAAAGTTTCCATATACTCTCCACGTCAGAATTTAATTTAAGAAAACTTTCCACTGTGACACAGGTTAGCTTGCTACATATAAGTGAACACGTACTTCTAAAGTTTCATTCAAACGATGATGTATTCAACGCAAATTATATGTCAAGTACGTCAGAAGCTAAAACAGCCCCAAGCACACTAAGCTCCTTCAGTACAGCAACTAGGAGGGTTGGTCGACCGACGTTCCTTTCCAGTAGGGGGGCGGGGGCGGTGGGGGACAGTCATTTCTACTCACCGCAGCATCCAGATTGGCTCTGCTGCTCATCTGACCTCCTATTTAATGGGTACGAGAAATTCTTACTTAAGGCGTCGAGCGGTCGGGACGTGAACCTAACCATTCACTTTAATCTAGTTCTTTGGTTAAAAATAAATGGCGTTATACCTCCACTCCCTCATACGTTTCCACGACGTGGCACAGCACTGAAGCAGTAATGCCTCTACCTTCTGACATAATTTCGTGCGCTCCTCTCACCTCCCTTCTTCTATGTTTCACACACTTTGTGTGTGCAGGTTATGAGGAAACGATAATCTTGTATTCTTATTACAAGACCGCATGTGTGAGATATTGCATAATCTTGGATCTCATAAAACTTGCAGCTTATCGAATTTGGTGTAATAGAGGCCTTGGAGCACAGCGTGAGCCACAGGGCTCCACTCTATAAATAGGAATATTCCAGGGTGCCCATTTAGCTTCGCCGACTACGTCAGAGCTTAAATCAAGACGCTACTAGACCTTTCCATCACTGGGGTCACTGATTCGATTACCGTTCACGTAACTAATATTTCAAGGATGGCATCATAAAGTGCTCTAACGAACTAAATAACAAATTGACTAGACACGTCAGCACAACAAATATTTATTGGAGAAATATAGGCTACATGTTTCGACCTGTTAACAGGTCATCATCAGGCCTCCAGCAGAATAAGTCTCAGGTGCTGTTTAGATATTGAGATACCAATATTTTTACAGTTGTGAACGTACATAACGTACATAAAATCTGATACTGGATAAAATGTGAAACATATAATGTCTAGGGTGAACAGAGATAAACCAACAAGATGCAACTAATCCAATGTTTATTATCAAACTTCTATCTCAACATGTTTCGGGCATCATTATGCCCATCATCAGGAGAACAAGGCCGTGTATTACTGCATATGGTGTTCTGCACTGGTTGTGCTGGCTGTGGTTGTGTGGAGCTGGGTCGTAAGCTGTGTGCACTGTGTGAAGGTTGCTGTTCGACTCAAACAGTAAACTTCACACAGTGCACACAGCTTACGACCCAGCTCCACACAACCACAGCCAGCACAACCAGTGCAGAACACTATATGCAATAATACACGGCGTTGTTCTCCTGATGATGGGCATAATGATGCCCGAAACATATTGAGATAGAAGTTTGATAATAAACATCGGATTAGTTGCATCTTTTGGTTTATCTCTCTTCACCCTACGTTCATGATGCACGGTCACAAGAACCTAAAACATACAAAGTCTAGTTAAAACAAATTAAAACAAGAGTAGGTACTGACACTATGGATCGGTGAGCACTCTAAGGGTAACAAAACCGGTCCATAGTGTCAAATACCTAATCTTGTTTTAATTTGTTTTAATCAGACATTATATGCTTCACATTTTATCCAATATCAGTTTTTATGTACGTTCGCAATTGTAAAAATATTGGGATCCCAATATCTAAACAGCACCTGAAACTTATTCCGATTGAGGCCTGATGATGACCTGTTAACAGGTCGAAACATGTAGCCTATATTTCTCCAATAAATATTTGTTGTGCTGACGTGTCTAGTCAATTCGTTATTTAACGCATATTTGTTCATCCTAACATTAGGCGCATATCACGTTCATAAACATAATGATTTTTTAATTGAAGCATGAAATTAAATGCAACGTAATTTATGTGCGTGTACAAAGAAGTTTTTTTTACTACAAATAATGAACAAAAATAATTATTCTAAATTACTTAAAATGTTGTTGGAAGACCAACAGATCCATGTTTAAAATGAGAAGAAATATCAATAATATGCCATAAGTAAGGCACCTGTCTGAGGAGTGCCAGCATTCCGCATGTACTGTGTAAACATTTGGATAAAATGTGACCAGACGATGTCACCTAAGGTTAAGTAAGGATGTACACTGTAACACAGAACACAGCATACCTCATACCGTCGCTTATTATGGTATCTCATGATCATGATAGAGACTACTACCGACTCTGACTTCTAACTTACATGAACAGAAAATAACCGGCATCATCCCTTCATGTATAACATTTCTGTGTTCACACTGGAGTGAGTAAAACCACGCCAGAATAGTAATGTCCACCGAACAATAACTAATGTTGGTTTTAATAAGCACTGAGATGATATATTCGGTAGAAAAGGACATTGCAAAAATCCGAATTTGCAAGAGAAACACAGAAATAATAATATAGACAGCCAACTAGATGCAATAATAACAAATTTTATTGATAATTACAATCAGCTCAACATGTTTCGGGCAATAATTTCGCCCAACATGCAGGCGGTGCTGCCTGCAGCATCGTCGGTGCATTATACCACAAGCTGTAAACACAGTCTAGTGCTCCTGAGGATGGGCGAAATTGTCGTCCGAAACATGTTGAGCTGATTGTAATTATCAATAAAATTTGTTATTGTTGAATCTAGTTGGCTGTTTCCATTATTGTATCGATGATGCACGGTCACACAAAAATAAAATACACAGAAATAAGTTACTACTATCAGAACATATTTTTTCTGGTAGCCAGAAATTCCGCAATAAAGACAACGCAATATTTTGGCGACAACTAACAATGCACGCTTTCATTGTTCCATTGTTATCCTGCTATTCAGTCTGGTGGCAAGACAGGCGTTTATTGTCATTATTCAACAGGCTGCCTATTCCACTCTCATGTCAAATATAAGCACATTTTATTTCCATTATTTTCGCCGTAATGTGCATATATATAACATTAACAGCCGGGAACATGTGCTTGCATCAGTGCTACGTCGCATATGCACTATTTATTTACTTGGCAATAAGAGGTTCGTACCTAGACTAATGAGGACAAAAATTGAATATCACAAATGCTGTAAAAGAAAAACACAATTGCTCTATTTAAAGTAATTTCCTATCTTTTAACTTTCGTAATTCATCTTAAACAACGGAATTAGCCCTTCGAAGGCTGAACTTAACCCACATTGTATGTTACACTCATTTCCTACCTCACAGAGAACATGATGCTCCTATTAGAAAGACCAACAAATGAATATTGCATACAGAAAAAATTATTTCATGCCAGAATCATAAAGGTTATGTAATCCTAACAACTGATGGCGTTGTTCAATAGCAGAGAACTTCGATGCAATGTGTGGGTGAAATCCAAGGATTCTTAACGTTACAGCAGGTTGTGTATAAAGCAACCACGAGCGTGAAATGCTGTCCGTTCGTCCAACCGCATGAAAGAACTCGGTTCCCATTGGAAGAATTTTTATGAAATTTTATGTTTGAGAATTTTTCGAAAATTTGTCGAAAACATCAACTTTCGTTACAATTTAACAAGCATAACGGGTACTTTACGGGAAGACCTATGTACATTTACGACTACATTTTTATGAAATTTGATATTTGAGAATTTTTCGAAAATCTATCGAAAAAATCAAATTTCACTATATTCAGCAAGCATAACGGGTATTTTACGTGAAGACCTATGTACATTTACGACTACATTTTTATGAAATTTTATATTTAAGAATTTTTCGAAAATCTATCGAAAAAATTAAATTTCATGAAATTCAACAAGCATAACGGGTACTTTACATGAAGACCTATCTACATTTACGACAATATCTCACAGAATTCTTCTTAGAATATGACATGATCCAGACAAATGTACAGAAAACCACAACACATTTTGTTAAATAAAAGTTTTCCCCAAAATCATGCCATTCATGAGATAATGTGGAAAAATACAGCACAGCTAGACAGACCACAGATTACAATATGAAACAGCGCATGCATTTAATAACTGTTCAGCAAGATGCGACTTACTGAGTTTATTACATTTCTGTAGGCAGCTCTACATGTTTCGGGTGTTGACACACATCATCAGGAACTCGCGCAACTGTAATTACAGCTTCTGGTATCGATTAACCGAGTCTACTACCATCCGCTGAGAGAGCGGGTGGTAGTAGATCCGGTTGACCAGTGCCAGAAGCTGTAATTACAGTTGTACGGGCTCCTGATGATGGGTGTCAACACCCGAAACATGTAGAGCTGCCTACAGAAACGTAATAAAATGAATACTGTCACATCTTGTTGGACAGTTATAAAAGTAAATTATACATTAGTACTAATAGCAGCGTATTTTACTCATTGCAGTTAATCAATACCAGAAGCTGTAATTACAGCTGTACCAGCTCTTGGTGATGGGTGTCAACACCTGAAACATGTAGAGTTGCCTACAGAAATGTAATGAACTGAATAAGTTGCATCTTGTTGGGCAGTTATAAAAGTAAATTATACATTAGTACTAATAGCAGCGTATTTTACTCATTGCAGCTAATCAATACCAGAAGCTGTAATTACAGCTGTACCAGCTCCTGATGGTGTGTGTCAACACCCGAAACATGTAGAGCTGCCTACAGAAATATAATGAACTTAATAAGTCGCATCTTGTTGAACAGCTATTAAATTCGATTCGCGATGCACGGATCCATGTATACAAAATACAGCGCATGCACTTTGTGTGCTGTGTACCTAAGGCTGCATACACAAACTCAGAATCTGTAATGTTTCTTGTTTTTCCACGGCAACACTGGTTATGCGAAAGGGGCTAAATGTTGCTTTAAAGTACAGTGCCTGTCTTTTTTTATTATTTAACATTATTTGAGCAATGAGATTACCAGCGTAATATTAGATGGGAAGATAACGAACTCTGTTCAATAGGTACGGTTGGGAAGGGCATCATTATGGCACATTTCAAGGTATCATTTTGTAACGTGATTTGTGTAAACCATAAGAGACGTTCAGTCGCAATTTAAGAGAGTAACTTCAGAATGAAATAAATTAGCGCTAGTGCTGCAGTGACCTGCTCTCTAACGACATGGAAGGGGTCGAGACTTCACGGACAGTCTATGTAGATCCACCGCTTTGCACGATAGGAAACCACCTGGCATTTCCTGGCATATGTTCCCCAACGCGCCCCAAATTTAATGGTGGGCTTTAGGTTACTCAGAGTTCCCACGCTTCTTTATTAGTCGCACACAGACTGCTGTAGCTAAGACCAGTTACGTGATAGACAAGTTATCTGCGGAACCAGATGCGGGGCTCAGATTACTGCTGTCCGTTAGGCATTCCTCAGTCTGCTGGAACACAAATTTAATTCTGCAAACCTTCTTCTTACAGATGTGCCCTGATCCTTCAAAACCACTAATATAATTGCTATATCCACTGTCCATTTGACCACCTGAATGTTGCTTACGTGACAATTCGAGCTCCACTAAAAAAAATCTTTATAGAATTCTACACTGGAGAGCTGTACAAAAATAAAATAAAGGTATTTAATTTTCATTTAAATCGATCAGCTCTATCGACCACCTGGCTGCGTTTCTGGATGCATCCCTGTTTTGCGCATGCGCAGAGATGTGGCGTATCTGAGCTGAGCATGCGCAATGAGGTGGCATCTCTGAGCTGCGCATGCGCAGAGAGGTGGTATGTCTGCGCTGCGCATTGGCAGCTCTTACCAAGCTTCGGACGCAACAGCAAGGGCAAATATACTATACTTTGTGCCATAAAATGTAAAATGAACCTACAGATTGTGTTTTCTGGGTATTCTAACGAAGTCGCTATGATCGAAAGAGACAAAAACTGGACAGTGATTGTAGCGCTAGTATCACAGGGGCGAAAGCGCACATATTTCTGAGACTACACATGCTAATTTGTTTAAATACGAGTACAGATACTGTATTTTTTTTTTAGAGGAAAGATCTGTACTTACCTTAAAATGGAAGGAACGTCACGGGCCCTCGCGTATTAATTCTGCTTCGTATTCGGCGGTCCTGAGTTTATATATCTTCCCAAGACTCGATTCGGTTAATGTTTAAAAAACATAAATAATGTCATCAGGTTGTGAGCACACATACAATTCCTTCCAACAACATTAGAGAATAAATATTCGCACTTAAAATAAAATTAAGTAATTTGATATTGATATATTTGTTAACTGCAATTTGGCTGACACGCGGTTGCTGTAGTACAGTACACATTTATACACAAACAATACACAGAACAACACAATTAACAACTTGGTTGGAAGGCTTTCTGGTATTCAAACCCAGAGTGATCAAACTAAGATTAACGATGAATTAACTGCGTAAAAATTAACCAGATGCGTAATTTAAAATGAGACTCGAAAACCAGATAATGAGTCATCCTGTGTTAATTTCTTTTGACGCAGTAGCACTAAAGTTTGTGCAATAGGCAGAAATCATAAAGAGATTTGTTTATTTATTTATTTATGGTTTATTTAACATGACTGGCGGCCCAGACTCTATGTCTTCTTCTTCTTCTTCTTCTTCTGCTTCTTCTTCTTCTTCTTCTTCTTCTGCTTCTTCTTCTTACAAAGCGCTACAACCTATATAAGGTTCTGGCTTGCTCAACCACTTTCTTCCAATTATCTCTGTTCTGTGTTACTTTCTTCCAATTGCTTATGTTTTTGCTCTTTATATCTTCCAAAACGTCATCTTCCCAACGTGTTTTAGGTCTTCCAATTGGTCTTTTAGATAGGGGATTCCATCTCTTAATCTTCTGCACCCAGCCTGCATGTAGTAGAGGGAATATTAGGGTCATTAATAAGTAACGAACTGGGATGTGGAAGGCGAAGCTAGTGCTACCCTGAATGGGTCACTTTATCGGTAATTGCATTTATAGGATAAGGGAAACATAGAACATAACTCAAAATTTTCTTTAGGTTTCTGTGACCGTGCAAGGTGAGCAAATTGTGAAGTGAGAGAGAAAACCAACAAGATGCAACAGTTAAATGTTTATTATCAACACTGCGAGCACTGTGAAGGTTAATGTTCGAACAGTAACCTTCACAGTGCTCGCACCCTACAACGCAGCGCCCCACAACCGCTACCAACCACATCCAGCAGAACCAGCGCAGCACACCACATGCAGTAACACACGTCTTGTTCTCCTGAA
>Ga0131853_10018517_pt1 | contig 12671 bp, 12 predicted proteins | sample TergutLab28metaG_FD_92764 | JGI IMG/M metagenome (GOLD analysis project Ga0131853, IMG submission 92764) | Labiotermes labralis P1 segment gut microbial communities from Petit-Saut dam, French Guiana - Lab288 P1 (version 2) (version 2) | ecosystem: Host-associated > Arthropoda: Insects >...
AACTTATGGCCCTCGTCAGCGATGATCAGGTCAGGTTGCCACACCGCAATTTCCTGCTCCAGCCGCCATGCTGATTCGTAATTGATTACAGCGATCTGCAAGCCGGAGCCGTTGATGGCCCGCAGGGTTGTGGCTTTCTTCGCGCTGGTGCCGGTGAGGATGGCGAGGTTGTAGTCGAAGCCCGCGAATTTTGCAAACTCCTCCTGCCACACGCCGAGGATTGATAGCGGGGCAACGATGAGCACGCGCCTGATTTTGCCTGCCTGCGCAAGTGCCCCCGCGATTGAGATGCTGGTGATGGTTTTGCCGGTGCCGGACTAGCCCATTTCCATGAGCAAAGAAACTCCTGTGGAAACGGACGGAGCATCACCACCTTCCAAACCGAACAGGCGCAGGGCGAAGTAATAGGCATCTCGCTGGTGCTGATACGGTGCCGCTCGGATTGGCATGTTATGATTCATAGCATTTCTCCTCAAAGTGAATTGAGCTGGCCAGCTTCGAGGAGAGTGTAGCAAAATCCGGCGGCGATTGCGAAACTAGGTCTGTCAAAAGGTTTTTTCGGGGATTCAGGGTCGATTTTCCTTGATACACAAGGTTTTTTCGGCTCAGAACACCCAATCCCCGCTTTATGTCGTAATCCGCTAACCCTTGATACGTAAGGCCGCAGCTTTGACAGACCTTGTCAAAGTTTTTTTACAAGACAAAAAAATAAGCGCCGCACGGCAATTCGTACAGCGCTTCATTTGGAGTTGTTTTGTTTGTCTCTGCTGCCTGATCCCAGCGGCCTAAAACCAAGCAATCTCAAAAATTCGTTGCGTTCGTGGATGGAGTAGCCGGACATTTTTCTGAGTATGTAGTCAAAAGCTTGGCCCTGTTTGGAGTTATCCAGTCTTGCGCCGATTGCGCCAAGCAACTCTTTTGCCGTCTCGATATCCAAATCCATGCCAGCACAGATGGACATCAGGGTTCGAATTCCGGGTGGGGCCTTGTGGTTTGATACCGCTCGCTCAAAGACGTATTCGTCCAGCAGCGTCATGTTGCAAAACTTCTGTTTCTTCCAGCCTTTTTGCTCAGTGAGCGCCGCGACCATTTGCCAAGCGGTCAGCGGAGTACCGCGAATGGCAAAGCTCTCATTGAAATGCCGCGCGTGCTCCCGTACACTAACACGTCCATCCGTGCGCATAAAAATCACCTCCCCTCAAAATACCGCGCAATTTGTCGCCTTGCAAAAATGCAAAAAGACCGAAAACAAAGCACAAGGCTATGTTTCGGTCTTGGACACGCGAATATGTTGCAGGGGAGCACAATCCTATATTTTTGGTCACGGATAACGCCGCACAAGCCTGCGCGGCAAAGGCACAATCAACCCCTTCAATTACATTCGGCGCGAAGAGCAAGGCTCCTGACCGTTGTCAGTTCGCCGCCCGCCGCGCCGTGATTATCTACAGCAGCGGCGTTGGCCCGTGGTTACAATAATTCGTCAACACAAAGACACACCTTCGTTTCAGATTTTCGAGGATATTCCTCTAAGAATAGTCTACCATAGCAAGGCTAAAAACGCAAGAAAAAGCGGTCGGGTTGGTTTGACAAAATGTGCGAGAGAAAAGAGCAGGGCGATTAACCCTACTCTTTTTGAGTGTACATAAAAACCAAACTATTATTTTGATTCTTTTTGTTCCATTGTTTTTTGTTCCTCGCAAACAGATGGTGTAGGCTTTCGGAGTGTTTTAACGAGCCAAACAACACAGCCGATAATAAGCAAGAGCGCAACCCATTGCGACATAGATACTAGACCAACCCGAACGGTATCTGCGCGGAAAAACTCAAACACCAAACGGCCAGCGGAATACAGTATCACAAACAACGGGAACATCATATCTGGGTTCTTGCGTTCGAACCGAGCAGTCAGAAACAGCGACAAAATCAACACAGCATAACCAGTTTCGGCAAGCTGAGATGGGAATTGTACTCCCGATAAAAGAGTAATACCATAACAACACCCGTTAAAATAGCAGCCAAGCCTACCCAATACAGTGCCTGATGCCACAAGATACGTCAGCACTCCGGCTAGCTTTCCAACAGGCAATCGCCGCACTTTCGCAAAGATAAACACCGCTATAGAAGCGCCTATTAGCAAACCGAAAAAAGCATTTCCCTGACTAAGCGCATATCGCCAAGTGTTTAGTTGCCAAATTGCGGGCATGACGTTGTTGGTTACGCCTTCTTCTATTAGCACATAAATAGCGTTAATTAACACCGCGCCCGGAGCGCCACCTATCAACGCAAATGCTGATGCTTGCAATATGTCCCAAGTGTTGTCTAGGCCAAATTTATGCCGTTTGAAAATCATCAAAAAAATACCGAACAAAGCCCCAATGGCTTGGAAAATCACGAACATAGAAATTTGAAAGTCGAAAAATTGGATAAAGGGGAGCATATTACTCAAACTCCTTCGATTCTCTGATCAAGACAAGTAAATCTTGCTTGACATAGTTGCGAATGATGAACCTGACGATTGCGACGTATAGAATGCACAGAAAAGCAAACAGTGATGAAATGAAAATGGCTAAAGTCAGCCAGTGTCCAAATGCAAAAATAATCATTCCGGCCAGTAGAATAAATATCGAAGAAAGCGCGAATATTTGCAAAAATTTCTTACCAAGATTCTTATTATACATCCTGAAAATTCGCTTGTTGTTAAAGCCCATGTAACTTAAAACGCCCATATCTTTTTGTTGTACCCTGTAAAATGAGCGGAAAGATAAAAAGATGTTTACAGTTGTCATGCCTAGCAAAACAATGGAGGAGAGCAAAAACACCCAAAAGGCTACTGATAACGTTTCTCCGAAATCATCAAATGAATCAACCGGAGCAAACGTACGGTAGTCTTGTTCTACTAAAAAAGTACTAACGGAGTTTACAAGGCGCAAGTCATCAACAAAAACAAATATTGAACTTAGTCGAACCAATGCGTTATTATCCATTACATCATCTAAGTTGTCTGTTTCTGTATTCAAAAGCACTGCCACAATCTCTCGGAACGTATTCATGTTCACAAAAATCGTCGGATATTCCAGCATGCTCGGGAAGATGTTTGGTGTATTTAACACGGGTGTGTTTGAGGATACACCAGTAGCCGAATTCAAGAGAACACGCTCCAATGCGCCTGACACATATCCACCATCTGTTATTTCGGTGAGCACGCTTATCTCCAGTGCAAGCGGATTGGGTTGCTGCCTTATTGAGTAGGCCCAATGATCTAGCATATTGTCTATATCTGCGATAAAACTATGACTTTGTTCTACTGCAAAAAAATTGATTTGCGCTCCATTCATAGTTAATCCTGTATTTGTTGTATACACGGGAATGATAGTTATCTCACGATTCGGAAATTCATTGATTAAGGCCTGACTAATTTCATATACATCAATAGAGCGCACAGGTCGAACAGCTCGATTGCCGAAATGCATATCTACCGTAATAGTACGCATTGCAACGTTTTCCAAAAAATCTCGTTCATATTGAAAATACTGTCTTGCGTACAAAAGCCCAATCACACCTGTAATCGTAATTGACACCAAGAACATAATTAACGAAATTTTTAGATGGCCACTTGATTTTTTTAATAGTAATTTTGCACAGGAATTATCGTTACGCTTTTTCATTTCAATTTTCCTTCCTGCAAACAAAGTTCGGTAATTGACTTGGAAAAAGTTAACTTGTCGTGGCTTACAATCAACAAAAGCTTATCCTGCCAAACGCGTTCTATGACATCCAGTGTGTTTTGCACATTGTCGTCATCTAACTTAGCTGTCGGCTCATCAAGCAAAATAATATCAGGCTTTGTAAGTGCCAACATCGCCATTTTCAAGCGTTGGCGCTCGCCGCCGGAAAGTGTTTTTGCTTTGCTGTTAATCAATGGTTCAATCCCAAACAACGAAAGAGCTTCCAACACTTCCGCTCGCTCACTCTCGCTTGGTTTTTCACAGGCCACATATTTTAAATGCATGTTTTCCTGCACAGTCAAATTGCTAAAAAACAAATCTTCTTGCAAACAATATGCGAGTTTGTTTTCTGGTTGCAACTCGATTGAACCAGTATAATCTGTATATATCCCGGCAATTGCATGGAGCAAAGTTGTTTTTCCTGCGCCTGAAACGCCACGCAATACAGTGATTCCGTCATTGAACGTGTGCGTGATAGAATCGAGAATTCTCTTCTCGCCAAACGAGAGCGACAGCTGTTCAAGTTGAATTGAAGCCATGTTATTCTCCTTGTAAATCCAAATGTTCTATGAAGCCTTGGCCAAATATTGTAATGATAGAACCCTCGCGGATAAAATTGATTGCACCCGGAAATGTGCCGAGAATTTCGCCGGAAGAAATATCCGTAAAGGCTATTTCCAGTACCATGTCCGAGTTAACATACATTTCTACAAGAATAGATACCTCATCATCAACCATAATTAAATCTGCTCGTTGACTAAGCTCAATTGTGATTTCGTCATTATATAAAATTCGCCTCTCAAGATCAAGAAATAATACTTGACCTTGATACTGGTATATGCGAAATGTAGTGTATTCATTTCGAATTAACTCCGGCTGCTGGTAGGGATCATTTAGTATTAAATTGATGCGCCATATCTCAAAGAAGTCAGTATTTTCACCGGGGCATGTAAAGTAAAGGTAGTTGCCTGCAATAACTCCATCCATTACAGGTAACCCATCAAGGTTTGCAATCAATTCAAGTTTTCCATCGTTTGAAATAGTGACCACTCTTTTGATGTAATCATCTTCCGTTACCTGTTCTATCATATAAAGAAACAACTCGCCATTGGTTGCGAATGGTGTGAGCGCCTCTTTTCTGTTTTCTAAAGTAAAGCTATGATTTAAAGTTGATTCAGCGATTTTTCCCGCATGAAACAAACGCTCATGTTGCCCGAATACAAAGTAAGGATAAATGTTTCCCCAGCCAAAGCCCTGAAAAAAAGCACCTTGAGCAACATCGCTATCAATAGGATTCCATTGCAAAAGCTCTAAATTGTAAAATCCAAGTTGGTAGACAAAGGGGCGGAAAAGAAAGAACTCTTCTTCTCTTGCCGATAATTCCGGCAGATATGTCAATGCCATGTCATCCTCTTGGATTTGATTTTGGCCACAAGCATACAAAAAGACGAAAACCATTAATACTATGCCTGTGAATATTTTCTTGCCTTTGCGCATTTTTATCAGTCTCCTACTCTCCTCTTATTCCCCTGAAAAATGTGTTAAAATCACTGCGCAGTGATTGTTAATGCACTTCGTCGCAACAATGTAACCGCGCAGTGAATGTAATCGATGTAGCTGAGTTGAACTGTATTTTAGAAGCCATTTCTCACGGTTACATCAGCTCTAAAGGTTGTCGCGTTGCCTGCAATTCTTAGGCTGGCCTGATTTCGAAGACTGCGCCCCTGATTGCCGCTATGAGTTGATGTAGAAACTGTAAAGGTATTGCTTGGCCAGGAAGCTAGGTTAACGCCATTCGTGTTTGATAAAGACAATGTTACAGTAGGGCCATTTGTTCGGCCGGTTCCTGCTGGTATAGTGCGTACGTCTCTATGTTCTCTATCTCTTCCTGGAACAACTAGAGTGGCTGTGAATGGACTTGATTGTCGTTGAAAGTTTGTGCTAACAGTCCATACAGCTGTAATTTCTTGCACGCTTACTGATCCTGTGTACTCAGAAAACACACGATATGGTATAACTACGCTATTATTTCCAAATGTGCCATTGAGATGCTTTTCAACAAACGATATTATTTGCCCACCACCAGTAACGCTGTTTGAATCACGATCGCTTGCATGTTGGGTAATGCCACCACAGCCTGATCCAATGATCTGAAATATAGCAAGGGCAAATAAAGCAGCTAAAATAGTAGATATGCGCTGAATTCCTTTTTTGTTTTTCATGTGATACCCCTTCTAAAATTTTTATGCTTTGTATTATACACCCGCTGTAATTCTATGCGCAAGCGCGTGGCCGTCAATTCTTAGGTATGTTTCATTTCGAATCCCATGTGTATTAACATGCTGCTGGGGCCAAAGTTCATAATTGCCAGCGTGTCTAGCTTGCGTGATGCCGTTTGTATTACTTGCAAACCAAGAAACTGTCAATTGTTGAAATTCTACGGTAGTGCTTGCGTGTATAGTTTGGGTTGTAGAATTTTGTCCAATGCTAATTGATGCTGTGTATGACGAGCTTGTAAGTCTCCTGAATTCCGCATCCACGTTCCATGTCGCTCGAATTTCTCGAACTCTCGCCGTTCCTGTGTAATCGGATCTTACATCGTAATTTATAAATCTATAGTGGCCGCTTGTAGTTCCAGATCGTTGCCTTTGGACAAAGGAATATATTCTCCCGCCACCAGCGCCAGAAATCGCGCGAGAATTCCTGTGTTCAACATGTGCGTGTGGACTATCAGGCTCACCACAACCTGACCCAATTAATTGGAACATGGCAAGGGCCATCAAGGCAACTATAAGAGTGGATATGCGTTGCAAGCTTTTTCTGTTTTTCATTGCGATTCTCCTTTGTGAAATAGTATTTGTTTTTGGATAGTCTATAGGCTTTTCACAGAAAACCTCACTTACATTTTGCCTGACAACAGATAAGAGCAACGTTTAATTGCAGTTAAACCTCCTCAACAAAATTTTACCATAATGCCCGCCAAAAAGCAAGGGGATTTTCGTGAAACACCTCGGTCTTTTGGGCTTCAACGCCTGTCCCTTTCGCAGAGTAGCCCACTCTGCGAAACAAGCCACACAAACCCAGCAACATCAATATTTCAGTAGCTTCATTGACCAGAATTCTGACGGCGAATGGCTCAACTTCGCCATGTGCGCACGCTTCAAATCAAGTGAAGAATGAACGTACCTCCCCAGTGTGATATTCACGCTGCTGTGGCCCAAAATCTCACTGAGCGTTTTCGCATCAAAGCCAAGCTCCACACAGCGGGTAGCGAAAGAATGCCGCAGGCAATGGAAATTCACATTGGCAATCCCACAGGCTGAGCAAACTGCTTTAAATCGATTCTGCATTGTGCGTGGTTCGATAAAATGATAGCGTGTGCCTGTCAGAAAATATGCCTCCGAATTTTCCGTTATCTGTTCCAGCAAATTAATCAAAAAGTCCGGCAACGGTATCGTGCGCACAGAGCACTTGCTTTTCGGCGAAGTCACCACAACTTTTGTCTTTGTTTCGTCGTCATCGAAATCCGGGATGCGTTGCATGGTGTACTTGACGTGCAAAATCCCTTCGGCCAAATCGATATTCTCCCAACGCAACGCACATAATTCCCCAACGCGAATGCCCGTGTATAAAGCCAATAAAACGCCGAGCGCAGCAGCATCGGCGTTTTTCATTATATATTGCGCTAGAATGTCCTGCTCAAACTTGGACAGCGCCCGCATTTCTTTTGGTTCGCACTTGATTGTGATTGCGCTAAAATCAATGGCACATTTTGCGTATTTTAATATTGTTTTGGTGACCATCAGTACATCCTGTGCTGCCTTTGGAGATAGCCCACTCTCAATTAAAGCTGTAGCAAAGCGCTCAATCTGTGCTTGGTTGATTCGATCCATCCGCTGTTTTTCCAGCGCGGGCAAAATGTGCAATCGCACAATGCGCTCGTATTTTCCATACGTGGATGCTTTCACGCGCAAACGCGTTGCAGCTAGCCAGTCGGCGGCAACTTGTTCAAATAGTCGCACTTTCGGCTGCTTCGCTGGAGCCATCAATGGGCCTGCTGTTCGTTGTTTTTGCTTTGCTTCAGCATAGCTTCGAGCATATAGCGACCTATATCTGCCGTTAACAAGCGCCCGCGCCTCCCAGCGCCCGTCTTTGCGTTTATAAATGTTCTCTCCAGTTCGTGGCATTTTATCTCCTCCTTTGAAATAGTTTTGACGGCGATAGTGACGGCGAATAGAGAAGAAAGTCAGCATTTTTTTTGCAAGAGGAAAATAAACCCAAATATTTTTGAAGTATTTGGAACAAATGCTTGACTTTCCCATTCCAATGTGATATTATGCTACATACAGGGTGCTTATTCGCCATAATTCCACACACAATGTGCTTTCGCAGAGTGGGCTACTCTGCGAAAATTACCAATTTTACCCATCGCCGTATCATCAAGATATGGCGGGCTTTATTTTTTATATGGTAGGACTAAGTGTCGCAACATTTCGATTCCGTTTGATTGTTAGGCGTTGCGTTTGATGGTTTAGCGGTGGGTGGCCGGAATCCGAAAGCATGAAATGGCGTAAGCGAAAACAGAGCACTCGCGGAGTGTGTTGGGCTTGCTATATCGGTCATTTCCATGCAATGCAAAGACTGGAATCCTTTGATATAGCGGAACTTGCGGCCTGTGGGCGCTTTCCAAGCAGAACGCCGGTTGTATCTGACTATGTCCTGATAGACGCCCGGCGCGAGGAGACTCGAACCCTATTGGGGATATAATTAAAAAACGCGATTGGACGTAAGTTTCCAAGCGCGTTTTTTTGCTCTCTGCAAGGTTTTTTGTGCTTCACAATGGTCGCGGATAAATGATTGGGTCTACTGGTTCAACCGGGCCCCAGGGAGAGACCGGTCCTGCCGGTTTAATGGGCCTGCAAGGTTGTCCGGGTTGCCCAGGAACTGCCGGCCCGCCTGGAGTCACAGGGTCAACCGGCCCACAAGGTGAAACCGGTGCGACTGGCATTGGCGAAACGGGACCAACAGGTGCTACTGGCCCCACCGGACCACAAGGCGAAACTGGTCCAATTGGGCCAATGGGTCTGCAGGGTTGCCCGGGCTGTCCGGGGCCAATGGGCTTGCCCGGAACACCAGGTGTAACTGGCGCAACAGGAGCCACAGGCGCAGCTGGCTCAATAGGCCCGCAAGGTTGTCCGGGTTGCCCAGGAACTGCTGGCTCGCCCGGAGCAACAGGGTCAACCGGCCCACAAGGTGAAACCGGTGCGACCGGCATTGGCGAAGCGGGACCAACAGGTTCGACGGGCCCCACCGGGCCACAAGGCGAGAACGGTGCGACTGGCCCCATGGGCCCACAGGGTTGCCCGGGTTGTCCGGGACCTGCCGGCCCCTCTGGAGTAACAGGGTCAACTGGCCCAACAGGTGTTGGCGAAACAGGGCCAACAGGTTCGACGGGCCCTATCGGGCCACAAGGTGAGAACGGTGCGACTGGCCCCATGGGCCCACAGGGTTGCCCGGGTTGTCCGGGGCCTGCCGGACCACCTGGAGCCACAGGGCCAACCGGTATTGGTGAAACGGGACCAACGGGCGCTACAGGCCCCACCGGGCCCGGATGTGACTGTTGCGGCGCCGGGCCATCTTACGTGTTTATTGCGCAGGAGCAAGCCGGCACAATCGGCGTGGTTGACCCCATCACCAATGAAATCATCTCAGAAATCCCAATTGACAACAACCCCAGCGCTTTGGCGCAAGACTGTGCGCTGTGCAGGGTTTACGCTGTCAATGCCCAGGGATCCCTGCTTTCTGTGATTGACACCGCCACCCTGAAGCTGATTGCAAACGTTCCGCTTGGCACCGCTGCGCGCGTGTCGGCTTCTGTTGTTCACCCGGCTGCAAACCCAAATAACCACAGCGTTTATATCCCTGTTCCGGGGCAGGGTAGCCTGGCAGTGGTAAGCGGCTTTGACAATAGCGTAATTACCACAGTGGGCGTCGGTGGCAGCCCCGTCGCGGCAGCGGTGAGTCAGCGTACCAACCTGGTTTATGTCGCAAATAATACAAATACGATCCCCGTCATCAACAGCAACAATAACAGCGTGTTCACCAATATCGTCCTGCCGGGGTCCGCTGTGGTGACTGATATCACCGCCGATTCGTGCGACAATAAAATTTACGCCTTGCGCAGCGACGGCTCTATCGCAGTGATCAATGGCGCAAGCAACACAGTTTGCGACATCATTACCCCGCCCGGCGGCGCGGCCGTGATAGCGCTGGATCCTTCCATTGCGCTGATGTATGTCATTAATCAGGCCCGCAATGAGGTGTTGATTTATGACACCTGTACATTGCAGCAAATCGGGACATTGGATATCCCCAGCAACGCCGACACACAGTTTACGCAGCTTGCGGTAAATTACCTCACGCACCTTGTTTATGTGACTGACAGTGGCAACAACAAAACATTTGTGGTGGACGGCGGGCTCAACAGCGTTGTGGCTGAAGTCCCGCAAAGCGGCAACGCTATTGTTGCCCTCAACTGCAACTTGAATTGTCCGGTGTGTTCACGCGGCGGTTGCTGTTGCTGCGACACTCCCGCCACGAGTGAAGCAGCACTTGGCATTCTTACCTTAAGCGGCGATGAACAAGTGCCGGCGAGCGGCCAGCCTGTCCGTTTTTGCCAAATAAAATTGGATCAGGGCAACATCGCCCAGGCGCTGGGCGAAAACCGTGTGCAAGTGCAACAGTCCGGTGTGTATGAGCTCCATTTGCGTTTGCCGTTGTGCGCAACGCAGCCCGGCTCCTGTTATTTACACTATGCGATGCGCGTCAATGATAACATTTTGTTGGAAGATGAACTGCACCACAACGGCGATGGTCAGCTGCGTACTGCTCATGCACATCATTACGAGCGCCTGTCACCCGGTGACATTATTACTGTGCCTGTGATTAATTACCGGCCAAACCACCGAACTGATGTAATGAAACAGGCGTATTTGTCGGTTCGGCTCATTGGGCAATGACCTTAAGGTCAGGGGCGGGGAACCAAAGAGGTTCCCGGCTCCTGATGCCTCGTTTAAAATTTCCCCTTTACTTTTTTGCGCAATAGTGGTAAAATATAAGATGAATAAAAAACAAAGCGAGGAATTACATTGAAGAAACTTAAAGTAGCTGTGATTGGCTGCGGTAATATCGCAAAAGGCGCACACATCGAAAACTATGCAAACAACCAAAATGTGGAATTAACTTATTTTTGTGACATTATCCCCGAGCGTGCCGATGAACAGGTCAAGCTCCATGGTGGCACGGCAGTGTATGACTACAAACAATTGCTGGACAAGCCGGACATTGATGCCGTTTCGGTCTGCACACACAACAACACCCATGCGCCGATTTCCATTGACTTTATGCGCGCCGGTAAAGACGTGCTATGCGAAAAACCCGCCGCAAGAACCTTGGCTGAAGCCCTTGAAATGCAGCGCGTGGCAAAAGAAACCGGCCGTCTGCTCATCATTGGCGTAGTAAACCGCTTTGGTGCATATAATAATTTAGTCAAACAAATGATCGGCAACGGCGACCTCGGCGAAGTCTATCAGGTGTATTGCTCGTTCCGCGACCACAGGGCCATCCCCGGCATTGGCGGCGATTTCACCAACAAAGCCATCTCCGGCGGCGGCACACTGATTGACTGGGGCGTGCACTACATTGACCTGGCACTTTATTGTTGCGGTGAGCCGAAGGCGCTGACTGTCAGCGGCCAGGCATTTTGCAAGCTGGGGCGCGATATTCAAAACTATACCTACCTTAAAATGTGGGCCGATCGCACCAAAAACCTCAACGGTGTGTATGACGTGGATGACTCTGTTACCGGCGTTGTGCGTACCACAGGCCCAACGATTACATTTAACGGTGCTTGGGCGAAAAATATTGGCGAAAAAGAATCTTTTATCGATTTCTTAGGCGACAAAGGTGGAATTCGCCTGAACTATTGCAACGATTTTGTGTACTACACCGCGCAAGATGGCGGCCTGACGCAGCGCAAAATTGAACTGCCCGACAATAATTTTTACAAAGCCGAAATTGATGCTTTTGTGGATTGTGTTATCACCCGTGTGCCCAATCAGGGGGAAATCAACCGCACGATTGAAGCTTCGAAGATTATTGATGGGTTGTATCGCTCCAGTGAGGAGAAGAAAGAAGTTGTGATTGATGCTTAATTTAAAATACCCCCGTGCCATTCTTAAGCTTTCCGGTGAAGTGCTGGGCGGTGGCAAAAGCGGCATTGATTTTGCTGTGGCGGAAGAAATTTGCCAAAAAATCAAACAGTGCGTGCAGGCAGGCGCGCAAATTGGCATCGTCATTGGCGGCGGAAACTTCTGGCGCGGCCGAACCAGCGGCAGCATGGATGCCGTGCGCGCCGACAAAATGGGCATGCTTGCCATCATGATGAATGCCCTGGCTCTGGAAGATACATTTGAACAAATTGGTCAGCCTGCGCTGGTGCAATCTGCCTGCGTAATGCCACAAGTAGCCGGGTGCGTCGACAAATGGCAGGCGCTTGAAGCTATGCAAAGCGGCAAAGTGGTTATTTTTGGTGGTGGCACCGGCAACCCATTTTTTACAACTGACAGCGCGGCGGCTCTGCGTGCGGCGGAAATAGAAGCGCAGGTAGTACTTAAGGCAACCAATGTTGATGGTATTTTCGACAAAGACCCGAACAAACATGCCGATGCGAAGAAGTATGACACACTCACGCACGATGAAATTTTGAAGCAGCGCCTGAATGTGATGGATGCAACTTGCGCCGCCCTTTGCCGCGACAAAAACATTCCTATGCTGGTATTTAACTTGAATGATCCGGGAAATATCTTGCGTGCACTGCAGGGCGAGAACGCGGGAACACTGGTCACGGCTAACCAGTGAAAAATGTTTCACGTGAAACATTTTCGC
>Ga0131853_10018519_pt1 | contig 12670 bp, 9 predicted proteins | sample TergutLab28metaG_FD_92764 | JGI IMG/M metagenome (GOLD analysis project Ga0131853, IMG submission 92764) | Labiotermes labralis P1 segment gut microbial communities from Petit-Saut dam, French Guiana - Lab288 P1 (version 2) (version 2) | ecosystem: Host-associated > Arthropoda: Insects >...
CCTCAAAAAATTGGATATTACCACCGGTGTATACAGGCTTTAATTGATATTTTTCAATCTGATGCTGTTCAATAAGTCGCTCTGCTTGCAAACAATCTTCATTGGATGATACATCAAAAACATATTCAACCGGTAAGGTTTGATTTATGAGTATTTGCCTCGCATGGTTCCATTGCTTCACGTCCACAGGAAAACGAACCGATATTCTGTACGAAAAATTAACCCCAAACGTCGGCTCTAGCGATGTAATGTCGATATAGGAGCATAAAATTCTTTTTGGAGAAGGATGTTGGTTTAAAAAAGAAAGTAATCCACTGTAATCTTCAATATCCCAAATAGTTCCCATGATGTTAAAAGTGGGAAATCCCGGTATGCACAGTAGGAAGGGTATCAGCTTTGTTACATTAACGGTAACGTCTATATAGATACTGACTTCGAATAAATTTTCCAATACATTTTTGTATATGGAAGAGTTAAGTCTTTTGTATGCCTCATGTTTGTCTCCAAAGTTAAAAAAAGGTAACCATTGGACAGGTTTGCCTTTTGACAAGGCAACATCAATCACATCGCCCATATACCTTTTACGGAGTTCCTTGATAAAACCGTTGACGTCTTCCTGTTCATACCGCTCGCTGCTTAATAAAACAACACCGCAATTTTTTTCTTGAAGCATCTCCCGCAACAGCTCAATGACTTCTATCTTATCCGACTCTAAAGTAACTCCGTCAAGGGTATTGTACAATAAGACGCATGAATTGCTCAGTCCCACATATACGTATGGTTCTATGGTGAACCAATAGTCGCTGGTTTTCTTCTTGGATGTCATTCTGTTATTCCATTTTCTAAAATCTGAGAAAAGTCAATCCGATTATTTTCGGCGAAAGAAAAAATACGGCAGAGTTTTTTTTGAAAAGCCTTTTGATCATAGAAGCCGGAACAAACAAAACCGTCCGTATCCAATGTGTCTAAATTGGCTATACTAAACATACATATACTACAAAACTTGTAAGCATGACAGTATTGGCAAACTTTTTTTAAATGATCATAATACATATTGTATTGTCGTGTAATCTGTGGAATATCAATCATTACGCTGTTTTTTACCTCTCCCATGAAATACTTATAATTAATGGTTTCGCACGGCAACAACTTATTCTTAGTAGTTAAAAACATATTTCTTGAAAATGGCAAACAAGTGCTTGTCGGAAAATATTTTTCAACGGTAGTGAACAAAGCAGTTATGTTTGCCACATAAAAATTGATAGAAAAATGCTCTATGAACGCAAGTAATTCATTGTATAATGAATTATTATAGATTTTTGGCAACAAAATTAGTTCTCCATTTTGGTATTCGTCTCTGCTTTTTCTCTTACTCTGAAACATACGTTCAAGAATATCTTTTTTATCCGGCGTTACATCATCCAAGGCTAATTCGGATATCACCGGAATCTTACGGTACCGAGCATAAATAAATTCATATATCTCTTTTACCGAATTTCTGTCATGTAAAACAGCGTTGAAATTCACGTGAGAGTCAAAATATTCCAAATAATCCCTTTGCAATTGGTCAACATTTTCAATTACCTTCTGAAAAGAATTTTCCTTGCTTTGGCTAAATACTCGGTAGCTATGATTGTTTTCGTTTCCGTCCAAACTAATAAATAACTTAAATTTGTTCGCAACCAAAAAATCAATGTATTTGTGTAGTAAGGTGGCGTTTGTCGTCATGGTAAACTCAATATTCATCTCTTTTTCAGCAGTTAATTGATTTACAACAGTTACAATCTGTTTGATAAAACCCATATTCAAAAGCGGTTCGCCGCCATAAAAGCCTATAAGCAGCTTGTTGTTATTATTTTTACGTTTTAGGTTAAAGGTATATTTAAGCAATTTTTTTGCAGACCGGATGCTTATATTCTTGTTATTCCTTGCATCATATCCCTCATAGAATTCCCCATATCCGCAATACGTGCAATTTAGATTGCACGAATCTGTAACTTCAAAGAGAATTTTTGGGACTTGAATAATCCCTTCTTTTACCATTGAGTCGGTTACCGTCCCAAAATGAACAGGTTTGGGCTTTGCAAAAAAACCGTGTTTCCTCAAATATTCATACTTTTTCGAATAATAGGGGTCAGCATCTGTTAACTTTTCATGTACCTTTCTAAGATCTGGATGCACCAATATGGATAACCTGCTTTGGTCATCGTATATATAGGAATTGTTGTATTCTGATGTGTGAATGAGTGATTCCACCATGATTGGTTGGCTAATTAATATACTGACAGTCATCAACGACTGTCAGTATATTAGCAAATTGGTAAACGATTCTGAATTGTTCTGACTGGAGCAGTATAAACTTTTATACTCTCAATCATCCGCCTCGTCATAACCGGGAACCCCTTGCCTGTCTTCTCTTATGACTCGTTGAAGCGGAGATAGTGAAGCGCATCCACATGAATTAGAGCCTCCTCTTAGCTGATTCATTGCCCGTTGCTCTAATTCTGCCTTGCAGAATTGATTCAGTTTAATTTGATTTTTTTTCATTTTCGTTTGATTTTAAATTTGACATTTACTGCATACATGACCGTTTCAAGTGAAAAAAGTTGACAAGGGAATGGAAAAAAATGCGCTTTTTATTCCATATTTTTGATAAACTCTTGTAACTTGTTCTTAGCTCGGCTGATTTGTGTGCGTACGGTACCGATGGAAATATCCATTTTTTCGGCAACTTCGTGATACTTAAACCCTTTAATCCGAACCAGCACAAATATTTCTCTGCATTGTGCAGGCAAGGCGTTTATCGCATTATCTATTTTTCGGGCTAAATCATTCAATATTATCATGGATAGAGGATTGTTGCCTTCATGATTCCCCATGGTATGTGTCTTTTGGATATGCTCGCTATATCTACGCGAAACATTCTTGTGCTGTAAGCATTTCAAACAATTATTGTGAACACCTTGATACAAATATGACTTCAAAGATTTTATGATATGCTTGTTTTCACGGTCTATCCACAGTGTCGTAAAAAAATCGCTGACAATACACTCTGCTTCTTCTTTTTGCTTTACGATCCTTTCTGCATAGCGACATAAGGCAGAGTAATAGGCTTTGTGCATCCATTCAAAATCGATGTCCTTTAAAGCTATGTTGGCAGGATCGGGCATATTGGTATTTGTCTTTCTTCAATATCAGACAATAAAAAAGCGGACTTACATCCGCTTCTGAAGGTCTTCGACTACCCGTTAACAATAGATACAAGCCCGCTTTAAGGCGAGTGCTGTATTTATTCCATTGTCAACTTGTGAAAGTGTCGAAGTTTCAGAAGTAAGAATAAAAAACGTTACATGCTTTTTATGTGTCTTATTAGATGTTTGTTAATTCATATCCTTTTTGTCATATATGGTAAATGGTTTCTAATTTCTCCGCAAATATACAAAATTATGCCTAACTCTGCCCAACCATGGGCGTAACTGTGATTCAAGTTACTTCAACCTCAGTTCCACCAATACCGGATTGTCGTCTTCCTTTATGGAGGCGGCGACTTGCGGATTGAGCACATTTTTCATGAGCGGCAATTGCCCTTTTAGGGTATAAGGAGGAACAAGTATCAAGAGCCTATTATCTTCCGTGATTCCGGAGAGACTATACCCGCGTGCGCCGGGCTCCCATGTTTCCATTCTGCTCCAAAACCACTCCTTTTCCCGCTTGTGTTTGATGCCCCATACCAAGCCTTCAAATGTTTCTTGCATGACGACCAATTGAATTACATAATAATCGCTGCTTTCCATGAAATTGTATACAGCGACAATCCCATTTTGATGGAATAATCCTTCTAATGCCCTATAACTTGGACTGTTGTAGAAGTCTGGAGGAATGGCATATTTCCCGGGATGGGTCAAAAAGGCAAGACTGACCGTGTCCTGCTCTGCCTTATAAATGGCATGGTCGTGTATTGAGCTATAATAAAGCTTGCCGTTGGTTTGAAAGAAGGGATGACTAAGAGCGTCTAAATCGACGGTGAAAGTTTTGTCGCTTCTGAGCATGGATTTTGCTTCCTCTCCATGTTCCGACAGGCGAATCAAGCGGGCAGAATCAGTCTGTGCCGGCATCAATGCCAAAAAATCCGAGCCATGCAAATGTGCCATAAAGGCGGGTCCCCCTCCTCCAAAGCGAGTGCTGGGTGTATTTAAATGGATTTCACGCACAAAGTTGCCGGCAAAATCGTACAACAGAATATTTTTATCGAAAAACCCACGAAGGCCAATCATATTGTCTCCACAGAAGAACCAGTCGCTTATTGTGAAAGAAATTTCTCCGGGCCCTCGACCCCTTCTCCCGATTTGATTGAGGAATTTTCCTTGGGTATTAAAACGGTCAATTCTTTCGAGATGAGTATATTGTCCGTGTAAGATGAATAGGTTATCGCCTGCAAACCGCAGCATCGGTTCATTGCCGATTAGACAATTATCGTCTGTTTGCAGGGGAGTAAGCGAAATACTTTCTACCCGGTCATACTGATATAGAGGGGTTTCGCTGGAGTAATCGAATACAATGGTCTCTACTTCCTGCGTTGTTTTAGGGCTGCAAGCTATCATCCATAGCGACAGCGCTGCAAATAGGGTGATGATTTTAGTGTTCATATAGCAATGTCAATAAAGGCACAAATATACAAAATTATGCCTAACTTTGCCCAACCATGGGCGTAACTATTTACAGGGCTTCTGCAGGCTCGGGCAAGACCTATGCCCTAACAAGGGCTTTTGTGCGGCGATTGCTGGAGCAGGGCCATCCTTCGGCGTATTTGCATCAATTGGCCCTAACATTTACGCGCAAGGCTACGGAGGAGATGAAGGTACGTATCCTTGGCCTCTTGAACGATTTAAGTTTGCCGTCTGACGACAAGCGGGGACTAAAGGTTAGGGGGGATTTTTGTCGGGAATGGAAGGGCAAGGGAATGGGGGAGGAGGAGTTAAGAAAGCGGGCGGAGGCTTTGCGCAGCGCCATACTCCACGACTACGGCCGGTTCTCGGTATATACCATTGACGCCTTTTTCCAGCGGGTGGTGCGCTCCTTTATTTGGGAAGCGGGGCTTCCTCCGGCCTATACGGTGGAATTAGACAGCCGAAGATTATTGCAAGAGGCTGTTGATGAGGTGGTAGACGAGGTGTCCACCCACGGGCAAAACCGAAAATGGATTGGAGAAATGTTGTCGGAACGGATTCGGGAGGGCAAGCGTTGGGACGTACAGGAAGCCTTTAACGAGGTAGGCAGACAGGTTTTTGACGAGCGATTCCGCAGTTTGGACGGGACATTGACAGACAAACTTTGCGATAAAGAATTTCTGTATGCCTATATGCAGGAACTGAAGGACTGGGACGTCCGTTTTTGCCGGCAGATGGAGGCTTATGCCGGAGAGGTCTTGCAGTTTTTGGATTCTCAAGGCTTGTGTACCACGGACTTTAAAGGAAAATCCCGCTCCTTCATGCGCTATTTCAACAAAATTAAAGAGGGCGACCTTATCCCCCCCGATTCTTTAAGAAAAGCCTTGGGCGATGATGCGGCATGGGCCGGCAAAAACGACCCGCAGGCAGGACGGATAGCATCGGTATTAAGTCCTCTGAGTCGTTTGATACAGACCTGTATAGATTATTACGATGCCCAAGCTCCCACTTGGTTTGCCCTTACATCTACCCTTGCACTGTTGCCGCAAATGGGACTGTCCGCCGATATTTTGCGCCACATAAACAGCCTGTTGACAGACGATAATGCCATACACCTAAGCCAAACCCTCCTGCTTTTGAGCAAGCTTTGCTCCCAAAGCGACACCCCCTTTATTTGGGAGCGCATGGGTTGCCGTTATTCCGATTTTTTGTTGGACGAGTTCCAAGACACTTCGGTTTTGCAATGGAAAACCTTGCAGCCGCTTGTACATAACGGATTGTCTCAAGGAGGATGGTCATGGGTGGTGGGCGATACCAAACAGGCGATTTACCGCTGGCGCAACAGCGACTGGCGTATTTTGGGAGGAGGCTTGCGGGACGACCTGCATCCTCATCCATGCGAAGAAGAACTGCTGGCTGTCAACTGGAGAAGCCGAGAGGTCTTGGTGGACACGCTGGGGAATCTTTTTGAACAACTTATCCAAACGGTACACCGGCAGTTTGTAGAAACGTCCGTGGTTTTTCCCCAAGATACAGCGCGTATTCAAGCCATTTCCCAAGAATTGTTAAAGGTTTATGCCGATGTAAAACAAGAAATCGCTCCGACCAAAAAAGACAGCGGAGGCTATGTGTCTGTGTGTCGGGTGGCGCCCACAGAGCAACAATCGGCCAAAGACCGGGTATTGGAACGCCTGCCTCATTTGATTATGGAGTTGCAGGACAGAGGTTTTTCGGCTTCGGACATCGCGGTTTTGGTAAGGAAAAACGGTCAGGGGCAAGAAGTTACTTCCTGCCTAATGGCTTTTAAAGAAAAGCCGGAGGCTAAGGGCTACTGTTTTGATGTGGTATCGCCCGACAGCTTATTTCTAAACCAATCTCCTGAAGTGCAATTGATAGTGGCGATTTTCAAACGGTTTGTACATCCCCGTGACGCCTTGAACAACCGCTTGATTGAGCAACTCTGCATCCGCTTAGATAGCCCTTGCCCCCTTGATTTGTGTACGGGGCCATTGAAGCATTACGCCCTCCCCGAGGCTTTTGAAGAGCTGATTAGGATATTGGGCTGGACCCAACGGACTTCTTGTTTTCCTTTTATCCAAGAGTTGCACAGCCAAATATTGGGTTTTGCCAAAAACCAGTCGGGCGACCTTTTTTCTTTTGTCCGCTGGTGGGAGCAAAACGCAGACAAGCTAACCCTTAGCATAGAGCGCGGCGCAGCAGCCATACAGGTTTTGACCATCCATAAATCCAAGGGATTACAGTATCCGGTAGTCATTATTCCCTTTTGCGATTGGGGATTGGATTATAGCCATACACAGGCTCCGCTGCTGTGGGTACAGCCCCAACAGCCGCCCTTAAACCGCCTGCCTTTTGTGCCTCAGCGTTACGGCTCCCGAATGGCCCAAAGCCTGTTTGCCCAAGATTATTTTTACGAAAAGATGCAATACCGGCTCGACCAGTTGAATGTGTTTTATGTGGCGGCTACCAGAGCCGAAGACGAACTGCATCTGTTTTTGCCTCAATCCGGTTTGACTTCTCATAATTTGGCGCGCATACTTGAGGAGCAGTTGTTTGAAGAAAACGCCGATGCGGATTGTCACAGGTACGGGGCGCCGGTGCAACCGGCGCCCTCCGGCGCGGCGGACAGGGAGGCAGGCCATGTCTTGGCTTGCTACGCCTCCTCCGCGCCAACCCTCCGGCTCCATACCCGTCTTGCCGACGAATCCCCCGAAGCGGAAATTACTTCTCCCCGCAAGCGCGGCATCATCCTCCACCGCTTGCTTTCGCGCATCCGTACCCATGACGACATAGACGCGGCAGTCCGGGCATTGGTAGAGGAAGGAATGGTAGCGCCGGATTCCATGGAGCAAACCGAGTACATGCGCATCCTCCGCAAAGCATTGGCCCAGACAGAGGCATCTGATTGGTTTGACGGAAGTTGGACAGTACGCAACGAGGCTTCCATTCTGCTGCCCGCCGCCGCCGGCCGCAGCGTCCGCCCCGACCGCGTCATGGAAAAAGACGGCCGCATCCTCATCATTGACTACAAATTCGGACAAGCCAATCCGGCCCACCAACGACAGATGGACCAATACGTACACACCCTACAACAAATGGGTTATACTCAAGTAGAAGGCCATGTGTGGTATATCCCCGTGGCCTAATCTTGCCGCTATTGTCAAATTTCCCTTATCTTCGTCGGCAGAAATCTAACCTAAACATCCGTTTTATGTCTGTTATTGCCCTTGATATTGGAGGAACTAAGATTGCCGGAGCCTTTTTTGAACCGGACGGAAGCATGTCCCGTTATTGTAAACGCCTGTTGGAACATCGTTCCGGAGACCGGGTCGGAGACTTGGCCGTAGAAGTAATTCGCGAAGTCTTGTCGGCCCTCCCTGCCGGAGTGGAAGCGGAGGGAATCGGCGTCTGTATTCCGGGTATTGTGTACTCTAAAACCGAGCGGGTTTGGGCCCCCAATATCCCCGGCTGGGACAATTACCCGCTTGCCGACCACATCCGGAAGGGACTGCCGGAGCTGTCCGCGCCTATCCATATAGAAAGCGACCGCAGTTGCCATATATTGGGAGAGGTGTGGAAAGGCGCCGCCCGAGGCTGCGACAACGCCGTTTTTATGGCTGTGGGCACCGGGATCGGCGTGGGAATCTTGATAGACGGCAAACTGCTGCACGGACAGAGCGACATTATTGGCGCCGCAGGCTGGATGGCCCTGCATCCCCCTTATCTCTCTGATTACGATGCTTGCGGTTGTTTTGAATCCTACGCTTCGGGCCATGGGCTGGGGGTGCAGGCCCGCAAAATATTGCAGGAAGATGCTGCCTACAACGGCCCCATGAGGCACAAAAAGATAGAAGAAATATCGGCCTACGACGTATTTGAGCATTACCCATCCGGAGACTCCGTTGCGGTAGCGGTACTGGGCAGGGCCATTGAATTTTGGGGCATGGCCTCGGCCAATTTGGTCAGCCTGTTGAATCCCCAAAAAGTGATTTGGGGAGGAGGCATTTTTGGCCCCGCCCTGCCATTCATTGACGATATCTATCGCGAAGCCCTACGCTGGGCGCAGCCCATCAGTATCCGCCAAACCCAATTTGTAGCCTCTCAAGTAGAGGAGGCCGGATTGTTGGGCGCGGCCTATTTAGTCATCAGAAATAAATCATAATCATTTTACATCATGTATAAGAAACTTGCCGTTTTTATTGCCGCCTGTATGGGCATGTCGTTTTTTGGCATCACCATGACCTCTTTAGGCTCCATTTTACCCCGTGTTTCCGAAACCTTTGGACTAAACCAGTTAGAAATATCGGAACTCATTGTGTTTTTGCCCATCGGTATCCTGTTTGGCTCGCTGTTGTTTGGCCCCATTGTGGACAGATGGGGGTATAAATATTTATTGATTATCAGCTCATTGTTTGTGGGTCTGGGATTAGTGGGCATGGCCTTGGTACACAATCTGGCATGGATGCGCTTTGCTATTTTTTCCATTGGTTTGGGTGGAGGCGTTCTAAACGGATTGACCAACGCTTTGGTCTCCGACATTACGGACGACAAGGACCGCGGCGCAAAGCTCAGTTTGCTGGGCGCATTCTATGGGATTGGCGCATTGGGGATTCCGGTACTGTTAGCCTTTTTATCCAAGCTATACGACTACCAAACAATCCTGCAATACATAGGCTTTTTTATCCTGCTGTGCGTGGTCTATTTCTTTGTAATCGGTTTTCCAAAGGCCAAACAGGCCCAAGGCTTTCCCTTAATGGCAGGCGTTAAGTTGCTCAAACAACCTTTATTGTTGATTTTAAGTTTTGTACTCTTTTTTCAAGCAGCGGTAGAAGGATTGGGCAACAATTGGACCACCACCTATTTGGGCAGCGTGGCCAACCTAAGTAAAGAACAGGCCCTCTTTGCCTTTACCTTCCTCATGATTGGTCTGACGGCGGCGCGCTTGCTGTTGTCCGTACTTTTTCGCAAGATTGGAGAGCGCCGCCTCCTTTTTGGAAGCATACTGATTGCCTTGACCGGATGCGCTTTCCTGCTCTTTGTGCCCACCTATTTGGGGGCCTCCGTAGCCATGACCCTCATCGGATTTGGCTTGGCCGCTACGTTTCCGGTGGTTTTTGGTATTTTGGGAAGCGCGTACGCCTCCCTCTCCGGCACCGTATTCAGCATTGCATTGGTCATCGCCCTGCTGGGGAATACTTCTGTGAATTATCTGATGGGCGTAGTGGCCCAGCGGTGGAGCATTGGACTCTATCCCGTACTCATGATTGTGTCGTTGTGCGCCATGATATTCCTTTTTGCCTTATCTTTGCGTCCCAAGAAAAAATAAATAAAACACTATAAATAATTAAAATAAATCATGTTAGCATTAGAATGGATTAAGAACGCCAGAGGCGTAATGGACAAAATCGAAGCCACCCAATTGGAAAATATTAAGAAAGCCGCCACCTTGATGGCCGACTCTATTGAGGCCGGTCGCTGGGTACACACATTTGGTTGCGGCCACGCCACCATACCCGTAGAGGAGATGTATCCCCGAATCGGAGGCTTTGTAGGCTTTCACCCCATGGTCGAACTGCCCCTTACTTTCTTTACCCGCATTACGGGAGAGATGGGGGTGCATCAGTTTCTCTTTCTGGAGCGTGCCGAAGGCTATGGCGTAGAGATTATGAAAGGTTATGATTTTGACGCCCGCGACACCGTATGGTTGTTCTCGCATACCGGCATCAACAACGTCAATATTGACGTGGCGCTCGAGGCCAAAAAGAAGGGAATGAAAGTAATTGTGTACGGCTCAGCCGCCGAATCGGCAGACAAGCAAACCCGCCACTCCTGTGGCAAAACCCTGTTTCAGTTGGGCGATATAGTGGTGGACTCCTGCGTTCCCTTGGTAGACGCATCGGTGCCTCTAAAAAATCACTTTGACAAAGTAGGCCCCGTTTCGACCTTGGGCTTTGTTACTTTGGTGTGGATGACCGTTACCACCGTAGCCGAGATTTTGGCCGACCGCGGCGTACACCTCTTTATTCATCCTTCGCACAATGTCCCGGGAGACTCTACCGCCCGCGAGCGTTTAGACGCTGCCTTGGCCGAATACAAGCGCAGGGTAAAGGTGTTGTAGCAAAGAATTACTCTTCAGACTATTGAGGGTCGTGGATAAGGCGCACGCAGCGCACAGAAGCGCCAAAGGCGTCCTTATGGGTAGCATGATAGGGGAACCGGTCAAAATCGTAATAGATATAGCGGTAGTAGCCATTATCTGCGTCTGATTGAGAGGAGCTTAGCCAAAATCCGTAACTGCCGTAGAGGCCGTAATTGTTGCCGTAGTTGGTACTGTTGCCTCCGGGTAAGCCGTTCCAGCCGGCTTGGTTGTTCTTGGTGTTGCGGGGGCTGTAGGGCCAAATGTGGGTATCGTTTAGTTTGGCGTAGGCGCAGAGCGGAGCGGCAATATGATTCCAATCGTCAAAAAAGGATAGGGGAGCGCCTCCGTTGATTACGGTGGCCAAAGAGGCCCAGTCTTCATTGGTGGGAACGCTCCAGCCCGGAGGACAAACACCTTGAGGCCCCTGTCCCAAACCGCTTGCCGCCGTACCTCCCGTGGCTTGGTTCCAAGAATAGAGCCTGCCAAAAGGAGTGCTTAGGGCTTCTGCTTTGGCATAGGGATAACCCGCTCCGGCCCAGTTGAGGTTTTGCACAAACCATTCTAATGGCCCGTAGGTTCGGGTGTGGTACAACTGTTGGTCTCTGGAATCGGTAACGGTATCCGTCCCCTCTGTGATGCCGGAAAGGCAGTTCCAAAAAAGGCTGTCTATCACAACAACTATTTGGGTGGCGATGATATCGTAGTATTCCTCGCAGGAAACGGTGATGGTAACGGTATAGTTGCCGGTTACGGGTGGACTAACACAGGCAAAGGTTTGAGTTCTACACGTATCCGGCGTAAACCCCGGCGCAATCCATGTGTACCCAAGTCCTTCTTGGGGCTGGCTAATACCCCAAGCCGTAAAGGTGTAGTTTTTATTCATATACAAATACCCGGGAACATCTTGATTAAGGACTCCGGTCATGTATTTTTTGTATTCGGGATCAGGCTCCTTTTTCTTACATGCGCTCAACAGCAGTACAATGAGGCCTATGTACAGAGCGGCAATAATACGGTATTTAGTCATCGGTTCACAGTGAAATAAAGTACAAAGATGCAAATAATTTTAAGGCTTGGCAAAAATGAAAAATAAAATCGTACATTTGAATGTTATTTAAACAACTATGTACCGCTTTATCTTTATCATTGCCTTGATTTTATCCTTATGTTCATGCAATTTTCGTGCCAAGTATACACACTTGGACGGATTGGCCTTGGGAACCACTTACCATATTGTTTACCAACCGCCGACTTCCAAGCAGGGGGCGACCGCCGACATTGCGGCCATCGTGGAGCAGGCTTTTAGGGATGTTGATTTTTCTCTGTCCATATATAATAAGGAGTCCGTCATCTCCAAAGTAAACCGGAACGAGCCGGCGGAGTTGGACTCGCTGTTTATCGAGGTATTTAATCGAGGTAAAGAAATATATACCCTTACCGGAGGAGCTTTTGACATGGCCGCCGCCCCTTACTTTGACCTTTGGGGATTTGGCCTTAGGCGCAGGGAGCAGGTAAGCGAAGCCAAACTCGACTCTGTGAGGGAATTTGCCGGCATGGATAAAATCTCCGTGATAGAAGGGAAAATAGTGAAAACCGACCCGCGGGTCTCTTTGAGCGCCAATGCCATTGCAAAAGGCTATTGCGCCGATGTGATTGCCTATCGTCTGATGGCCGCCGGAGTGGTCAATCTGCTGGTGGAGGTGGGAGGAGAGATTCATTGTAAGGGGGTTAACCCAAGAGGGCAGCCATGGAACATTGGTATTGACCGTCCTGTGTACGGGAACTTCTTCCCCGGTATGGATATGCAGGCCACTCTTTTATTGAGCGGAAGGAGCATCGCCACATC
>Ga0131853_10018520_pt1 | contig 12670 bp, 5 predicted proteins | sample TergutLab28metaG_FD_92764 | JGI IMG/M metagenome (GOLD analysis project Ga0131853, IMG submission 92764) | Labiotermes labralis P1 segment gut microbial communities from Petit-Saut dam, French Guiana - Lab288 P1 (version 2) (version 2) | ecosystem: Host-associated > Arthropoda: Insects >...
AACCATTTAAAACCACATAATTGGATTAAAATGGATTTAAAATATTTTAAATCCATTTTAATCCAATTATGTGGTTTTAAATGGTTTGACAAATATGTGCAATTAGTTGGTTTTAATAAATATATAATTTGTATATCAGTGCTCCTTGAAGATGGCTGTAAGTCATAGCCGAAATATGTTGGAGTAGCTTCTTGTATATGTGGAAAAGTGATATATGTTGTGCAGTTTGTTGGAAATAAATTTATATATGTGTCTTACAGTGCTTTTATGGCATATCGCTTTCATTTTCTTGCTTGCGTTGTAATTGTACCCCACCTCTTTTTGATTGTGTTTTCTGTTGTTTCATGGGTTTCGGCTCTAACTTCAGTACTTCAGTGTTCTGAGGTCTTCTGATTAATTTTAAACTTTCCAGCTGGTTTATTTTTATCTTCCTCTGGCTGGTACAGAGACTGGCTATGTCTAATGGGCTTGATAGAAAAAGATTTTTGTATTTCAGCATTTTGGGCTACACTCTGCCAATCAGAAGGCCACCATCAATACATTTCTTTCTATCTAGTTTATGTAAGGTCTGTCTGATTATTCCCAAAGCCACTCAAACTGAATATGATAACCATTACTCTTGCCTAAACTTTTGAAAAACTTCATCCCTCTCTTCCCTAGACGACGCCAAATCCCTAAAGTCAATCAGCTGCAACTATGACATTCCTTTCACCTGAGGCCAGAAGCAGCTTCATCTTCTGAACATACTTCTTTAATCTGATGTTTATTGGGCCGTGCATCATTGTGATAACTGAAGAATAAAAAAACCAACTAAACGCCACTAATTATTTTATTGTACTTCTTATGGGCTCAACATGTTTCGGGCACTACTATGTCCATCATCAGGAGCTTGCGACTATGATGTTGATTACCACATTGGTCGTTTCGTTCTTGGGTTGCTGTATGTTGGAGGTTAGGTGCGGTTAGGCTGGAGTGGTGTCCGGGCTGCAGCCCGGACACTACTCCAGCCTAACCGCTACTCCAGTCAGAACCAAACTCCAACAATAAAATTATGAGAGGCATCTAGTTGGTTTTTATTCTTCAGTTAGCATCAAGAATAGTATGCAGCTTTGTAAGTTCTCGCAGTTTTTTCCTCCTCTGAAGAAGCAGACAGTAGACAGTGGAGTGACACAAACGTTATTGCTTGATGATCTAGCGTTTTAACAAGTAGTTCCTGATATTAACACAGACGAAACCATTAATCAACAATGCTTGCCAAATTTTCAGTTTGTGCCGCATTTGGCACCTGTGACTTTCGTTCGTTATTCCTGCCTTAGACGAAAGTTACTGAATTATTCAACAGCTGAACTAAAAATACTGAGTGTCGGGCACGTGGTGTGGTAAAGGAAAGCTAAATTTTTCCACGTGCCTGAGCACACAGAGGGCATGCAGCCAAAGATTTGCGGACTCTAGGTCTCAGTGATAGCTGGAGAAGAGTGTTCAGTTCCCGTTCCAAACAAAGTTGAAAGTTTTAGAGATTAGCGTACTTGCTTCATGATCTGGAGATGCTTAGTTCTAAACTCTTTCAAGAGATAAACTAATCTGCCTGCTGGATCTTCGGCTTTTCTTTCCGCTCCCCTCCTGGTGCATTAAAACCATGGAGACTTCCTTCCACATCCTTTACAATTCGTTATTTACTTAACAGCCTATAATTCGACGCTGCGTAATCTGTGTAACTGAAAGTGCAGTAAATCAAATCAAGTGTCATAAATAACGAGACGGTGTTACAGACGCACTGACAAAAGCAATATGAGGATCGGTCTGAAAATAATTTCACTTTGTGTACACTTCTTTAACCAATGAACCTTGGAATATCCTCGTACAACTATGGTCTAGCGCCCAACGTTTATCATATTTTGTAAGTGCTGAAGCAAAACGTTGGCGCCCACAAACTTAAAGATGATCGCAAGGTGGAAAAAGTTGTGACACGATGGCTGATAACAAAGGAGAGGGACGTATATCAACCGAATACAGAAATTCGTTCCATTACAAGCATTTCCCAAATTTCAAACAAGTTACCTTCCGGAATGTCCGGGGCACGTGGAATTTTGCGCTTGTCGGAAATGGGTAAACATACATTCAAATATAAACCTATACAAGGCAGTCCACTTGAAATCCAAACTGCTACATACTGGAACGCTTCCGGCTGCAGTATAATATGTGTCATCGCTCAGCAATATTCTTCCGCCATCTTCACCTCATTGCACTCTCACTCCCGAAAAGAAAAATTCTGCGCTTTTAAAATAAGTCACAATTCATTTTTTTTATTTCTTCTATAATTGCGTCATTCTGAAATTGCGCAACTTCAAATTACCTAAGTCGGGGACTGCCTGTACAAAATGGTCACCTCATCTGTGGCCGAGAATGTGTTGGAGGCGGTCGGATATGAGTTGAATTAAATCTGAACTGCTTTTATTAGCGGTAAAAAAGAACCCCAGATATAAGCAATGTATACTTGTTTTATGACCGACCCTCGTCCATACTGCTTGCGTTTGCTGTGCTGTCAGTAACAGTAAGATCTTGTTATACCGTTCATAACTTTATGTTTGTTTGTTTGTTTTTTTTTTTTAAATTTGAAACTGTAGTTCGCAGTGCTGCTTAAATTAATTATTGTTAGTAATTTTCAGTTCAAATGCAGACCGCAGACCTACTGATTCTCTTAGCAGATACTAATATTTAGATTAAATCTGATACAGTTTTGCTAGGCGTAAATAATTATGTCAAACATAACTGCTAAAGTGATATTCAAATATTGTGGTAAATATTTTAGTACTATTCGATCCTCATTCCAAATATTCTTTACTTCCATGCAGAGGTCAATAATTCTTATGTTGAGTGTTCTTCGTTGTTTAAAATTTCAACAAGTACACATCGCAATATTGAAAATAAAAAGGACGATATCTCAAGCGTGTAACAAGGTCTTCCGTTTGTATGTAATTATTCGCAGACTTTACTTTACTATTAATAGTGTGACCGAAGGAAATTATTGTCTAATTCAAAGCATTAAAAAGAACAACATCATTCAGTCTTTTAAAATATGGTATTAAATTAATTCGACTCTATCAGCAGACAATCCAGAATATTTGCTTTGGTCTGTACTTACTGCATGGATCAGAGTCTTTCTTGAGAAAGTAACAGGTTTTCAGCTAGTCAAGAAATTCCCCGCATTTTGTGGAACCCGAAGGTTCACTGCAGCATTCACACGTGCCCACCACCTGAGACACCTCGGTCTAGTCCATATCCCCACATCGAACTTCCTGCAGATCTATCTTAATATTATCCTCCCATCTACGCTTGGGTCTCCCAAGCGGTTCTTTACCTCAGATTTCCCCACCAAAACCCTGTACACGCCTGTCCTCTCTCCCATACGCGCTACATGCCCCTACAATCTCATTCTTCTCGATTTTATCATCCGAAGAATATTGGGTGAGGAGTACAGATCGTTAAGCTCCTCTACTTGCTGTGTATATAGTCTTATTATCGCAATAATAATAATAAAAATAATATAAATGAAATTAAAAAATTTGGGATTTTTTGTGTCACATCGTTTTATAACAGGGCGGGGTTCAGCCAACGTCTACAGAGCACTGCACTTCCCTGGATTATGCAGTACGTGGCAGTAATCCCCGTTAAAATCCGTTGCGCAGTGTAACAAAATTATTTGTCGCCAAAGCACGTAATTACCAACAAATAGCATTAACTGCTTTTTTCGTATCAAAACTAATTGAATACATGGAATGCTGATTTCAATGAGGACGGTGTATTATGTCACGACCAACATCCTTTTGTACGAACAGTCACTTTCACGGAGTCCGCAAATGTGTATTTGGAGTCCCGTGTGAAGCATGTGATAAAAAAACAAATGTTTATACTTATATTCGGTTGAAAATTTTTTATGGCAATTCTTATAGCACGTTCATTCGAAATCGGTTGATTCCTTACACAGATGTAACACGCGGTCGGACAGACACTAGCTCCCATTTATGAATACGCGCTAAGAAATTCCACAATTTGACAATGAATTCAACAACACTGAAAATCCGTAATATACTGCAAAGATAAGAAAGCCAAAAATTGTCAAACCTGCGCCGATTTGCCAGACGCGGTCGTCAGTGTGGAAATGTAATACTGCCTGGGAAATTGAAGGAAAGCCCAAAGTGAAATCCAGCATCTTAACGAATGGAGCAAAACCACGAAACTTGAAATGAAGCAATCTGCGAGAAGCTGTATAGAATACCAGTGAACCACAACCATCTACCCTCCATACTTGCATTATCAACCGTTAACTACCTGGCTTCAATAAATGCCCCTATTTCCATCAGCCCTGTGCAAATTTAAAACCAGTTTTCAGAAACTCCTTTCGTTTAACCTCCGAAGGCCCGGAAAAAAGAAGTTACGTGACGGCTTGAAAAGCCCTTGAGACCGGGCACGTCGTTATTAGGAGTTAGCATTGTGCTTGCCTGAGCAACTTACCATGCGGTTGTCAGTTGTGAAAATAAATTACTTCATAACCTTATTCATATTCAGTAATTAATATTTAGATTATTCCCACAACACCGCTCCACGTTTTGAAATTTAAACTGCGAGAATAAATGTGGGTTCTGTGTAGAGAAGATATTAATTTCTTAAGAGCCAAGGCCAGCAGACGTGACGAAGACGAAGCAGATCCAACCTAGCAAGTTTCTTAAATGAAAAAAAACAAAAGAAATTTTGTTTCTGAACAATTAGCTAATGTACGCAAATAGTAATTTTGCGTACATTATCTACTTGATTGCTGCTTCGACCTATAGACTACAAGTTCATTGCTGAGAGCTAGCAATCCTGTCTTATAAATAGCGTTGGTGCGAAGGAATATACTGTGGAAGTCGCAGAAACATTGGTGTAGGAGGGGTGGATAATATTAAAATGTACCTTACATGGGAAGGAGAATTAAATTTAAATGGCGTAAATCAGGATCCCGTGGCTATGTGCTTGTAATCATGTTAATGGTGACAAGTCTTCAAGTTATCATGGCAATGTGGTTGAGGACACTGTCCTTCTGGCGGATGACGAGGCACCACTCTGTAATCCGATCTCACCGTTTGGAACGAACAAGAAGAGGACCGACCCTGCCCTGGCTTTCCTCTCGGACCTCTAGACCATTGAAGTTGAAGACTTTTGTTAATAATACTTTGGCTTCCACAAGCGATGCCGAATTTTCTGGCTAACTACTGTCACATGCCAATTTATTTAGCCCCCTAAACGCCAAGATGGTCGCCGTCCAAACTGACACAGTATACCAGTACACACACATCCATTTAGCTCCGTATGTGTAGGTGTATCAGTAACATGTCTGTTATTTTATGTGTGTACAGTTAACTAAGTCCAAGTGTAAAGCTACTATAATTAAGCTAACTAAATACCACGATGTTATATGCATACTTGTAATGTAGAAGAGAAAGGGGTACGTATATTATTAAAATGTAATGGAACAAACAAGTGGAGAGGAAACTTTTAGACAATAAATGGCTATACATAAAGGAAGAAATAACATACAAGATAACGACCGGCTGTAACAAGAACACAGAATTAAAAATTTTGGTAAATTTTTGTACAAAGTAAAATGCAAAGGGAAAATGAACTAACAACGAACGGTGCAAGGTCTAGAGGAAATGAGACAGGAGAGATTGTAATTAGAAATGTGTTACTAAATAAATAAATATATATATATATATAAGGAGATAGGATTAACAACAGAGAGAATGTAATGATTAGTTTAAGTATATCTTAGCCGCTAGTAATAAAAATAACGAATGTGTACTGCCATAAACCATTTTATCTAAAATGTAAACGGAACTCAACTAATAAATTTGATATGACTTGATATCGTAGTGCTGGAAACACTGAACATATTTACGTAAATACCTTGAAGTTACGAAATAATATTCTGACAATATACGCTTGGTGTTGCAATGGTATAATACTGATCGAGGTAATTTCCTTATTTAATAAAACTAACAGTGAATTACTGGCTAGCATAATTTCCAGTTCGTCATATTTTCAGAATAAAAATAAGTGTGTAATTACAGTATGGAAACAAATTATGTGTGTCAGTAGGAAAGCTACAGCTCTGTCCAACAGTAATTTGATAGACTGTGCAACTCTAAATAACGCTTTTTCGATTCCCAGTGAAAATTAATTTTCTTACATCTGCCGTATTCAAGAGTGTAGAGTTACAAGGCGGATTTATTCCACTCGACATTGCTGAGGTCTGCCTAAGCGAGCGAAAGATTAACACTGAATCAACGCCTACATTCTAAGGGCGCTTTTACGCTCTGTGAGAGCATTACACACGCGGGTAATTTTCTACTAAGGGAAAGATTTTTCGCTAATTGTCCTTCTTTTCTTGTAGAAAACTCGTCTCTGAGGTTTAATTTTACACACAATTTTTAAAAGGTCACTGAACAGCTTTGCAATTTTGTTAAACAACCTCCTTGGAGGATCTGAAGAGGAAATTTACTCGCCAGAAAGAGATTCGGATAAGGCAAATTTTATAACGCAAGAGAGAAAGGCTGTGGTCTTCGTTACATTGTTAAGAACATATACGTGAATCCTGTGCATATAGCTTATATGCATACATATACGACATTTTCTCTCCGCCAAATATGCCTCCGGGGTTTAATGAAATTCGTGTTACTACTTAAATTTTATCCCAGACTTCTTGAATGAACATTGAATAGCTTCGAAATTACGTGAGTGAAATGCAAACATCTAGTTGAAAATTTAGTGTATTAAAGTAATTCGTTTGCTAAACCGTATTTAGTAGAATAATTTTGTGGATTAATTCGGTAGATTAATTCAGGTCAGAATTGGATCATTTTAAGAATACGACTTCTTTCAAAAGTAAAGATGAGTTTTAATCTTCCACTTTTATCCTTCTTAAATAAAATAATAGACTTAGGAAATCCTTTTCTTTGCATGTGTGTAATTAATCGTAACGTCAGAAGCAATTAACTGATTGCCAGGAAATTTAATACGAATTTCGTTCACTGCAGGCAGGCGTTGTTAATTCACTGTTATTTTGGTAGTGTGTCAGACAAAAATTTTTGAAGTGGACCCAATATAAGCGCTCCTTAATTTAGGTTTCTGAATGTTCGTGTGGTAATAGATCTTTGTAAAAATGCACAGCTTGAGTGAAGACAGCGTTTTTGTAAGAAGTAAAATATTGTGGCAGCTGTGTTAGGAATACACACGTTTGTATGACCGTATTGTGTAAATATGTCTAAGGGTTATGCTCTATAACAATTGTAAAATAATTTCAACGGGAAGAATTATGCAAATGTAAATTCCCTGATCGTGGTCCAACAGGACAGAAAATTTGCTGGAATAAGATATGAGTGCCATTGGCAGCCACATACATACACGTGGAAGATTTTTGTTGCACTGTTATTGAGATTTTGTGACACGATGATTATATTTGTTCAACAATTTAATACATACGTGTATTTAAATAAATTCGTAAGTGAATTTTAAATGCTGTCAAGTTGCAAATTTTTGAATTTATGTAACAAAATTCATGTAGTAAAATCCATACTCAATAACAATAATAATAATAATAATTACTATCATAATGATGATGATAATAATTTTTATGAAACTAATTCAAAATAAAGATCAACAAATTAAAAATTGATTCGAATGCGTTTAGATGTTATGCCCATCTGCTGAGAAGACGAAAATACTGACCAAACAGTTCAATAATATTTTTCGATTAGTTTATAATTTTACAGTGCTTGAGTATGTAATGAATACAAGGTGCGCAGTAATGTATTTCTACACAGTATTAAAATACTGTTTCAAACCGTCAGTTCAGTTAGGTGAATACGATTGAATTCGAGAGTTATGTTGAGAAAAGCGTTGTGTATGTTGTCTTCATCTGGGACTCAGTTTCTACTGGCCAGTCCTTCATATCGGGTAAAATAATCTACATGTGCTTAGTTGTACTACTGCAGTAACTGGCCAGTAGAGCGTAGCCGGTACAGCGACTCACTATGGGTTTGACGTCCTGTGTTTGAACCTCCGTAGGGGGGGGGGGTGAAATTTTCCATACCTTTCCAGACAAGCTCCCAGGCCCAACCAGCCTCCTGTACAAAGGGTACCGGTTTTCCCGTAGAATAAGCAGCCGGGACTTAGCGTCAACCATCCACCTCTATCTAGCCCCTAGGACGGCAGTCCCCAAACTGTGGGCTACGGCGCCTCTGGTTATGTTAGAACATTGTTTTTCTTTCAATTTATGAATATTATTCGCTCAAAAGGCTACTAATTTTTTAGGACAAATAGTTATTAACTTATTTGAAACGAACTATTTAACAAAGAGAAGTGTTAGGTGATTCTTTTGGCCTAGGGGCGCCATAAAAATGTCTGAGGTAATAAGGACGCCGTGAACCGAGAAAGTTTGGGAACCGTTTCTCTAGGAAATGAATGGGTAGAGCTATAACTGTATTATTTTTTAATGTGTGTCAATGCCGTTGGTCAAAACCGAAACGTAACAATAAAAAATCAGTCTGTACATAACACTCTCTTAAGGCGACCAAGAAAGCTACACGTTTCGTGTGTGTAAAACAGCCATCAACAGGCTTAGTATTTCAGATGTGCTTCAAGAAGGAATTCACATGTCTATTGCCATGCATTCCATAATAAAACTTACAGGGGAGATCTCATCCTTACTATAATATTTGTGGAAATTACATTTGGGATAGCCTTAATGAAGTGTTGTGTGTAGACTTGTATTGTTACTTATGTATGTTCTTCCGACGCGGCTTCATCATGAATACATCGTCTTGCTGATATTTCTATCAGCCCAAAATACAAACAAAGACTACTGTCAACGTATCAACGAACCCTACGTCTATGTACCTCTCATGTGTACAGCGACGTACTTGGAAAACATAAGTTGTTTCAGTATATCACGATCCAGGCGAATGGCTGTGTGACGAGATATGGAAATGGTCAATAACAATAAAGCGATTTAAAATTTCTGCGTATTAAACAGAGAACACAGCGCGTTCACGTTCCAGACAAACACTGTCTTGATCGGGATATAAACAGAAGTTTGATTTTGATAGTGTTTTTACAATACATAACCAATTTAGATTATCCAGTGAAAGCGTTATAAATGTAGGCGCAGAGAAGACATTTCTCTCCGCGTCTTTATGGATTGAACAGTAAATATGGTACAGGTAAAACATTACAGGTGTGTCCATAATTCCCCTTCATTCGACCGCGCTAGCAGCTCACAGGAGTCCTGGTAAGCCCTCCTTCCTACGTCAGTGGGGGTTATAAGAACAGAGATGAAAGTAAGTAGAAACAGAGATACAGAGAGACGAAGAAAGATGAAATGGATAGACAGAGCGCAAGGAACGCATTTGTCTGTTGGACTGAGCCAGAGTAAATTAAATCTTGCTCAATTAGAAGGCAGCCATCTGTGTTAGACCAGCCACCAACAGTTTCAGCGGTTCAGAAGATAATCGCAAAAGGCTCAATCACACGGTCTCTTTGATGTAGTCATTGCCTGTTCACTAGGCTGCTAAAACTCTCGCCTAACAGAGCGTAGGAACCTTATATAGTATTTCTCACCCTCTCGAAGTACCCCAAGCAAATCAATTACAGCCTACAAAGGAAGGAAAGAAGCGTATTTGAACATTCGTACAGAAACATTACTACATGTCTTAATATGATAACTAACGTAAATGAACAGAATGTCCGCAACGGCAAAAGTGTGTCGGTAACTTCTGACCCTGTAAAGCCAAAGTTCCACCTGATACAACACAAAGATAATCATGTTTTCCCTCCGTAGTGAATATCTTAGTAATATCCATACAATATACGCCGATACAGTATTGACTGATTGGTCCTTACATGTTCTCTGTGAGGTATGAAATTAAGTTTTATGTTGTCTACAATTTATGCGAAAGTAAAGAAAAGTGTTTTATTTAACGATGCTGACAGTTGCGAGAATTTACAGCGTTGATGTCAGGTGAATGAAATGTGAGTGCGGATCCACGCATCTGACAGAAGTAACATTCACACAACTATGCGTGTTGAAGCTTATTTCTTTCTTCTCGTGTCAAACGTTTTCATAATGCGAATTCATCCACATTAGAAACCGGGGTGTGCTTTTTTTGCGGTGCCAGTAAAAATGGTCAAAATGTTTAGCACAAATTAACAAAACAACACCGAGCGTTTCAGTTGAGTGAGTAATACTCTTTGTATTTGGAATTACCGGAATTTTGTGTTTATGGTTCCGTGCATTCGCTGATCTATTAATAATTATCCGATGAAATAAACACAAAACATTCTATTTATTATTCTGCAAGGTCACTCTACATGTCCATCCGACGTGGCCAAGCTTGGCCACGTCGGAGGGAGGTAGCTGCACAAAAAATATGACCAGTACCGGAGGCTGCAGTTACAGTTTTGTGTAGTCATGATGATGGGTGTGTTTGACACCCGAAACATGTAGAGTGAACTTGCAGAAAAATAAATAGACTGCTTTGTGTTGCATCTCGTTGGACAATTATTAATATGGAAGTACCTGGTTCAAATCCCGGTACGTAGACCGGATATCTTGACTGAAAATATGCTCACGTTTTCTTTGTTATACCGAGCCAAATCATTTAAATGAATCATGGAAACGTCATTCTACACGTCTTACAGTTCAGTAATCTTCATATAATTGAATATTCTACGATAACAGCAGTCATGTGTTTTGCTAAATAAATCGACAAAACAATAATATAAACACTAAACTGCCGTAAGCATATAATTTTGTGTCTGTCACAATGTAACCGCCTCTTTTAAATATTTTAATTATCCCAAAAACTCCTACCTCTCCCAGGATGGAGGAGAGGAATTTGTAGCATAAACAGAAATTTGTGTTTTTACTAACATGGTCAGCTTTTCTCTTGATCTCACTCGAATTTTGTCCAGCGGCTACTGGTGGTTAAAGAACAGAAGTATAAAGTTGGGCATTCACAGATTTTAAGATTGCACGCAGTTTTAAACTCCAATACAGGGCCTTGGGCTTAGGCACGCAGACAAATTCACACATTTAATGTCTAATTACGGAGTTAATGTTGCCTTGAAATTTTGTAGTATTCTGTTCGTGAGCAGAGTGTTTTCTGTAGAGGACAGAGAGTGAGGGACACTAAAATGTTGTAATTGGTTGAAAATCACGAGCATTCTTACCTCGAATTTCCTGGCTGACTTCCGCCAGTAGTTGTGTTAGTTCTTCAACACGGTCCGATACGAGACGCAACGTCACATTTGTCGCCTGTGACGCTTCTGGGCCATGAAGCGTCACAAGCACCGCTGTTGTTCGGCCAGGAGCAGCCACTTCCGGTGTTACAACAGAGAATCCCCTAAAACAGAGACACATGGCCCTCTAGAGTATTACTAATGAAAGAGAAGACACACAAAAATAAACAAATTGCTACATGTAACCTTAAAAATTATATACTTCGCTTGTACTGGATCAAGAACACATTGCTAAGGCTAATAAGGTTACTTCGAATATGCTATGTCGATGTGTAGAAAGACAAAACAAGAATGACTGAGTAAATCTGTGTTTGTAACGAAGTCTCTAAACAAACAAACTAATCAAACTGAATAGGAATCAGTGACATACCTCTCACATAATCAAATAGTTTATATTTTGCAATACTAAAATAAAATTAAATACGTACTCCGTCTGACACACCTATCTGTTTATTTAATTATTTTTCTATTATTGGCTACTAGTTTAGGCCTCAAAAGTCCATCATCAGGACAATATGCAGAAAAACTTAAAAATGCTGATGCATATAGTAGAGTTCGTCAACTCAACACAACTTAGTACAGACAACACAACTAAAAGCTGGTAATAATTATAAAAACTAATGATGAATATAAATGGGATATAATAAAATTAACGAGTTGTAACATATGCATCAGTTTCTTTTAATAAAACCAATTAGATTCACTAATTTCTCAAAATTTATTTTTGGAACAAAACTCTACGTGTTTCGGACAGTTCCTCTGTCCATCATCAAGAGTTTTTCACTGTACACATAGCAATGGTGTATGTCATAGAGTTTTCCTGACACGTAGAGTTTTGTTCCAAAAATAAATTTGAGAAATCAGTGAATCTGGTTGTTTTTATTATAAGAATTTATGACGATGCACGGTCACCTGAACATCAAATATGCACTAACATTTTAAAGTTTTTGTAAACATTGGCATGATTATGGCCTTTTGAGGCCGAAACTATTAGCCAATGATAGGAAAATAGTAAAATAAACAGATAGTTGTGCCAGACGGTGTACATATTTAATTTTATTTTAGTATTGAACTTTAAACACAACGGGATGTTCTCTAACAAAAAACAATTATACTTTGGTTACTTGGGGACCGCGGTAGCACAGTGGTTAAGGTTCTGTGATACAAATCGGAAGGTCGCTGGTTCGATCCCAGCTGGTGTCACTGGAATTTATCATTGACATAAAATCCTTCCGATCGCACTATGGCCCTGGGGTCGACCCAGCCTCTAACAGAAATGAGTACCAGGAGTATTTCCTGGGGGTAAAGGCGGCCGGTGCGTAAGGCTGACAACCTT
>Ga0131853_10018522_pt1 | contig 12670 bp, 20 predicted proteins | sample TergutLab28metaG_FD_92764 | JGI IMG/M metagenome (GOLD analysis project Ga0131853, IMG submission 92764) | Labiotermes labralis P1 segment gut microbial communities from Petit-Saut dam, French Guiana - Lab288 P1 (version 2) (version 2) | ecosystem: Host-associated > Arthropoda: Insects >...
CGTCTTTTCATGATCCATGCCCAGAGTTACGCCCTAGTTAAGGAACTGTTTATCGTTCACAAACAGCGAAAAATCGCTGATATCTTAATGCTGAAATTTGTACGGGTTGCTGCCACACGAACTGTTAAAATCTGTGTTCTTAACAATGGTGAACAGCAGACGTTTCGGGATGGGACACAGGACGGCGTTGTCTATGGAAAGGAATTTCGATCCGGCCGCGAATGTGAAAGTCTTGACTTCGACTCTCGTCAGGTTGTAGCGCGCGTGACTCCCCTTGTTTTTCCGTGCCGCAATGGGAGCCTGCAATATGGCGGGGTTCGCCCTGACGTTCCTGACCAGTAATTTGAAAATGATCTTTGAATCGACGCTCTTGTTCATCAGATAGAAGCTGGGCCGGCCTTGGTCAACCTGATCTGCAACCTGACGCCCGGCAGCACGTATAGGGGCACGTTACATATGTCACTATGTAATCGACCAAATAGCTGTACTTCCCTACTCGCTCTAATCCTGTTCCAACGAAGGATAAATCCCCGTTTAGTCGCGGCGTTCACATTCTCTGCCGAGAAGTCGACAGGCGTCTTGTCACCCTTGTCGAGATACCAGTAGGCGTTCGAGATTTTCTTTGCTTTAGCATCTGTACCGTAGTTTATGAGCGTCTCGAGATATGAACGGTACTGTTAATGCTCGCTCGCCTGCGTGGTGTTGACGCCATTGAGAGTAACGTTACCTTGACTGAATAGGGAGTGGGGAAAATTATTTGTAACGCCCGTTTGGTACGAAAATTCCACATTTTTTCCGGAGCCCGATATCAATTTACCTCTGATATCTAAATCGATGTAAGTGTCGTTATCGGCAGATATTAATAATTCCAGAACATTTTGATCGACGAGGGCTTATGGTTTGTACGGCGTCTCTGTTTTCCCGATTACTGATGTCCGTAAAAGCCTATGTGCAAAAATGTCAAACACGCTACTAACGGACGCTATCTGCGCGGAGGCTTCGGCAGATAAGATCGGCTGCTGAAGGGTGAGTGAAGCGAAACTAGGAAAAATGTCGCTTGTTATTATTTTTATCGGGGCACGCTTGATGTTTGGACCCTTCTTCTTCTTCTTACCTCCCACAGCCTCACAGTGGGCGCGTTTGCGGGCACGTCCTCTCAATTCTCTAATCAAATTTTGGGCGGATTTATTCACGTGTTTAGACATTATATCCCCGGCACTCACGTCTTCGCGTGCCGCAATAACGTAAAGGATTTTGCCACCGGTACGCAACGTCACCCGGCCCACTGTTTTGATCCCGCTCCACAGGAGTGGGCGAACCCAACGAAATAGACTGCCGAAAAATTGCCGTTCCCTTGTCCTCGCTGAAATTAGAGCGGGTCGGAGTAGACGGGACCGATCCCCGGGGTGGTAAGTCCACGTCCAACCTGATTTAGGTAGTACACTTCTAATGGATGCGTCGCTCTAAATGACCGATACAAGATGGCGGCTTCACCACTTATAATTTTTCCGAAAATATAGTACCACTTTTGTGGAGGTACTGCTGTCCTCGAAGGGGACCTGCAGCCCCTCGGTCGTCGGGAATTTTATTCGAATGTCCTGAAATCTCCGCTCTTCGACAGGCACGTAATAAACGTTTCGAAACTCGTGCTGACATGAGGATAAAGATGATGATGTGAATACAAATGCCCGCAAGCTACGGACGGTGCTGTCGCCCACAAATTGCGGCGATATCAGGTTACTATATATTAGGGCTTTGGTGTCATCACCGATGAGGGTGAGGAACACGAAATTTCACACAGCCCCACTTCCCACGTGGTGGTTGAACCCAAGTCAACGGGCTGAGACAGTTTCACCTTGAAATAGGCGCGAGTATTCTGTTCGTAGATGTCACGCGAGGCGTTGCTGAACAGAATGACGTAAAAATGGCTACCAGTCGCCATACTGTCTCAGATAATCTTCACGCTAACAGCAGGTACCCAAGAGTCGAAGTCCTGACTGTAACCTCCCCAGGGACGAAATATTCGCGAATGCCGCGTTTGAACCTCTTGTCCAATATTTTATCTATCTTATAGGATGTCCGGTCAGTTATTCGTACGGGGCTACAGGCTTTGTATGAGCGTGCCTTTTAAATCCTCTAGTATATAGACGGCACGCGGCCGCGTATCAAATACTTTCGCAACCTTGAAAACCTCTGTGCTGAAATTCTTTTCGGCAGCTTTGGCTAACTGCATCTTCTCTTTGCTGATGCGAACGTGCTGTCCCACCCGAAACGTCGTTGCTTTCGTGACGCGAACGCGCCCCTGGGCTGCCTCCATCCTCTTCTATATCGCAACCACGTCCGAATCGGTGACTCGCGAGGGCGCGAAGCCTGTTGTCGAGTGAACCGTGTCATTGTAGGCCTTGACAAATTTCGGCGAGACATCGATATACTGTACGTAATTCTATACGTAAAATATTTGTAGAGTCTATCGCGAATCGTGCGATGCACGTGTTACACTACAGCACATTACAAGTAGGGGTTCCTGCACACCTCAAACTGGATGCCTTCGTCCCGTAACGTTTCCTGAAAATTCTTATTTAGAAATTCCTTGCCCTTATCACTGCGCACTCATATTGGGCGGCGGCGCCGACGTTCATCGAATACGGACCGAAACGCCGAGGCAAAAGAAGACCCCTCTTTGTCCTTATAGGGATCAGATGTAGATATTTCGAGAATACGTCTATTACCGTTAGAATGTATCTATAATTATCATTATATTCGTCATAGGCCTCTACATTTATCAGGTCGCATTTCCACACATCCATTACGTTAGACACTTTAGACGGATTACGTGCGAACCGCTTTCTTACAGGTCTGTGAAATCTATACACGTCCTGCTTCTCTAACCATACTTTGGTGACGTCAGCAGAATTTTTTTTTGCCACCAGCTGCAGTTGCCGCATAGTCGAGAATGCCGAAGGTCGGGCAACATCATAATATAACCTGCTAATCGTTGATATTAATATTTTTCCACTTACGACGTAACGCTGCTTCTACACCCCATCCCTTCGGTTTCGCAAAGAAGGGTGCAATGAATTCGCGAAATTTCTTTTCTCGCGTTTTATTAATGTTATCGCCAGACTGATATCTAATCAAATGAGCATTAGTCAATATCAATATTTTTTATGTCTTCAAGTCCTCCTTGCCTATAGGTTGCGTATTCTCATTCTTACGCGTCAATAATTCCCACAGCCCCTCCGTACCCTTAAATACTGTTCCATTAATTGTTAAATTAGCATCAGGATCTATAAACACCGGGGAATCACCAATCATCACTTGCTTGCCATTCCTACGGGTACCGTACTGTATGTCGAGAAAACGTCTCGGGGAACTAGCTACTGTTTCTTCCTCCGTAACTTCATCATATCCTTGCCTAAGGGTGTCCGTCGAAGGAAGGGGGGATGGGGCGGCGTCTTCGACACGACTTTCAACTGTTTTTCGCTTAGCTCAGGCTCAGGGAAGGAGGTGGAATGCAGCGCCAATTCGGGAATCACTCGTCTTAGAAAATCCGAGATAGCCATTTTCCGCGGCTTCCGTCTGATATCGACCTCGCGAATCTTATGGCGCATCTTAATCCACTATTCATATGCCTGTTTTTTACTTCTACTGCTACGTTTCTTACGGTCAGGAGGCGTGGGGACCCTATGGTAGTGATCGGCTGGGACGAGTTAAATCTTACGTAATATATTTATCCGGGCTTGAAGATTAAGTTGGCTATCGATGGCAGTATGGCGCTCATTAGGGGCAGCAAAAACTCCCGCGCTGCACTATGAGCCGTTCCTTGGCAGAGAGCGACACGTGCCTGTCAGCGAACTTGCGAAGCGCAGAATTGTGTTTTTTTACTTACGCGTATTACAATCTGATAATGTTATATTCCCAGTCAGAACACTTAACACATTCGCTTATACAGTTCACGAGTTCCTTGTTACATTAGTTATGAGGGCTTTCGTATTCTCGGTTCAGCTGTCTTGAGCACGTGAAGTGTGCTGTAATTCGACTTCACACGCTTCATCGCCTATATCGGATTACATGACTGGAAGATACTCTTCCAGGAATATGTTGGTTCGAAACAGCAGACCGTCATCCGTGTCTTGTGTCAAATCTAAGATGAGGTAAGCGTGATGTCTTTGTGTCGCATCCAGGTAGGCGTTATATAACGCAAGACTACCTTCGGGATACACTTTATTGGACAAGTACATAAACTGGCGTTTTTCAAGGCAACCACATAATGGGCATTCAACGATATGTCTCTACAGTAGCGGCCCTGATGAAGCAGATTTTGCTTAATCAGAATTACGTTGATATTTCTGTGATGGCTGCCTCTCGTAAACCATTCACCCACTTTCTTGGAATAGACGTCATTTAAGAAATAGTCTAGGATCACGAGGCACGGTCTACCGCCAACACCAAATTTCTCCGGTACGCCCTCGTGATATATAGATTTTGAGGGCAACAGCCGACGTTTCGGAACAGCAGTCTTCTCATTGTAACACCAGATAATGCCGCCACCGAATTCTCGTTCGGTACAGAGGGTGGCGAGGATCTGTAAGAACCGTATGGAAAACGACGTTTTCCTGGATTTGCTTGGTCCGCACACTATACACGAGAACGGATACTTAAATTTCAGATCCCTCCCTCCCGCTGTTTATACCCAAACGTGACGGACGTAATGTCACCTAACCGCCGCCTCTTGAAAAATGAAAAAGGGTGTACCTTATCTTCGGTTTCAGTGACAATTGAGACGGTTCCCTCACCCCTTCCTCTTTCGCTTAATTTTATTTTGGGTATGTACATTTACAAAAGGGGGTTCATCCCCTTTCAAAATCATGTCCCTGATGACGTCAATATTTACCAATTTCGACGCGCTGTAATTGGAACTTGTGCCCCTCATTTTGCAGACGGTTTGACTGGCCCCGGTCACAGTATCGTCCACCTTGTATGCATAGTTCTTTGGCCCACCACACGTAAATTCCGAAATGCTCCCTAAGGGGCACAACTCGAATGTCATGTCCAAAAATTTGTCCCCTGATTCAATCAGTGGGGGTCCCGTCCCCCTTCGGCCGAATGTATATCACAGAGTCAGTGTCACAATACCTCTACTGCCAGCCGGTCAAGGTAACGGTAAAAATGTATCCTAGCTCCAGCGGTTACGTACGCCCCTATTACCACATTTGTATTTCGCAGACAAACCATCTGTTCCTCTGCTCCATAGTTCCACGCGATCCTGTCTACTTCATCGCTGACAAAACCGAGGCCAATCACCTCGACGCCAGGGGTTGAAAAAAGCCATACAGTTCTTTGGACTTCTTAATTGTTTTAGTCATTGATCGATCGTCTATCCGTCAATTTGCCCCACATCGAGTTGAGACAGTGTTTGGCCAAACCCCGTTTGGCAGCGTTATACCTGATTGCTTTCTTATCTAGCCGTATCCTTTTACTCTGCCAAAATGAGTACACATATGAGTCCTCATCTTCGGGACTGTGGACCCAGCTGGAATAACCGCTAGCCTCCGCTTTCAGTTTCAGAAACGTGTTTATATAGACCATAAAATTCCACCCTCGCAGGTTTCGGGGTTGTATTGCGTGACCTAATACTCCTACACCTCATAAATTTCGAGTATCCGGTACTCCTATTCAACGGCCAGTCTCACCTCATCCATTACCCTCGTGCCGGTGAGGGCACGATCCTCATCGCGGGTATGCATACGTTCCTCACTTGGGGCGGTGAGAACGCACGTTCTACACAGGCAAATTATGAGTTTATTATTTTATCCGAAACGGAGGGCGGGGTGATAAATCTTCTCTGGCTTCTATATCCTTACACGCATCCCCTACGTGAATGATCGGATGAAACACGGGGAACTTGAACTACTTGCATATGTAGGGGTAGAGGCTCATGACGTCGAGCATTGGTGGGAGTAGTGCGCATGGCGCCCTCTATCCCTAAGTCTTGGAAATTTCTTACTATCTTCTTGGCACTGGCCGTCTGACAGCCAGGCCACCGCATCAAGTATGCAAACGTGACGGACGGCCTGATGATAGGAACGTAGAGCCAATGAATTACCCAAGGTTTCAGGCCCCACGTCACAACACAGACCTTCCTACAGGCCCACATCGAGTTTTGAACCTTCTTCACCTTAACATCCATGTGTTCCTTCCAGGTCAGACGTGAGTTCAGGATCATTTCTGGGTACTTGTCCGACATGGAATTTTGTAGGGTCTTCCCAAACGGACGAGGCGCGAAAAAAGTTTCCTCTTCTAGTGAAAGCAAGGAGCCCGGCCTTGCCGGGATTAACTGACAGGCCAAGCCCGCTCCACCACAGTTCAACGGTATGCAGGGCCCATTGTATTAGCCATGATACCAAGTTTGGGAATTTTCCCACCGTTAGAAGACATTTCATCCGCATATCGCTGTGCATAAACCTCCCATCCTTGAGCCTTACTAGCAGTTCATTCACAACAAGACACCATAATAGTGGTCATATACTCCCCTGATGGCAGCCTCTGGACACTGCGAGACTCCAGGGGACACCCCCTAAAGCCACCATGGCCATCCTACACTCCAGTGTGGCTCTAATGCTTCGTACGATGATTCGATCTACTCCATATCCAGTCAAACCTGAACACATGGATTCAAAGGAGATGTTGTCTAACGCTCCCTCTATGTTTAGAAAGACACCTAAGGTAATCTCCTTCTGATCAAGAGCATTCTCAACACGAACTACGAGGTGGTGAAGGGCCGTTTCCACAGACTTCCCAGCCTGTTATGCATGTTGCTTGAGGTGGAGTGGCTGATGCACGAAAATTTCATCCCTTAAAAATCTATCCTCCAGCCTCTCCATGATCTTCAATAAGAACGATGTGAGATTGATGGGTCTAAAGCCCTGGGGCTACTCTAGATACACCTACCGGGCTTCAGTATAAAGACTACCTTAGCCTAGCGCCACAAGATTGGAACATATGCAGTCGCCAGGCAGGCACAAAAGATCCTAACCAAGTACGGAATGAGGAAATCCCGTCCCTCTTGCAGAAAAGCCGGGAAAATTCCCTTCCATTCCCGGGCTTTTATATGGCGCGAATGAACTAATCGCCCAATCCATCCTAAGAGAGTAATGATCCTCTCAGTTACCCGCCAGTACACACGTGGCACGGCAGGCAGCGGCGGCTACCACAACCCCTTCCATAGCAACTGAGTCGGGGAATGAGTGGCAAGCAAGATATCCAAGGTTTCCCCCTCGTGTTGCATGAACGTTCCGGTACGAGCCACCACAGATCCCAGCCTGGTTTTACGGTCCCTTGATAGAGCACTGTGCAACCTAGACAACCTAGGCAGATTGTTATTGGAGCTACAGAAGGTACTCCATGTCTCTTTAGAAGCGTTGCGTACCTTATTCCTGTATGTACGTCGATCCTCTCTATAAAATTCCCAACCAGACGAATTGTTGTCAGCCCGGCACCTATTAAAGAGCCGTCTGACTTCTCGTCTGGGGAATGTAATTCGAGTGTCCACTTCAGATATTTTCTCAAATTTTTGTAGGTCTGAGAAGGCAATTTTCCTCATAAGCGGTGATAAGTGCCTGCTGAATCCAATGAACAGCAAACCCTAATCCAGCTTCGTCTTCCATGCTCACCTCGGGTCCCCTCTCCAGGTTATCCCTCAGGCTCTCTCGGAATGAGATCCAATTGCTGTCCATAAGATTCCTCATCAGGTTTGCCCGAATGGAGCCCCATAGTTTGAACGTAATATGTCTATGGTCCGATAGGGAGGGCTCCCGAGACATTTCCAAAACGTGATGCTTTCTAGAATCTCCGTAAGACCCCAGGATAATATCAATAACCTCTTGCCCAGAAGCATTGCAAAAGGTGGACTTATTTCCCCGATTGACAATCTCTAATTTCGAAGAATTGAGAAACCTAAACAGGGACTCCCCTCTACCATTGCAGTTTTTGCTACCCCACGCAGAATGTTGCCCATTGGAGTAGCACCCAACAATTATCGTAGATTCTCTTTCTAACAGTATCGCACAAGTTCCTTCATCTCCCTTGACGTGGGAATATCCTCGGAATCATACGGCAGATAGGCATAGCAAGCGACTAAACACCTTTCTGCCCGGTCCTCAATATAGCTTATTAGGATTCCTACGAGGCCGCTAAAATGAATCCCGTCAGCGCCCCTGCATTCATGTTCCTCGTAACGATACAGGCTCTATGTCTTTCTTTCCCTCTAGCAGATTAAAGGGTATATCCAGGAATATTCAGGCCCATAATAAGTCCTCACGATACCACGATTCCTATTCCAGTCCCATGTCTATTACTTTCACTCCTACTGTTCTGGTATGAATTCCGAAAGCAGCAATGCTGTGATGCAGATTGCCCTGCATGAAAGAGCCGGTACTCACCATAAGCCGTTCGAACGCCTCCTCTTCCTCTTCTCTTATTTCTTCCCATCCGACTGGGCACCCAGAAAGGACAATGTGGTCTGTCCCACACCACTGAAGTGCCTCCATCTCATCCCCTCTAACACACAGACAGAGGCTGAGTCAATACCGAGCAACAAGTGGACCCCGTTTAGCCCCTCCCTGCGCTCATAGACTTACCAGTGCGTAGTGTCCAGACCCTGGTTCAGCCTGCGAAGACTTATCAGATGCCGCTCCGCGTCCTCCGCAGTGCCCGGAAACCAGGCCACCGCCGTTTTGTAGGTGGGAACGTCCCTCTCAGATCACGAGGGTAGGTACCATGGCAGCCAAATAATCCTTGGTCGATTCGTAGTGACAGATCATAACAGCCGCCCCTTTATCCCAATAGGAAACAACCAGCCTGGGGGTTAGCCGCTCTTCATGGAGCTCATCCACAAGACGGACGATCACCCGCTGAATATCTGAGCACTTTTGTTTGGATACCTGAATCTGCGGATAGTTATTACATACAACCGCCACCCGAAGAACCTCCCGTGCGACAGTGGCGGAAATAGTTTGCCCAATCTGGTTGGGACTAATAGCCTGTTCCCCTAGGGAGTGCCCCGTCCGGCCGCTGTAGCTTGCTCGGGCCCAGTGGGAGCCCTCCACTCTCCGTGGATTTACCCCGCTGGACACAGTATTTAACGGGCTTCTGCAAGTTTTGAGACTGACCGCCTGGAGCAGACTGAGTTTGACCACAGCCAGAGTCCCCTGCACGCCCGCTTTTGAACAGCACCACAATGTTTCTTGCTTGTGGCTCGGAGACCGAGAGTGCCTACATTCTCTGTCAGGCCCTCCAGGTTCTCCGAACTTGGAATACTGTGAGATCGGCGTTCCCACAATCAGGGGAACTCGCTCGCTCCTCGCTCAAATGGGTCACACAGAGTTGCCCCAATCTGCGGTGCCCCTTTACAGGAACCCTTATCAAACTCCCAAGATGCGGTGCTCTCCATATCGTTTAGGTTTTTATTGGTGTGCTTCATTTCAGACCCGCAATTAATGGGGAAATATGTGGTCCACCAAGTAGAACCCCCATATTTGGTAAGGCTAAAATTACCCAGGAGAGGTCCTGGTATCCCAGGGTGTGCCGTTTGAGACGGAATCAACCATTGCCAACAATCCCATAGGCACGGCACACAAAACGTAGGATTGGGGACCTTTTTTTCCAAATTTACAACATTAGATACACTGTATTCGACGCAAAATGGTCACCTCTCTTAGGATATGGCTCTTCGCCATGCACAGATAGTCTTGGGAGTCAAGAGGCTGTATAAGGCATTTATCACCACTGGGAAATAGCTGAAACCCATTCTAAGGGTGACGTCACAGTTACTTGATATACAGAAAAATGACGGAGGGACGTCTCATGTAAACAAAGACGGCAGACGAACTTGACTCCGGCGGTTACATGATACACACAAATACGGTGGATGACGTAATTATGCCAGACAGATTGGCGCCTTAACCCAATTTAAATTCAAATATATAAATATACAAAAAAATGGATGATCTAATTATGACACAGTGTGGCGCATTACCTAACTTTAAACTACGACGTATTATATAAACAAATATGGCGAATGAGCTAATTATGTCAGGCAGTATGGCGCTTTGTAAGACCAGAGAGTTTAGCGCCTGCTCCTAGTTTGAATGAGCACTAAAGTAGTTTAATGTCCGCCAATTTGAAAGAGCGCCATTCTTAAAATTTCTACTAACATAAATATAAATTTTGAATTAGTGCTTTCCGCCATTTTGAATATGGCTACGAGCGCGGCAATTTTTAAAATTGTGCTAACTAATATTAATTTTGAATTGGCGCTTTCCGACATTAAAAAATATGGCTGCCAGCGCGATAGTTTTAAACGTAACGTAACTTTAAAATCCACCTTTTGCAAAATGACGACCAGCGCGCTAAATTTATATTATAACACAATTTAACTTTATACGACTTTGTAGATTTGAAAATAGTTTGCTGAAGCGGAAACATGCCCGGCTTATATTTGAAGGAAAGTAAGTTCAATTCCAGCTGCTTTAATAACCTCTTTTTGATAGGATCCTATCCCAGGTTTCTGTAAAAAGTAAAACAAGTATATATAAAATTTTCAATTTAAACACATATAGACATTTCAGGTCATTGTTTGTTTGTTTGTTTGTACACTTACACAAATTAATTAGCAGAGTGTGGTTTGGTACCCGACAGAAGGTTGCTTGCGGTATGATTACAAACGCGTAAATTTTGAAATACACAATTTGTTTTTAAACCTAATGTTTGACTGGACACTAAGTAAAATTTGCAGCTTATTAACACATTGTGATTTTGAACTTTTGGGTTTGTGTTTCACACATAATGTAAAACGGCAACGAGGGTCTCTAAACATGCGGTGAGAACCTTTAGTACAGAAGAGAAGTTTAGGTGTTTAGCAGGGTGTCAGTAACAGAACCTGGTGTAAAACCCGCAGTTCGCTAACTGTTGTGGTCTATCTAAAGCGATAGCAAACACGCCAAATCTGCAAACATGCTTTGATGTCAGTACTTCATTAGTGATATGTCACACATTTGTTGATGAATACAATACCGTAGGCTAATGACGATAAACTCATAGTTTTTGTCACACTTTGCGCAAATATTAGTTGGGATGGTAGTTTTGGAAATTGTCTTGCTTCAAATAACATTGCAGCTGTTTCAACACCAAACGTTAACTGAAAATGGCGTTTTGTAACCAACTTAAAATGGTATTCACTTAGAAACTTGAAAGTGCACTCCTTACCGGCAGTACACTTTTCAACATAATCTGCCTAATTTAACTTTTCACTACACGTAGGAATGAATTTCCTTCACAGAGTTTAGGATAACGGGCGCATAAGCATATACAGGCCAAATGAAATTATTCAAGTCTTCACATAAGTAAAGAATACTTGAATTCGGAAGGAACGAAACATCTCTGAAGTTTAGAAAATCGTCCTTACTCCCAGCATTAGACCTTTGCTTAATGGAATTCCTACGTTACATTTACCCTCAATATTACCTTCATTCTACATGTTCGAACTACTTTCAACATTAATTCCATTCTACATACACAACCTAATCTCAGCATTTTATCCATTTCTACAAGGTGCCATGTACTTCGATATTTACTATCGGCATTACCGCTATGTCGTATAAATATTCTACATTACATTTACCGTCCCCTTTAAAAGCATTGTACTCGGTTAGCCTACTCTATCTTCTACATGAAAAAACTATACTTCGTTACTGTTCACATTACTTCGTTGTTACATGACCGTCGTACATTACATTTACCCTCAACAGTAACTTAGTTCTGGATGGACTGCCTACTTTGCACAATTTTTCCCTCTACATATAGAACCTTCTCTACGCATTATCTGATTTCTACGTGGATACCCTCGACTACGGTCCTTACTCTCCCCATTACCGCTATGTCGAGTAAACATCCCACATTATACTTAATATCCGCCCAAACATCAATCTACACTGTTAGCCTACTCTCCATTCTGCATGCACAACCTATACCGCATAATTAATCTTTAAATTACTTTCCCGCTACGTGACCATCGTACATTACGTTTACCATCAACATAAACTTTGTTGAACATGGACGAACTACTTTCCACATTATATCCATCATACATACACAACCTACTCTCCGCAAACTTCCATTTTTACATAGATTGCCTATTCTTCGATCTTTACTCTCCGCATTACCTCCATGCTGCATGAACACTCTACATTACATTCACCGTCCGCCTTATTTCTATTTTATATACGCATCCTACTCTCCGCATTATCTTCATTCTACAAGAATTACCTATACATCATAATTGCTCTTTACATTACTACCTACTTAATGACCAGACTACATTTCATTTGCCCTCAATAATAACTCCTTTCTGCACGGACGACCTACTGTCAGCATTATCTTCATCCTATATGAACAACTTTCTCCACGTATTATCTACATTTCTATATGGATAGCTTATACTTCATATTTACTATCCACATTACCGCCGTGTTGTATAAACAACCTATATTGCATTTACCGCCCGGTTTGGCTCCATGCTAGATGACAACCCTAATAACTCCAGTATCAAAATACATTTAAAATTAAAAGTTGTAGCGCCGTAAGTTAATACTAGTAGGTCAGAATTCAATTC
>Ga0131853_10018523_pt1 | contig 12669 bp, 4 predicted proteins | sample TergutLab28metaG_FD_92764 | JGI IMG/M metagenome (GOLD analysis project Ga0131853, IMG submission 92764) | Labiotermes labralis P1 segment gut microbial communities from Petit-Saut dam, French Guiana - Lab288 P1 (version 2) (version 2) | ecosystem: Host-associated > Arthropoda: Insects >...
ATAAACTACAACCCTTTGTTGTATCACAAGTATAAGTAAACTTGTTGTCTGTTCAATCCCCCTTGGATTATTACACAAGTACACAGTTTCACTGACCCTGGAAGACTTGTGACCGACTCAAGCAACTGCAAGACGCAAATGCGAACGTACTTGATTAATTTATGGTGTTCATGAATACAAAACACACACCCCTATGGTGAAGCACTGTTAGAACCCTTTGTTCTCCTTATTCACAACCTTATGGTGAAGCACTGTTTATTCCCCTGTGGAAACAACTCGCAGACCGACTGACTGCCAGCGAGACGCGCACTCAAGTACTGAAGCTAGCTGGACGACTGAAGCTGGGCGACTGACGCCACGCTTAACTTGAACAAAGAAGGCTATGACGTTACACAACTCGTGATGATTGCGTCATGCAGCACAGTCACGAGTTGTGCAATCACTTGCAAGAAAGAAAATTGAAATGTAAAAATTCTGCCCTTAGTGTAACACATATATTGCTGTCATCTGATAAAGTTCACCATGTGAAAGCACAGTGAACAGTGAACCCTGTGTTGTGCCTTTGTGAACACAGGATGATTTTACATGGATCAGTGATACTGTGAGATCATAAGAAAAGTCCTACCCTCGTTTGGTTCCCCTATTATGTTTTTGTCCACTTAATGTGTTCATAGCTGCCCTTTTGTCAATGAATGCCTCCTAACTGGGTGTTACTACGCATTTCATTCTCCCATACATCAAACTGTGCAGTCCAATGATTAGATACATGTACCCACACAAATTTTGCAAATATTTAGGTGCTGTCTCAAAATGTAGGTACCAGAAGGGTGACATGAAGCCAGTTCCACACTGAGGACCAACAAATGTTAGGTATCACAGTACAAAATTTAGTAGCCCATGTGACCTGGCACCTGGGTTTTGTGCACTTATTGTATAGCGGGGCTAGAAGTATAGCTCCACTCATACTTAACTTCAGCACTAATTGTGGTGAGTGGTTAACTTCATGCCCTGGCCATTTGATGACCAGGGAATGAGTCTCTGGTACCCATTGAGCAGGAGGTTGGGTGGGCCTCAGAGCTGATATGGACATTTTGGAGAAGAGAAGAATCCCTTGTCCCTGGCCAGAATCAAACCCAGATTGTTGAGCCCATGGTGTAACCACTATATTGACTACATTGTCCTGGGTTCCGTGATGAGACTGGATTCTTCAGAGTGTAGGCTTCTGGGTTGTGAAACCATGTATCTTGCAAATGGATGCCATTCTTTCAGAGGAACTTGCTACACCTGTCTTCAGGGTTGAAGTGACCCTAAAACTGGACAAGATTACACAGTGTTATGGTCCAAGACACCACAGTGTGAACAGTCACTGTTGTGAAAATTTGAAATTGCATATAGAACATTATTAGCAACCATAATTTGTCTTCTTTTTTGCTGGTTTATAATTTCCATGAGTCCACTGACTTTCCAGTTGTAGACAGGTGGCAAGTGTGCGACCTAATAGCTGCCTGTATTAGTTGCAGTGCACATTTACTGATACGAGATCTGAGGTTTGTATTGTAGTGACTTTAGATAATATGCAGATCTGGGATGTAATGCCATGTGTCGTGATAGATAGGTACCATTACTGTGGTATTCCTGATGTATATTTTGGAGGATCTGAATTTTGATCCCAGTCCAAAGTCCAGCTACTCTGATAGATTTTTGTAGCTAACTGTGGTCTGTCTGATAAATGCTGGTGTAGTACGTTAAAAATTGGTCCCAAACAATATGCTTTATCATCCTTCCCAGATTATAATCTTGTCATTCAAAATGCCATGATCCATGCGATTGATAACACATGCTTCAGGCAACAAAGATAAAAGTCTAGTCTGCTGCAGGTTATCCCCAAGTCAATAATGTACCTTTTGCACATGCTGTTCTTTCCTGTGATTCATCAGAAATACCTTTCTTAATGCATTAAGTAATTCATAAAAGAGGTAGAGTGATGGGTTGAAAGCATCAGATGGCTCTGAGTCAGTGACAGATAAAGTTTTTGTTGATAAGATTGTATGTTCTTTAATCACAAGTCTTGTGAATCATCTTTCAAGAGTTGTTTAACAACAGCTGTTAGTAAAATGATGCATGAGAGATCCCAGATTAATGTTAACTATGTAAACAGTGGTGTGAAATGTTCATCATAATTGGGGAGGGGGGGAGCTTACAGTTGAAATGTATGTGGTATGTACAACTGACACCTGTTCTTGGCACTGCAGTGGCAGTGTAGATGGTGCAGTTGCACATTTGACTTGGTAAACACACTGATGGACACTAATGTAAAACAGTACAGTCGACTGGGTGAGTAGCAAGTGTGTATGACATTACAGCGGGTGGCAGGAATATTAGGTAGTGATTCCATCCAAATACAACTAGAGGGACACTGGAGGACCCCTGCTTCTGGACTTCAAATTATATAACAACATTGTTACTATCAAACACTTCAAATGGTGTATACCAGGATCAGGAACAAATCCCTGGTGTCATCCTGCTGCAGGACATGAGTCCAGAGCAAGCTGAATGCCATGTGATGGGAGGTGCTCTTTGACACCCTGCATGCAGCCTGGACCATCACCATACAATTTTCCCATCTTTTGACCATTAAACGTAGCTCTCAAAAGCTGTACATTCACATCAGATGATGATATCCAGGAAGCTCTAGTGTAGGTATGGTGTAGGCAACAGCCCAAGGAATTCTGTGCAGGTGGGATACATTTACTGGTATAAGAGTAAGACTGCTGTCAAGATGCCTGTAGTGGTGTTTTCTTAACAGTTATGCTGTCTTCATCCATGAACATCTTTGAAGAGACTTCAGTTGTTTCTGCTGCATATTTGTTGTCCACTTCAATTCACCTCGCAACCTACTTATTTTAAACGAATTACATTAATACTAGCATTTTCAGCTTGCTCTTCTAAGCAGCCATTTTCAAAGGTGTTTTCCACAGGCAAAGTTGTGGGTGTGTTTCTTTTCCGCCATCTAATTAACACAGTTGCATATTGTGCTATCCATGCATATATCTGTCTGAATATTGCTCGGATGTATTCATAAAAGTGTAATGTTACCAACTGATATGTTTTCATCTCTCTCTGTAGGCTTGAAGACTTACCCCAATACTCACTGGGGTCGACACAACAGAAAAGTTGATAACAAAGTTAAATTTGGTTTGAAGGGTCCTGATCAAATCCTAAAAGCTAGAATTGAAGAAGAAAAGAAGAAAAGTAAGCAACGCAGAAAATTTAAGAAATCAAAAAAGAAGAAGCAGAAGAATTAGGTGGTTTGTGGCTGGGATTGTAATGTTAGCACAGTTTGCTGAATTACAAATACAGTGAATGTTCACTTAGTATCATATGAGATTTTGTGATGGGGATATTTATTACTGAATGTGTTAGATCTCACCAGAGAATAATACAGGTATTCATGTTTTCACCTACCAGCACATCTCAGTTTGCTTCTTCTCATCACGCCTGAAATAGATTTTTTCACTGTAGCACCATGCCCCAGGAACTGTGCATCCAAAATTCCCTCATCAGCTTCTGTGCAGACTACTGGGAATGTCTTGCCAATCCATTATATGACTGAGGCCTTGCACGCGGCAAATCCCCACTTCTTAGGATTACTGAAGTAGCAGTTCAAAGGAGAAACACGTGATGTGATGAGATAAACACTGAAATGTTCCAATAGGTGTAAATACTAAGAACTTTCTTCGGTATGGCACTGAAAATGTGGTTGATCATGGAGCGGTTGTATCATTTGGTATGATTAATACATGATGGAATTAAAATCTGTCCATTATTCCTTGTTTGTTTTGGAAGTCTGTGATTAAGTATGAATGTAACATATCCTTGGGTGTTAATGAACAGCAATAAGGCAGAGCCTGTGGAGGTAAAAAAAGTAATTTAGTATCTCACAACAACATATTGCTTCCCAATTTATAGGTTTGACATGTAAATACTTAATTCTGTTGTACAAAGTATGCTGTAATGAGTTGGTGATTGCTGAACAGGTTGGAGATATTCTATATGTAAGTGAAACCTGAAGTTTTGACACTGTACTTACAAAGGCCCATTATTGGACCCTATCCCGAGCTGGTTGAATCCACTACACTAGTAGTTCCCAAACGGTGCTCCAGGGATCAGCTACTGGTTCCCAGCGAATCCGTGGATACATTTCTGTAATTGCTGCTTTGATGTTTCCCTATTTTTAATTACAGAAATGATGTTTTTTTATAACAAATTGTGGAACTTCTTTAATTGGCTGTGTTTATTTCATATGATTGTTAGAATGTCTAATTAAGAAACCCCCAGTACCCACGAAGCGAGTGACAGTTTGAGGTCAAACCCTTCACTGCATTGTTACATATGATACTGGTAGGTATTCTTACCTAACTACAATCAGGTCTGAGGTATAAATATCTAATTTTGGATGCCTATAATCTGGACGCTCTTTATTTATGTGAACAAGGATGTGAGGATCCATTGTTATTTTTCGAAGCTGAAAGCAGTCCATGAGCAAAAGTTTGGGAAACACTGCACTACACACTCTACACTCTCTTTGGCTGTGATCTACTTTAACATAATTCCCGGCTGAATCTTGCCAATAAAAGTCCAATACTAATATATAATTTTCTCCATATACTTGCTTCTGATCTCAACTTTCTTAATTTTATCACTTTAACAATATTAGCCTGTATAAAGAAGATAAACCACAATAGGTAACGAATAAAAATCATGAATCATGAGTCCCTCACTAGGTAATTTTCCCAAATCCTTTATTGTTCATCTTTCTTGGTTCCAAATATCTTCCTCAGACCCATCGCCCTATGCTCAAATATTCTGAACCCATGTTACTCTAAGAGAGAGAGACCAAGTTTCACATCCATAGAGAGCAATAGCTGAAATTATTGCTTGGTATGTTTTAGTGAACATGGAAATTGACCTGAATTATATTTAAGAATATAGTTCGTACCGCACAAGTAAAGTCACCATACAAAACACATGAATACACTTGTGTGTGAGCTTCTCCAAATCAGCTGCCCTGAAGGAGCTGAGCCTGTCTGCCTCCAGTGACTCGGTATATGTGGAGTGAATGTGGACTTTGATGATGAAATTAATGTTCTGGAATGTTTTCAGAAGTTTATTGATGAGGATATGTGACAGTTGTTTGCTGAACAAACAAATATATATGCCAATCAATTTTTGGCAACAAATCCTAATTTGAAACCATGATCCCGAGCTAGAAGCTGGATGGATACAAACCCGGCTGAAATGAAAACCCTAATTGGACTTCTTATTCTTCAAGGTATTGTAATCCAAGTTTTCCTCCGTATACACACCAGAACGAAGCATATGTGTCGACAAGTCTCTCCTCCTCTGGAAAGGACAACTGGGTTGGATTCAGTACATACCATCAAAGCGAAGCAGGTTTGGAGTGAAAATCTACAAACTCTGCAAAAGCAGCACAGGCTATGTTTGGAACTTCATAGTATACACTGGTAAGGATGCCATTTATGGTCAGAGACACCCAGGGGAAAAGACTTCTTCGAGGATTGTGCTGGAGGTAGCCCACGACCTACTTGATAGGGGCTACTTTCTTTACCTGGACAACTGGTACACCAGTCCAAATCTTGTTGACACCTTATGTACCAGAAAAACAGATGTTGTTGGAACCATGAGGACCAATAGGAAAGAGTTCCCAGATTTTGTGAAGAGGGCAAGACTAAAAAAGGGGGAAACAGTAGCCGCATTCTGCAAGAAACAGATGATCATGAAGTGGAAAGACAAAAGGGATGTTGTACGTGTCAGCATATTTCATGATGGTAGCATGGAGAATGTGACGACTAGACAAGGAGTAATGCAGAAACCATCTGTCATGCTTGACTACAACAAAAACATGGGAGGAGTGGACAGGAATGATGGCCAACTTCAAAGCTACAAGTTGGCTCGAAAACATCTAAAGAAGTACTACCAGAAGATGTTCCGCTACCTCCTCGATGTGGCCTGCCTGAATGCATTCATCATATACAAGAAGAAGGGTGGAAGCATCTCTAGGTTGGATTTCATGCTGATATTAGCAGAAAACTTTTCTTCAATGGGTGGAGTGGTGGAACCTGCAACTAGCAGTTGCCCATCAAAATCACCCAAACCCTCTCGACTCCTTGGACGCTGCTTCCCAGACATGGTGCCAGGGACATCAAAGAAGAAGCCTACCAGGAGATGTGTAGTTTGCTGGGCCAATGGAAAGAGTCATCATATTGGTGTTCTAACTGTGAGATGGCCCTGTGTATAGTACCGTGTTTCCAAGTTTACTACACAGATAAAAATTAAAAAATCTAAGAAAATCAAAAGTTACAAGAATTGTGAATAAAAGCTGCATTTCATCTTTACATCAGGTTTCCATTACATATTAAAAGAAACCCCCATTATGTTTGCACTGCTCCTCTTGCTTTATGGAAACAGGAACAACAGGCATTTAAATTTAAGTACCCAGGGCAGGTTACACCAGCAGCCCAAAAAAGACCCAGTTAAGAGGTTAAAAACTCTGAATTAATCTCAGTGTGATAATTGGTTGAGACCTTCAGTTTAGGGTAAAAACTGAGCTTGCTTTGTGTAATAAATCTTGTGATAGCTGATCCAGTATGACCTATAATAAGGCATCTTGTTTTGTTGTCATTCTGGTTTACCAGAGTTTCACCTGTTAATAAAAGGCAGACTTTAGAGTTGCATCTATTTTCATACACTTGCACAACAACTCTGCTCTTGTAGCTACATTATCACTTTGTTTGAATAAACACTTTTTGTCACTACTGCCCTTCATATGGGGTTCATAACAAACATAAAATTTATGTGCATTATGTGATTTAATACATTTTAAAGAAGTCCAAAATGTTAAATCATTATCTTTTGGTGTTTGGTCTTTCTAAGTCAGCTAAATCTATTACATCAGGATTTCCTTATACACTATAATTAGACATTTATTTTTCCTTGGTATTGTTGAAAGACATTTGCCTGTGAGGCTCCACATAAATAGAGGGCTGATTTCACTTAACCACACTTGATGGCTTTTGTCCTACTTGTGTTGAGTAAGGGTTGTCATTACATCTCAACACACTGCCCCAGTTATTGTAAAAATACGGCATATGGGATAAGACAACAGGTCTTGCACAGAAGATTGTTGCACGTGTTATGTGACCAAGACACACATTCAGTGACATTGATGTACTTTATAAACAGCAACACTTGTAACAACTCTGTATACAATCCTAACATATTAGGCCATGGCATACATTGTTCTTAATCATGGATTGCATAATTTAAACTAATGCATATAACATTTTTAAGATGATCATACTTGCACCCTTTCAGTACTTCCACTTGTAGTATATAGTGCTCCCTGATAATGACCCAGCTGGGCCAAGGTATGTTGGATGTATAGTAAAATGCAGTAGAACCCCACTTATCCAGATTAATTGGGATGATGAGCCATAATGATATAAAAAAATCTGGATAATTTTTTTTTTTTAAATAGGTGATGTGGAAATAAAATTCTACAAACGGCTGTTTTAGGCAACATTTATTTACGTTCAAATAAAACATTAATACATAGTTCCTTACGTGTATTTGACAAATGGGAAAAAAAATTGAAGCCATAAAAAGCTGTAGTACAATTACAGAACGAAAAGTGTAGTCATTGTAAAATTCGTTACAAAACTAGTTTTACTGACAGTATTGATGATAAAACTAAGATAATACATGCCTAGAGGAAATAAAATATGGATGTTCTACTGGGTAGAATGTAATTAACTCCGGTCTGGCTGGGGTCAGCGGACCCCCGGCGTGCAAAAAACATTTAGAGTAAGAATTCGAAGAACGGTGACAGCATAGTCGGTTTGGTAGAAGACTGATATCGTTGTTGCTCCTTGAAGTAATGTGACTAAACCGAGATGTGTGACAGTAACATTGACGTCATTATTTCTAGCGAATATGTTGACGAGATACTACGTCACGAGCGCGCGGAATGGCTGACTAACAGCTCAGTAGATAGTTGCCTAACGAAGATCCATTTCCGTCCACTCGCCATGCGCGTGGTTATCAGTTGATGTCACTGTGAGTAGGCAAAGGCGCGTCGCGTTAGAATGGGTATCACTCGGCTCCTTTTTGGGAGGTCTCGGGCTCGGTACGTTTCTATGCACCAGTGGGATAGCGTAGTGTACGGGCTGGACTATCCGGGATTCGAATCTCAGCAGAAGGCTCCGAAAGGTTCAAACCGGCCCTGGGGCCCACTAAGCCTCCTGTACAGTGAATACCGGAGTTCTTACCTGGGGGTAAAGCGGCCGAGGCGTGAGGTTGGCCACTCATTTTCATCTAGTGTAGAGGTTAAGAATGAGTGGAGCTATACCACTGTTCCCCCGTGCATGTGCCTTCATGCCCCGCACAGGGTCAACTCTATTTTTTCTACCTCATTCTCCAGGCGAAACCCTAGATCAGAGATCTCAAACATGCATGCGGGTCGCCAGTCAATTTTGTACGGCCCTCTCACTGATGTTATTCCAATTACAGAATGTGGTCCAGTTCAGTGCCAAATACGACAGTGAGAGCGCTAAACCTTCGTTTGTCTGTGGGTGGTAACAGGGGCCGCCGAGAGCGGGTTCGGGCCCAGGTGACCCCCACCGACGGCGGACCGGCTGAAAATCAAAACATATGCTACATATTCGGGTCCCCCTTTTGGACCCGACCATCGGCTTCCCTCCCCCCCCCCCCCCCTCCAATCGTTACTGGGTGGTGACGTACAGCATGCATGGAGATATGACAATGCAATGACGTTTCGAATTCAGTAATTATAGTTTTATTTCGTAATTAAAAGTATGGGGCATTCTTAATTGTATGTTTAATTTCAGTGACAATACTTCCTTTTTTATTGCTTAGGATCACGAGCAGTCCGCCTTAAATTTAAAAATTTGAGACCCCTGTCCTTGATAGTAGTACTTGGATCTGAGTGGGGAGAATCAGCAAGAGGCTGGTAAAAACTGCCTAATAGTGAATTTCACACTTTGGATGTACTGAAGCGTTATTAACAGAAGACGATATGGTGGCTCGGTAACTGGAAGGATTATCGGGGCTTCGGTTCTTTGCGGGGACAAGCGGTCTCATCTCCAGGGCGTCCAGGCAGGCTGTGGGACCCACTCATCCCTGCCCAGTGGGTATAGGTGTCTCGCACCGTGGGGAAAAGTGACCGAGGTGTGAAGTTGATCACCTCCGTCGAGTACCCAGTGGCAGAATGAGCTGAGCTATGGCTCTACACCCTCATATGCCTTAATGGCATTTACAGGGAGAGTCGGCTTGAACACATTATTAGGCTGATAGATTCAAGGAAGGTGCTATAGACAGGGCGTGCAGCATACACGTGAGCACGTACATGGCTACAAAATTTGGTCGTAAAACATGGAGGGAAAAGACCGTCTTGAAAAAGATAGGCGTTGGCGGTAGAATAATGTTCAAGCAGAACATAAAGAACTAGGTTGGAAAGAAGCGGATTGGATCAGTCTGGCTTAGGGTAGGCCCCAGTGGGAGGCTGTTAGGAGCACTGTGATAAACTTCTGGGTTTCAGAAAAGACGTGGATTTTCTTGAGTAGCTGAGCGACTGTATTGGATTTTCAGGATAAATATTGCTGCATGGAATTTAATAATTTTCCAACAAGATACGACTTATTCAGTTTATTACATTTCTGTAGGCAGCTCTACATGTTTCGGGTGCTGATGCCCATCATCAGGAGCTCGTACAACTGTAATCACAGCTTCTGGTATTGATTAACCGGATCTACTACCATCCGCTCTCGTTGTTGAATTGGATGTTCACGATGCACGGACCCATGTATATAAAATTAATTGCTGCATAGGTTAATTAATTGTGTATGAATGCACATTTACAGTTGTAAAAAGTCAATATCCATGTTTTTCCCTTCTTGTTTGGAAGGGTTATATGATATTACCATCTTCAGTTTATTTTCTTGTTCTTTGTGGTAAAAGTATGTGCAAGCCAGGAGGAGGTTAACCCGGATTCTACTCCACGGGCCATCGTGTTTAATGTTAAAAAATTATACGTTGTGCCTACGAAGTGAATTTGTGTAGTTTGAACGGATCACAGAACATAGAGCGGTTATTTCCCAGTGCGGCATTAACTGACTGGTTTTTATAGCCCAGGTGAAGAGTGTTTACTGAACGGTACGAACCGAATTTTAAATACATTACACGTTAGTCTTGGTTCGAAGCCGGCTCATTCCATGTGAGATTTTTCGTAGGCAAAGCGACACTGAGGTAGGTTTTTCTCCAGCACTTCGGTTTTCACGAGTCAGGAACATTCCACTCGTCTTCATCTACATATTGCTCTTACCGAATGGACAAACGGGCGAAACTTGGGAACCTTCAAAATGCAGTGGTATTTTGTAAACCGGGGGGCATTGGATAGAAAAGTGTTTTGACTTGGTAATCTCTTGGCTTTCCCCTGTGTTCAAGCCAAAGCTCAGATGTTTCCAAAGTTGCTGCTGCACGCTTCTTATCCAGAGCCTCGGATTTAATTTTATCAGAATTAAACTCAAGGCTTTAAAGATAAAGATACTTAAATTAAGTTGGCAAATCATGTGCTTTAGAACTAACGGTAAATTAGAATTCCACGGCCCGTGTTTCAAGACACTAATGTCATCATTCTAACGTCTTCTTCATCTGTGTATTCACTTTCACATTACTTTTTCCAGAAGGGCGAGCGGACGAAGCCTGGGAACCTTATTAACAAATTATGCTTTTACCCCCCCCCCCCCCCGCCACATTACCGTGTCTCCCACTACCCATTGTTCTACACTTCCTTCTACTCTTCTGTTACATTTTACGTCTGTCTATCTAGGTCTACTGATCTTTAAAGACTAGCATCGCCTCACGGAGGGATGTCGTTAAAATAACACGCACATGCCTACAATATACAGTCCTTCAGTGCGTGAAACAACGTTTCAGTGGTATCTCATTGTTGTACAGTATTAAATTATACTGGCAACCAAATTAAAAGCGGCCTACACTCATCTCCATTGTTCAATAAAGATAGTCCAAAGATAAAATACACAGATAAGGAAAAATTGGGGCGTGGCACAAAGGCATTTGTGCACTGATGGAGCCCAGGAGATCATAAAACCTACTTGCCTACTGAACACACTACCGGTACCATAATTTCTATATTATCGAAGTCGAATTCACATGATACAGGAACTAAGTAATGTACTAGAGTAAAACGTAATTTAGCTTGCGGGTAGCATGCTGGACTTTTGCGGGAGTTGGCTACATTTTTTATTTTTTAATATTTTTATTGTTCTTGTTGTTTTAGAGATGTTAGCTCAACCAATATTGTACTGGCACTTTGCGTAAGGTGGCTGTGGTTTCAGGATATGACTCCTAGAAGGGTGGAGACCTTTTCTAGGACCTATCCACCCCATGGCCAATAGGTTCCGAGGGCTCTTTCCTCGGTGGTAGAGTGACAGGAAGTTACACACGCACCTCGACTAGAGCCGAGACTACAAATGCGTGGAACTGTTTCTCCTCTTCCCCATGTATTCGTGGCGTGATTCCTAATTAGGCACAGTCATAATTTTGCCGCATTATTAGTAAGTGATCATAATCATCATCATCTTTATTTGCATTCCCGGTAGCCCTGAGTGTAAGACATATGCCTGCGGTCGCTTGATGGCTGGAATGGCGGTTTCGAGTCTCGCTTAGGTCATGAATGTTCGTTTATTGTGTTTGTTGTGTGTTGTGTAGCTAGTGACCTCTGCGAAGAGCTGATCACTCTTTCAGAGGAGTCGTAACGAATGGGTGTGTCTAAGTGTGTGCGATCTAGAAACCTCTACAACGTGGTGGCCTAGGCTCTATTTGGGCTGTAGTGCAACAGAAAAAACAAAATCGTCTTTATTTTTCAAAGTATAGTAATTAATCTCCGATTCCTTCCACATTCCAGTTACCGGATGTACCCCAGTGTTTTGTACTAACACCATATTTGTAACTGTTGACGTATAAACAGTAGTTCGTACATAATTCAAGAATATATTATCTACATATACATCAAATTTTGCCAAACTCGCTCCAATTTTACATTCTTATCCGTCAGATCAAAAAGTGAATAGGCCTATAGATTGCATAGAGCCCCCTCTTATTTTCCCCCCTAAGGATGGAATATCTGTGTAAGGAGGAATGTTACAATTTGTATTCTTCACTGGATATTAGTTCGGTAATCAAACGAAAGAGGATTAAATAGGGGTGAAGCAGCACGTACTGAGGAGACGAGAAATGTAAGCAATACTTCAGCCTGGAAGCCTGAAGAGAAGAGATCCGTATAAGACCTAGAAGAAGAAAATGGGAATGTAACAGTCTCTCAAAATCGAATCTTGAAGAAGTAGATTGTGTGGGTGTGAGCAGAATTCATTTGGTTCAGGATACGGTCTGGTGGAGGGCTGCTATGGACATGAGAGTGAAGCTTCGGGCTCCGTGGAAGGCCGGGGGGGGGGGGGGGGGGGGCAGAAGGGGGGGGGTTTGTTGAAAAGTTGGGTTTTTTTTAACCTGTCAAGGATTTTACACCATGGTTGGTAAGGCGGGTAATATTAA
>Ga0131853_10018526_pt1 | contig 12668 bp, 10 predicted proteins | sample TergutLab28metaG_FD_92764 | JGI IMG/M metagenome (GOLD analysis project Ga0131853, IMG submission 92764) | Labiotermes labralis P1 segment gut microbial communities from Petit-Saut dam, French Guiana - Lab288 P1 (version 2) (version 2) | ecosystem: Host-associated > Arthropoda: Insects >...
CATAAACACCACACACACACCACACACACACACACCACACACACACACCCACACACCACACACACACACACACACACACACACCCACCCACCCACACACACACACACCCACCCACACACACACACACCCACCCACCCACACACACACACACACACACACACATACACACACACACACACACACACACACAGCCTCTCATATACATGTTTATTTGTTTCTTGGTTATAAGAAGATATCTGGTAGCTTATGTTGCGTGATACGATAATTGGTCTGTTGGAGGGAATGAGCATATCCATGACATACCTCGCTAATAATAGTAATAATAATAATATTAATAAGTAATATCCTGACAGATGTCAGAACCAGGAGCCCCTTGGTTTTACGGAAGGAGCGGTAACCAGTGGACCACAATATTCAGCAGGGTAGCTATCTCATTAGTGTGAATGTTGCCGTGGAGTGACACCTTGGTGGCACTTAGTAGCATACACGAAGTTCGGTCAGGTGCTTGACATTCGTCAGTAGGACTAGCAATTTATCTGACAACTCCTATCGCTCTGTACTCAGACCATTTCTCATGCCCTCCCCACTGTGTGCTGCTCACCGCTCGGAATGTGTTCCTTTGGCTGTCAGACGCGCATCACAGCTAATTGTACATCGAAGTTTTAATTTAGGCGAGCCGACGGGAAGTGACAAATACAGCTGTCAGCTCAGCACGTGCCCGCAGCACAACATGTCGCTGCCCTCAGTTTATGCAAGTCTGTTCAAGAAGTTTGCAGTTTAATATAGAAGGCTGTTTACAGTTTTGATCGTGCTGTGTGGAATTAGTGCGAACTGTCAGCTGGTTGGAGTTATCGTGACTTGTGCTTTGTTACTGGCAGCCAGACACTGACACTGACACAGCTGTCCACTTGCACAACAAGACGGTACTTATGGAAGGGCAGTGACAGCTGCACTCATAATGTATGGCAGGGAGTGGTCAGTCTCACGCTCCGGTCGCTGTACCCTCGGGGAATGTAGAACAGATGGCCGGCCACTCACTCCGAATGACTCTCAGTGTTGCGCACAGGAGAGAAACGCCATGTCTATTTAGGAACTGTGTCCATATTTTACTGCCTTGTGTTAACCACTCAAGGACGTAATGTAATCCATTATATACAAAGACCCAGTCCGTACCGCACAGTAAACTTCTCCACAGTTATAAAAACCCATCAGCTACTGCTGTATAGGGAAAACTATTGTTCCTTTCTTAGACACACACGAAACTGTGGGAGGAATGTAGGATTTTGTAACGTTAATACTAGTGGTACATAGAGTGACGGCTAGGCTGTAAAATGTTAAAGACGGTCACTGTCAACTGTCGATTTCCGCCACCTTGTCCATGTGGTTCACATTATAACTCTGTGTAATTTCTCTACATGTCAGACCCTCCATAATTAACGTTCTATTTGGTTCTCCGCAGAACACTTCAGGAACTCCGGCACCGTATGTCTCAGTACTGTGACCATACTGCAGGTCGGACATGGTTCATTTCCGGACATGATTGACAGACGTCCAACGCCGCAAATCCTCCTCCGCACTGGTTACCGCAGACCACTCCTGAAGGATCAAAACGGCCGGGTCTTGAAGCTGACCACTCACCTCCATCTAATGCAGAGTATAAGAATATATTGAGCCGTAACTCCAAGCCCACGTACGCTTTCTAAAGCACAGGACGTGCCGGACCCACGCCGTTGTGTTCACACTGCGGTGTGACATTGGAAGGTACTGGTGAGCAAGCGGTCGTTGTGGGTATCGACTGGACGGTCTGTGACAATCGGAATGACTCAGTCGCGATGCCCTGAATGTGTGTCTGGGCGGAATTACGGACCATCACATTCGATAGTCGATATCACTGCCATTTACGTTTTTACTGGCCACTTTATGGTCGACCGTACAGCAGCTAAAGCAGTTTTCATTACATTCCGCTTCTCTTGTGCTCCCACAGATGTACCATTTGAAGTGTTATGAGTTCTGCCACTTCAATTCGCCTCCCTAGTTATTTTGGACGGTGTGTAATTTCTCGTGATGGCTGTGTTCTTGTTTTACGACACACAGAACACATTTCGTACTGAAATCGAATTACGTCAGTAAAGCTTACTTATAACACAGTTAAATAGGGCCTGTTAGAACCACTGTCTTGGTATATAAAAGAGCCTTGCAAAGAGGTTAGGACTAAGTCTTGTAGGTTCATAAGAAAATTACTTCAGACAGCTCACATATACTTCTGCTTGCCTCAATAAGGGTTTGAAACTTGGTCTGTCAAATGAAAATTGGAACATGGGGTGGGGCGTGTCGGAAAAGGAAGTGCTGGGGTTCTGAGGAACATGCTTGTGCCCAACAGGACTGTGGAGAAAATTACCGAATGAGGAACTTCACGATGTTTGTTGCGCTCCAAATATTATTAGTGTTATCAAATGGAGGGTTGGGCGTGGGGCAGATATTAGGCAGAAGAGAAATGCGAAAGGAATTTTGGTGGAGAAACCTCAAGGCATGAGTGTAATTGGAGTAGATGAGAGGATAACATTAAGCGTGTTTTCCTCAGCACCCTGTTCTCAAACACCCTCAGCCTACTTGCCTCCCTCAATGTGAGCCACCAAGTTTCACACCCATACAAAACAACAGACAAAATTATAGTTCTGTATTCATTACTCAAAATGTTCATCGATACGCAAACGCATTTCAGCCCGTCACCGTAAGTCGCTGGTCTAGCGCAGCACTAACTAACACTAACTATACCTGTATATAAAGTTCGGTTCCTACTATGGCTGGTGACTGCTTGGTATAAAATTCACATGGAACCTGAAAGTACTGTGTGTGACCTGCAGGCAGCAGTTGCACTCTTCCACCTGACGGTAGGTAGGGTAACATGACCAGGTAAGGTGCTGGTCACTGCACCAAACACTTGCCTCGAATTGTGTTTTAAAAACTATATAATATGCGGGGAGCCTGCAGTGAGCAGTACTGGACTGCTGGACTGTTGGGCTGTTGGACTCTTGAACTTCCAGAATGTTGGACTGCTGGACTGTTGGACTGCCAGACTGTTAGACTGCTGGACTCTTGGACTCTTGAACTTCCGGACTGTTGGACTGCTGGAATCTTAAACTGCTGGACTGTTGGACTGCTGGAGCCTTGAACTGCCGGACTGTTGGACTGCTGGATTGTTGGACTCTTGAACTTCCAGACTTTTGGACTGCTGGACTCTTGGGCTGCTGGATTCTTGAACTGCAGGACTGTTGGACTGCTGCACTGTTGGACTGCCGGTCTGTTGAAGGGAAGACGTATGATGTCACGAGACGGAATTTGTGCGCAGGGGTAAAAAATGTGTGAATATGCTACGAAATTTTGTTGAGAATTAATGATCCTTCAGTGCAATAAATTAGCTATTCTAACGTTATAATTGCTTCTGAATTAAGTTTTATGGCCCGGAGATGCAGACTTAGTGAGCACGCCGCGTATATGTAGCTGTCACAGAGCGCACGGCCAGTGAGGTCAGCTGCACACCGGTGTGCCTGTGATGTTATGCTGTTGGCAAAACTGGCTGCTTGTGTGCGGGCTGCAAGGTGTGTCGTCGTTTCGTTCTTTAACTGAATATCTTGTTTATCAACTGTCACCACGTGTCCCCAAGTGAGGTTTCTGTCACGCCCTTTGCTGCATGACCGTCCGTCCTCTTTACCCCCTGCTGTCCCACATTCTTGCCTCTCTCTATATGTTCCACTTCGCTCTGTTCATTTCCTTTATTCATCTGTCACTGTTACGGCTATGCAGTGCCTCACAGTGGCCACCTGTCACTGTTACGGCTATGCAGTGCCTCACAGTGGCCACCTGTCACTGTTACGGCTATGCAGTGCCTCACGGTGGTCACCTGTCACTGTTACGGCTATGCAGTGCCTCACGGTGGCAACCTGTCACTCTTACGGCTATGCAGTGCCTCATGGTGGCCACCTGTCATTGTTACGGCTATGCAGTGCCTCACAGTGGCCACCTGTCACTTTTACGGCTATGCAGTGCCTCACAGTGGCCACCTGTCACTGTTACGGCTATGCAGTGCCTCACAGTGGCCACCTGTCACTCTTACGGCTATGCAGTGCCTCACAGTGGCCACCTGTCACTGTTACTGCTATGCAGTGCCTCACGGTGGCCACCTGTCACTGTTACGGCTATGCAGTGCCTCACAGTGGCCATCTGTCACTGTTACGGTTATGCAGTGCCTCACAGTGGCCAACTCTCACTGTTACTGCTATGCAGTGCCTCACAGTGGCCACCTGTCACTGTTACGGCTATGCAGTGCCTCACAGTGGCCACTCTTGTGTGCCCATATTTTTCCTATCGGTCTCCTTTCTGTTCCTTAAACAACACCATTTGGTTTCGTCTCTTTCACATTTCTTCGTGTCATCGATACGTTTCTTGTATTTGTCTTAAAATTTCGTCTGTTTTCCCTGTATAGTTCTCGTTGCATATCGCCCCATTTCCTTATGTACTGCCCCAGTTATTGCTGTCCGTTTGACTTGGAACGCTTTGCTGTCTTTTGTTACCGTTGTGAAATTCCTTACGTGCTTGCTGAAACCAGGAACGTCAAGCGGTTCTTCTCATTGTTAGTGGCCTCTGTGTGTTCCACCTGTGCTACAGTCACACCTTCCCATCAGTAGGCCGTACCACAGCTCCTAGTGGCCTCTCTGTGTTCCACCTGTGCTACAGTCACACCTTCCCATCAGTACGCCGTACCACAGCTCCTAGTGGCCTCTCTGTGTTCCACCTGTGCCACAGTCACACCTTCCCATCAGTACGCCGTACCACAGCTCTCATATCATCACACACTTATTAGTCCTAATCTGTTTCTTTTCGCTCTGTTCCAGTCACGTGACCCGCACCAGATTTCCTGTCATCATCACGCAGTTCCAGCTGAAAGTTTTGTTCTGTCTGCTGTTTTGTAAGTGCAGCTGAGGGCCATATTGCGTGCAGCACTGTTAGTGTTGGCTACATCTAAACACGTGCTGCAATGTTAGTGTTGGGTACATCTGAGCACGTGCTGCACTGTTAGTGTTGGCTACATCTGAACACGTGCTGCACTGTTAGTGTTGGCTACATCTGAACACGTGCTGCACTCTTAATGTTGGCTTCATCTGAACACGTGCTGCGCTGGTAGTGTTGGCTACATCTGAACACGTGCTGCACACTTAATGTTGGCTACATCTGAACACGCCCACGTCTACAGAATTAGGTGATCCTGCATCGCCGCCAATTCGGACAGCCACGTGTGCGAGTAACTGAGTGGTAGCATCGCGCACACTGACACTACGTAATGTGACGTCACAGGCTGCACTACGTTCATTGTGAATCGTCTGTGTCTTACCCACGAAGAAGACAATTTTCGAAAAGAAGTTAGTAACGTGGAAACTAAGTAACCCATTTCAGAGCATGGCAGCAGTTCTGGTAGACGACGCACATTTGCGTTACTGTACGAACAAAACGTTGCTATATATATCGGCCATACGTCACGCGAGAAAGAGGATAAACTGGCAACGTGTTTCTGCAGATGAAGCCAATGTCAGACCTGTCTATAGAACATTAGAAAGGTACTAATGCTGCAATAGACGTGTGATATCCAGCTTTACAACGTGACAGTACATGTGAGTACATCGAAAATAAATCTCATAAAAACTGCATTGTTGGTGCGACGTTCTGGACAAATCCTGACGATGGATCAATCAGCCTGTTGTGCTGTGTGCCTGACTGATACTGAGAGAAATGTGTCTGAAATTGAGAACAAACAAGGGGTGTTCATGGCAGAATGATGACAGTTTGTGTTAAATGACAGAGGGATGTTGTACTGGTGAGTGATGATGTTCGGTGTGGCAATATGAGGGTCTATACATCTCAGCGTGTTGCTGAGTTCAAGGATTGATATACTGGAGGCTGATTTGTGATAACAGAACCGGTAATTAAGCTGTCGAAATTGCCATGTGGGCGGTACAGTAACCAGGGTACAGTTCAGTTCGGTTCAGAAATGTTTGCCTCAAAATGCGTTTCTAAGTGCATAAAGATTAAACATAATGAAAGGTAACAAAACAGGTTCTTACGTGTGGGTCGGACAGTTGAATCTCGCCCTAACAACAGACATAAACTGAGGGCGTCTGAGAACGACGTGATGAGGGGGTTGGATGGCGGACAGGGGGAGCTTCAAGAGCAAGGAGATAACTGCTGAGTGGAAGGATGGGTATTTTCCACTTTAACCAAATATTAATAGCATATTGAGGGAAGTTAGGCGTGTAGAACACATAAATGACACTGCAAACTGTCTTCACTTGGACTTGTTCATCCCGTACTGCTCGTCTGTCAAGTGTTCAACATTGAACGCACGACCGTGGACTGCCCACGTATATTCAATCAGGAACTTCCATATATAAGCAGGATAGTAGCCAGTAGACACTTACATCATATTTAAATAAATAAGACCACTAACCACTTCGCAGTGACGTCATGTTGTAATGTTAGCAACTTCGAGGTGGTGTGGTGTGATATCTTGCAGAAATATCAACAAAATTCCAGACTTTCTGTGGTCACATTTTACAATATTCAGTTTCCTGTCCACCGTCATCCATACGACTTCTAAGAAAGCATTCTGCTGTTTATACAATGAGATAGTGCAGTCAGTGGCCTGCTGAAACAAAGCAGTAGATTGGTCGAAGATTCAGAACTTCTGGTCCGTGAAACGTAGGTAATTATATACCAGTCGACACGATGTCACGTGCCAAAGACTTAAGTCTTCATCAGCATCGCTGTGATAACCTCATTGGAGCGCCGTTACCGTCACGACGCTTGTGCCAGTGTAGCCGCAGCATGGCGTCTCGCTTCCTACTCAAAGCGTAGCCTCAGAACAAGACGCAGACGGTCGGCACTGTAAGTCGCAAGGATGGCGAGGCGTTGTCAGGGAGCAAATTGAAGTGACGCTATTGTGGCAGCCTCTGTAAATTCTGTGTCTTATTGCTGTAGCGTGAGTCGTGCAGTTTGTTACTGGTCAACTGCGGCAACTGCGAAAATGCGTTGTGTCAGTGCTGGCAAATGGTCTAAAGGGAAAGTGGTGAGGAGAGTCTGCGTACACTGGACCTTGCAGCAGGTGTGCGCTGATGGTGTTAGGTAATTGGGCGGAAACGTGCATACTGTTATTTGAATGGGTGAAAACATGCGTAGTGTTAGCTGATTGGGCGTAAAATGCATACTGTTAGTTGAGTGGTCGAAAACATGCTTACTGTTAGTTGGTTGGGCGAAAACACGCATGCTGTTGGTTTATTGGGCGAAAACAGGCATACTGTAGGTTGAGTGGGCGAAAATGTACGTATCTATAGTTCACTGGGCGAAAGAAGCTTACCGTTAGTTTACTGGGCTAAAACGTGCTTACTGTTAGTTGACTGGGCGAAAACGTTCATATTATAAAGAAAAACAGGTGAAGTGTTATAGTCCGCAGTCGCTGGCAGTGTATACTTACCGAACTGAGCACACTTTTGTGCATACTGTACAGAATGTACACTCACAGCACACATATAGGTAATAAATGCTTGAAACTGTCGCAAAGTTCAAATATCTAGCAACGACGCCAACCAATGCAAACTGCACCCACAAATAAACCTACAAACCCGCTGCACTCCGAGAGCTGCTGCTGCTGCCGTTCGGATCAAAATATTTTGTTTCTCCCTTCTATCGCAGGACTGTGAACATTCACATATGGCGAGATTAATTTCTCCCCTTCTTTGTGTCAGCTGTAACCTGTTTTGTGTCAGCTGTAAACTGTTTCTTGCCACTGAGGTAACAAGCAGTGCTGGGATATGCGAGATTGTGGGTGCTGAGAGAAACGGTTGGACCGTTTGTGGAGCGAGCAGCGGAATGGATAAGAGGAGGTGCTTGACTCTAGTGTTGTGTACACAGGGCTCGTTGAGACGTCAGGGACAGTGACGTTGTGGCACCTATAGGTAGAAGGGAAGAGCACTGGATGGACGCCGCAAAACAGGGTTCGGTGAGGCGTCAGGGACAGTGAGGTTGTGGCACGTATGGGTAGAGAGAAGAGCACTGGATGGATGCGATGGAAAGACACAACGTGGAAGAGATTGGTGGAGATGGGGGAAAATATTACAATATACATGAAATACATATGATGTGTTTGCGTGTACTGGACCAATCTGGCTCAGGGTAGAGACATGTGAGGTGCCTTTGTAAGCACTAATGAACACGCGGGTTCCGTAAAGTGCGAGGAGTTTTGTGGCCCATGTACTGCTGGCTACTCAAGAACTCCGCGATGTGTATTTGGGCGTGTGTGTGTGTGTGTATATATATATATATATATATATATATAAGATTAGCCAGTTATGTATAGCCTGACGCATTTCACTGCTCTGTCATTATGTGCACTATGTAACAGGCCACGACATACATGTCCCATTTAAAATAAAGTACGTTCCGCGACATAACCAGTGTCACTGTGTCTGGCTTGGGATCCCATTGCAGCCAGCTCTGCCAGTAGCAAATGTGAATATCTCGACGTAGAAACCGCTGATATTTTCCATGTAAAAACCAATCAAAACCGCTGTCACAGAAAACCAAATGCCACTTCGCCTCGCACAACTGGGTGGAAACAGAAAATGTGCAGTGCAGTAACCACGTCTGGCGACGGTCTGCTTTACTTTCGTGTATTAGGTGGTCGTTCAGCCTTTGCCGCACGGATTGTACTGTGGCTTACGGAAATAAAAGTTAATTTGCTGTTTTGTTTTGCTGGCGTTTTTTCTTCAAAATTTCAAGATACGTCCTTTTGAAAATCCATACAAAAGTCTAAAAAATTCGCACAATTTTTAGGTGGTAAATATTGAGCCTTCTGAATGAAACAGACAAAATTTATAGTCAATTCTTGTAAATGTTTACGCTTAACTAACTTGAACATTAGCTTCTTCCTTTCTAATGTCTAATATAAATTCCAAATTACCCACTTTTTCGAGCTGTTTAGCAATTTTTTACTTCTCACACGTGTCGATAAATTCCTAAATTTCTTAGAAACCCGCAAATTTTATTGGCATTCTCAAGGGTCTGTCTGGGATACATTTTAATATTATGTTCTACTTCTGTGCTCTTTCTGACGGCCACTTTCCTTCAGTTTTATTTAACGACGATATCGTACGCCCATGTTCATTCATCTACAGTACTTATTACATTCTACAAATCATTGATTATCCTTCATGTTGTAATACTGATGAATCATTTATGTTCCACAACTGATATCACATTACTCACTTGTGTGCCTTTCTCTTCTTTGTTTCAGAATGAAGCAGCCGATTCCCGCGACATCTCTGTGAGCATCGCGAGAACTACAAAAAAATCATGTTTGAACTACAAACAAAATCATGTTTGGATTTACGGCACACCTAAAGGAGTGCTTGTTGGGCTGTACAGCACGATAACTGATTTACTGAGGCAACAAGAAGTCTGATTGTCATACACAAAATGTTGTGAAGTGTTCTTACTGTTTATTGAGCGGTAATTAATATGCATACCTGCACTGTACAGAGTCTTTATGGAAAACAGCGTGGCGACATTTTGTTGCGGACTGTCTATAATACATCATTTTGTTCTCATTCCGTGGCTGTAAACTGCCATATGACTAAACATACAAACTAACCATTTGTAAAGACGGCTGTACACTATAACACACGTATCAAACGGAAATTTAGTGGCTCATTGCCCTGGAAACTGGGCGCTGACAACACCAGCTAGTCACGCTGCGTGCCAAGTGTTCCCATCAGAGCTATCATACGCCCAATTTGGCTCGCGTGTGTCGGTCGGCGCCCATCCGATGGCCATGATCGCTGCTCGTAACCTTCCACACCGCTGGCGACGTCACATCACCATCAGTCAGAACCGTGCGGTGCTGGAGTTGGCGCGCCCGGCCAGCATTGCGCAGCGGACAGTGATACTGTGCCGCCCCGGTGTTGCTAACAGGCGGTATCGTTCTCTCCGAGTTTGACTCCATGACCTGTAGCGTCTAAAGTTTTCCTACCCAATTAGTGTACTCGCTGTAGCAGCCTTGAACGCTGTTGTGTGTAGCCAGTGAACTGGTGGTTAATGGGCAGCAATGTGAAGAAGGTATGTGTGTGTGAAGCCAAGACAGGGGTGTAGTGTTTGAGTTAGCGTTAGGTGCACATTGAGTGACAGCTGGATTATTTGTGCAAGATGTGCGCTAGTGACTTCGAAGTAAAGTGATGTGCGACAATGGGTAAATTCCATACTGATATCGTAGACAACATAACATTTGGAAGTTACAGTGTCGTCTACACAGATCTGCTTAATTCATCTCCGCCATTTATAACCGCGCTTTATAACGAATCGGGCGTGAGAAACCTAAGTCGATATGATATGATACCAAAGAGGGATCCTTTATATATATTGATCCCCATCACGGTGATATACGCAGTGATACTGCTGACAGGACTGGTGGGCAATGTCAGCACGTGTGTGGTGATCGCTCGCAACAAACACATGCACACCGCCACCAACTACTACCTGTTCAGCCTCGCGGTGTCCGACCTGCTGCTGCTGGTCTCCGGGCTTCCTCAGGAGATGTACTACATTTGGTGGCGTGGGTATCCAGAAATGCTTGGGGAAGCAGTCTGCATCATCCAAGGGTTTGCTGCCGAAACATCGGCCAACGCAACGGTACTGACCATCACGGCGTTCACCGTGGAACGCTACGTGGCCATCTGCCACCCGTTCCAGTCACATACCTTCTCCAAGGTGAGCATTGCTCTGTTAATAACATGTCGACATGAATGTCAGTGTGTGATTCGTCGGTGTCAAATCGCGGCACATTTTTATGTTATTTGACGACGCTGTTTGGAGCAAAGATCATGTAGCGTCGTTGATGGGTCGAAGAATGAGCGTGGGGCAGTAGTGGAATGATACTGACAGGGGTAAGTCGAAGTACTTGGAGTTAAACCGGTCATAAGTTCATTTTGTGCACCACAAATCCAACCTGGACCTGACACCATGAGAGGCCGGTAGTTGCTGCCTGAGCCACGGCTCGGCCAGGTGCTGGAATGTTCCATAATCACTGGTCTGGTAGAATCGGCTGATTAGTGTCAGTAATTAATCCGCCTTGTTATGGAATTTCCCTAATGGTAGGCGCCCGTAAGGACGTCCTCGAGTCTGTGTAAATGGTGCAATACGGCATTCAGATATAAGTGACGTAAGGTGCTTGTAACTGAAGCAAGCCATTTGAATGAAATGTAATCTTTTAACAGCTCACCCGGATGTGAAATTCTGAAACACCCAAACTGCCCTTCTAAAGCAGTTCCTTGCCACCGGCCACGACCTTGCGAAACACACCCGATGGATGTGCGTACTTGATACGTCGGTGTTAAATGCAGTTCATAAATTGGCAGACGTTGTGTGTTCAGATGTGAAATGTGCTCTATGAATATTAGCTTTTGCTTGTGATATTAGCAATAGTTTGGGGCGTGTAATTTAGCTATGTAGATGCAAGGATTCATTCGTATTGCGCAGGAAGCAAGAAGTACTTAATGACCAGTCAGTGATTGTTGTATAGACAGACAGTGTACCCTACCGTCAGAATACTACGGATCACATAAATATACAGGGTGTATCTACAATACTTCGATAAGCTTCAAGACTGAGTTCCTCACGGCGAAGCAAATTGAGAAGCTCACTTCAACATACGTCGCAAACTGATATTGACTGCAATTTTTCGTTCATCTGTAAACACCGTGGTTTTATTCTGATACATTCCGTTGTGTTCTGTTTCAAAAGCAAATGAATTACCTTCACCATATAACATTCTACCCACAACCGACACAAAACATCAACAAAACCCGTTCCCAATAACTGTCCTGTTTTTACTCCCTGTCCAGTCTTGCTCCTTGTCCAGTCTTGCTCCCTTTCCAGTCTTACTCCCTGTCCAGGCTTACTCCCTGTCCAGTCACAAACAAACTCACAAAATGTCCGCACCCTAACGAACGCACGCATGGACACGTCTGATCACGGACTGCCGCACCCTTCGAACGTCCTGGGGCGGTTGCAGATGGTTTGACAGCCATAAAAATGCGTCGGTGAACGTTCTGTTTGTGCACCAGCGCAGCCGAAGGCGACCGGGTTTGCCATTTCCTCACAGAATTGAGGTCCGGTGAACATGTGGTCTGTGCCTCGAAAACTGTCAGCTGACAGACACCGATAGGAACTTTTTCCATGCTTTGGTGTAGGAACTCACTCCTGAATTTCTCCAAGTATTGAGGTACCGCTCTATTGTGTGGGTAAATGGACAGTTATTTTGTTATGATGGGGCAGGTGAAGTGACCAGCAACTGTTAAGTGGTTTGTTGTCTGTCAGCTGTAGTGGTGGTGTACTACTGCTACTGCTATTGCTACTACTACTAATACTACTACTACTGTTAATACTACTACTAGTAATAATAATAATAATAATAATATTAATAATAATATGATAGTGACATCAGTAGCAGTGGCGTACCCAGGAATTTTGTTCGGGGGGGGGGGGGGGTCAAAAATTTCAGTTGGGGAGAGGGGGCAGAAAGGAGGGATTTTGGGGGGGGGGGCCCCCTGGGTCGGGGGTCGGGGGGG
>Ga0131853_10018529_pt1 | contig 12667 bp, 15 predicted proteins | sample TergutLab28metaG_FD_92764 | JGI IMG/M metagenome (GOLD analysis project Ga0131853, IMG submission 92764) | Labiotermes labralis P1 segment gut microbial communities from Petit-Saut dam, French Guiana - Lab288 P1 (version 2) (version 2) | ecosystem: Host-associated > Arthropoda: Insects >...
CTCATCGGAGGTATTTAATATGCTGTTAAACGAATGGAACTGGGACGATGCCTTGGCTGTCAGCAGGGAAGAAGGCATAGAAGTAGGCTGGGGAAAAGGCAGGGAAGAAGAAAAAGAGGAAATTGCCCGCAATGCCCTTGCCAAAGGTTTGCCCTTAGAACTAATTCACGACCTTACCGGGCTTGACCTTGAAGCAATTGCCGGACTTCAGGCTGAGGTTTAGTTGCCTATGCTTTTGCATGAACGATGCTGTCGCCCTGGAAAAACTATTGACAAGCAGTTTCTACCGTTATATAGTGAGCATACTTAGAAAGTTGTTTTTAAGTACCAGAATAAGGAATTATGGCAATGTTCTTGGATTGTACCAAGGGTTTAGGCCCACGGGTGTTACCCGCTATAGGTGCAAACATAGAATGAGGCGTAATTAATTTCCAGTTTGGAGGGAAAAGAGATGAAGAATATGAAACGTTTGAGCGCTCTGTTTGTTGCGGTCGTTGCATCGCTTGCCTTGTTTGCCGCAAGCTGCTCCGATGATGTGGTTCCCGATGTTGATTGGACTGTCGTTGCCGAAGGTGGTAATGTTGTTTTTACCTTTAATGCCCCTGTTAGCTTGAGCATGAATCAGGTTCACTTTGCGCACCAGAACGATATTACCCCCGTTTATATGATTGGTAGCGATCGTAAGTACTCTATGTTGGTTACCTCCAACAATATTTCTAGTACCAACACGACGGTATCCATAAATGCGGATGGTATTTCTTCAAGGCCGAGGTCGCTGACTATTAATTTTCCTGGCGCTGTTAACTTTACGCCAGCCTTTCATTCGGCAATAGATGGTGTGTATACTTTGAGCCTCACGCTTACTCGGGGTCTGGAGTTGAAGTCTGGTGACATTGAAGTGCTGAATAATGCGGCTACCGGTTTTATTAATAACCTCAGAAACCTGAGGCAATCTAATGATGATGCTACTGTTTGGCTTCTCGATTATGACCTTGCACGTGCAGGGGCTGTGTCTATTAGGATAAAGAATCAACCCGGTGTGAGTGCCGAATATGCTACACCCATTTTCCTTGGAGCTACGGCTGTTACTGAGCTGTATATAGACGATGTACCTCGAGCGGACAGGACAAATCACTATGTTACAGTTACTTTTAACAATCCTGTAGTGGGTTTCACTGCTCTGCCGACTTTTTCATTCGTTGGTGTTGCTCCAACTACAGGAATAACCGGTGTTACAGCAGAAGGTGCTCCACTATTGGCCAGCGATGACGGTACAGTGTGGCGTGTGCCTGTCTCAGTTAACCTTATTACCGCTAGTGATAATATTACCTATAACACTAGCGTAAGAATGAGCGGTGTCTCCTTTGCAGGCTCTGGTCTCATCCCCACCGTAACCAGCAATACTTTTTACGTCTACCCATAATGCTCCCTTCCTCCCACCCTACGGGTGGGAGTGTTGCATTGTGTGATGAACGAAAAACAGGACTAACCGCCTTGTGCTGTTAGTTAGAAGTACAGGGCTGATGCGGACGCCGCGATCGGGTAATCGGTACGGACGAGCCGCCAGCCAAAACGTGGAGGTGTATCTTCCACAATATGGAGAATATTGAATGAGCAGAAAAATACTTTTGCTCCTTACCGCTGTGTTGTTGGTGGCGGGTACTGCGTGGGCGCAGATGCAGAATACTGACCAAGTACCGCCAGCCCCAGAGACCGGTGAAGGGAAGCAGCTTAAGTGAAATTTTTCAAGATTAGGGCCTACAACTACTGAAGGAAGCTCCAGTGCGAGTCAATTCGGTTCGGATGCAGGCAGGATGGTTAACCCCAGGTTCCATGATCCCGATAAAGAACTCCTTTTTTTAGGTTTTACTGGTTCAGACCCCGAAGTTGGGTTCAGTAAGAAGTTTGGCGATGTTTATACCGCCATTTTTTATACCGGTAATCTGGCAAGTATAGAAAGCGGTAAGCAAAGCCCCTTTTGGAGTGAGTTTACCGAGTATCGGCCCGAATCATGGAGGCAAAGCACGTTACGTAACAACTTTGCCCTTTTGATTGGCCTTGCCGATATGGGCTTCCGCCTTGATGCCCGGCATAATGCCGATAGTATCAAGCGGTACCGTCACGGCAGTTCGGACATGCTGAATTCTGGTTATGATAAGGTAGCCGAAGATGAAGTACCTGGGCGCGGGGCATTGGCTCTAAGCTGGGGCGCTAATTTTGGTAAACTAAGTCCTTGGGTAGAGCTTGCTTATACCTTTGGAGGCCGTTACACGAATTACCAGGAAGGTGAAGGTTTTGCCTATACCGAAGAGTGGACGTATGGTCGCTATGCTCACTTTAAGGGCGGGTTTGAGTACGAACTTGCCGATAACCGAGCCTTCGGTCTTACCGTAGGCTATGGGCATAACTTCCCCGAAGTGGAAAAATACACGGGTACACTTCCGGTAGACAACTTGGATCGTTGGCCCTGGGGTGATTCCGAGAACTTGAATCGGCGCTATGGCGGCTACACGTACGGAGCAGACCTGTACTACGCTCACAGTTTAGAGTTTGACGTACTAACGCTTTCGTTTGAACCGGCTCTGGGCTTTGGCCTAACACAAAAGTCTAATGACATCGTGGGCGGCAGCGTCGAATGGGCGGATAACGCCGACCGCTGGTGTACTGTTGATGGCGGATTAAGTGTAGGCGTAGAAGTACGCGCCACTAACCGAATCAAAATTTATTCAGGGGCGACCATCAACGTGTTTGACTACACCCGCTGGGATGAAGTCCGCTCTGGTGAAGATGCGATAAACCCGGCAGTCCGTTCAGCGTGGAAGCTCACAGGGATGAGCATAGACGTATCCAGCTTGGGCTTGGGAATGACATTTAGCCCCTCCGAAAAGGTAACTGTAGGACTTAAGCTTAACGATTTGTTTGCCGCTGGTACCGTTGCCGCAACCCTTAAACTTTCGCTGGGAGGTAACTAAATGAAACAAGTAAAAACCTTAACAAAACTAGCGCCGTTTTTCGTGGCACTAGCCGCAGCCCTGCTTCTTGCAGGCTGCCCCATGGAAGCCACAACCCGCGATGTCGATATGGGCGGTACTGGAAAGCTTTTTAATGACAACAATCCAGTAGAATTCGACGTAGAGCTGACGATTTTCAACATACCAAGTACTGTTACTTCTGTTAGTGCTGCTGGTTGGTCAGGCAATAGTAGCGTTGCCGAAGGTAAAGTTACGCTAACTTCCAATTGGTTGGGAGCAGAAAAGCAGTCCCTAACTCTATCTGGTGGTAAATCGGCTGATGGTATTATCCTTGTACGTGGTAAAAACTTCGTAGACTATGCCATGTTCCAGTAACGTGGTAGTGTCCTGATCTAAAAAAGGTTCATAGCAACAAACGCCTATGCGGCAATCCTGCATAGGCGTTTGTTATTGTACCTGGTTCAAAACACACGGAAATCACTTTTCAAAGGAAGCACGGGCAAACCAAAGTTTTTGCCCCAGAGGGACACAACGTTAGGCATCTTAAGTCTTCGGCTGAAGGCGCGTGATAGTTTCAAGGTCAAGTTCAGTAATCTCCTGAATTACTTCGAGAGAAAACCCCTTGGCAAGTGCATTGCGGGCAATTTCCTCTTTACCTTCTTCCCTGCCTTCTTCCTTGCTGACGGCTAAGGCATCGTCCCAGTTCCACTCGCCAAATACCATAGAACACCTCTTAAATCCCGGGTTGAAGCCGTGCTATCGTTTTAATGTCCAGCCCGGTAAGGTCGTGAATTAGTTCTAAGGGCAAACCTTTGGCAAGGGCATTGCGGGCAATTCCCTCTTTTTCTTCTTCCACGCCTTTTCCCCTGCCTTCCTCAAACCTGACAGCTAAGGCATCGTCCCAGTTCCACTCGTTTAACAGCATATTAAATACCTCCGATGAGTTCTTTTCCATGAACTCTTTCAGTATATCATGATCGCGGCAATACTTTACCGCTTGTTTTATAGCTTCAGCCCTTTCCATACCTGCATCTTCAAACTCGCGGACTTTGGCAACAAAGGCGCTGTAACCCGCCAAGGTTGTGCTTTTCTTTGCAATTTCTGCGTTTCGTCCGTGGTTGATGTTGATGACTTTTACCGTAAGCTCAAGCGCGGGATTGTCCGCAGAAATCCCCAGCGAGGTCGGATCTACAAACATATCGGAAAGCTTCAGTGTGATGTAATCAGGAAGCTCTTCCTTGCCGTTGTACAGGACAATAATCACCGGAAACAGAATGCGCATGAGCTCTCGGGAGTACAGTTTTTTCTTGTTAATTGTTTTCTCGTACAGGCGGGCAATGTACAAGAGTAAGCGTAAAGGAAGATTGGGATTTACCGTGCTTTGATGTTCCAGGAGCACGATAAGCTTCCCGCCGATCTCGAAGGAGATGTCGTTGATTTTATCCATAAAGAGGACATTTTGCAGAGTGTTGATGGTTACAGGAATATCTTCCGGCAGATCAACGCCTTCAAGTGCGCAGTACAATTCGCGCAAAAGATCAGGGTCGCTGAACAGCAGGGAAAAGACGCTATCTTTGTACTTGGTGTTCGCTGTCATGTCGTAAAGTATGGCTTGGTTGCGGCATTTTTACAAGTGCTTTTCCTGGCTCTGGGGGAAATTAATTCTGTGGCAAAGGTACTTCAAAATCATGTAAAAAACGAGTAGACTAAAAAAATCTTAATGTTCGAAAAGGGAGGTATCTATGCTTGATTACCTCATTACAAACGCCCGGATCATCGATCCTGAAAGCGAAGACGACTTTTACGGTAGCCTTGGTATCAAAGGCACAACAATCGATTGCCTGTTGCACAGTTCTTCCGCCCTGCCCAGCGCCAAAGAAACCATCGATGCAGAAGGCGGCATCATCATCCCCGGCTTTATTGACGTGCACACCCACACGGAAAACAGCATCCTGTGCGCCGAAAAAATCCTTGCAATGGGGGTAACAACGGCGGTAAGCGGAAACTGCGGGCACTCAACCGACAACATCGAAACGTTCCTTGCAAAGTTTGATTCAGGCGGCTACCCGGTCAACCAGGTTGAGCAGATCGGCTACAGCGTCCTACGGCGCGGAGTCGGTCTTGACGACATAAACCGCCCTGCCGATGCCAGCCATATTGACAAAATGAAACAGCGCGCCAAAGAAGCTTTTTCTAGCGGTGCGGCAGGAATTTCCTTTGGTATCGAGTACACCCCCGGCGCTTGTAGCCACGAAATCATTGAACTGGCAAAGGTGGCAGCCGAGGAAGGGCGCTTCATTTCAATACATGGCCGCCTTGAAAGCCCAAGCGATCTTGACTCCCTGCGCGAAGCCCTTGATCTTGCCCTTATAACCAGAACTCCCCTCATTTACTCCCACCTCGTATACATGTACTACGGGGAAAACCTGAAAAAAGCGCTTGACATTATCGAGGAGTACCGCGCTAAAAGCCCGAATATTTGGGTTGATTCAGGAATGTACACCGCCCTTACCACCGTAGTACGCGCCCCTTGTTTCAGCGAGGAAATCTTTTTAAACGATGAATCAAAGTTAAGCCGCCTTCGGGCAGCCACAGGCAAGTACGCTGGGCAGTTCCTGGACAGGGAAAAGTACCTCGAAATGCGAAAACACTTCCCCAATGAAAGCTTTATCTACGAACCCGGAGATCCTGATGATGTGTTTACCGCCTATGCAAGCCCCGACATCCTCGTATCCTCAGACTGTGTCGAGTACAAAGCAGGGCAGGGCCATCCTCAAGCCGCCGCAACATACCCCTACTTTTTTCGCCTGCTCGTAAAAGAAACCGGAAAGCTCACCCTCCTCGATGCCATCAGACGTTGCACGCTCCTTCCCGCCAAAGCTTCAGGCTTTACTACGAAAGGACGCCTTTCTGCAGGCATGGATGCCGATGTAGTGGTGCTTGACTGGCAGCAGCTTCGGGAACATGCAGACTTTCCCGGCAAAGGAGATCCCGGAGCGCCTCCCTCCGGTGTCAAACACGTCTTTGTCAACGGTGTACTGTGCATACAAAACGAAAAGCGCCTTTCCGGTACCAATGGCGGGCGCAGCATACGGCGTTGAATGTACAGGGCAAGTCTTAAGCCTGATTTCTTGCATGAAATCCTCTTCGGAAAGTAAATGCTGTTGCCCTGCAGTGTCTGCCCCCTTAATTGACAGTACCGCGCTCCCCTGGGTATACTAAGCCCATGGAAACCTTAACTACCATGTTCGGCAACCTTATAAAGCCCGTGATGTCGCTTTCAAAAGCATCAACCCATATTACTGAAAACAATGTGTATCAGGAAGGTATGCAAGAAATCCTTCCGTATCTGGATGGCATGGTAGAAACGCTTACCCTTCCGGGTTCAGGCATTGATGGATTTGCGCACTTGGAAGAACTGCTTGCAAAAGCGGAATCCGGCAAGTCCTGCCTTTTGCTCCCGGAACATTACAGCAACCTTGACCTTTCCCTTATATCCTACCTTGCACGCAAGGAAGGCGGCAGGGGAGATGCTATTGCCAAAAGTATTGTTGCCATTGCAGGGATGAAGCTTAACGAGGACAGCCCCGTTGTTGCAGCCTTTGCCGGAGCTTACACTCGGATCGTGATATACCCCACTCGATCCTTAAGCGGACTTCCCGCCGAAAAGAAAAAGGTGGAGCTGCTCCGTAGTGCTGCCATTAACCGTGCTGCAGTGAAAGCCCTTGCCAATGCAAAGGCAGGCGGGCGGCTTATCCTTGTGTTTCCGGCAGGCACTCGGTATCGCCCCTGGGATCCCAGCAGCAAGCGCGGCGTGCGGGAAGTTGATTCGTACATTAAATCGTTTGATTACATGTGTTTTATAGCGTTTAATGGCGAGGTTTTGCATATCCGGGAAGGCAATATGATGGACGATGCGGTAAGCCGCGATGTCGTGCGCTTGACGGTAAGTCCGGTTATTTCCTGCACCGAGTTCCGCGAAAAGGCGCGCAACACCGACGAGGCGGATAAAAAGCAGGCAGTCGTTGATGCCCTCATGCAGAAGCTCCAAACCATGCATACTGAAGGTGAGGAAAGGCGTAAGCGCTTTTTATAGCACCATAAAGTCGCTAAAGTACAGCGCTTCTATTTGACCAAGCCGGAGAATCGAATTCATACGTTTAAGCAGTTCTGCCTTTACTGTATCCTCATTTTTTGATTGAAGATCTGTGGCACTAAGCGAAGCCACATACTCGGCAATAACAGTACGAAAATCAGGTACCCGTAAAACCAGTTCCTCGGCAAAGGCTCTATCGTCAGGATAGTACATAAACGACACAACCAAAATTAGCGTTTTAGGTTCAGCATCGGCAGTGGGAAGTCTAAGCTGCCCGATACCCAGAAAGGGCTGTCCTGTAAGGATTTCCTCGACAACGTAAGGCTGCCTTGTCAGACGTTGGCGGGGCAGGGGAGGTTCGCGGAACAAGAGCACGTAAATTGTCCCCCACAAGATAAGTATTCCCATCACAGCCGCACAAGCTATTAAAACCCGGTACACAACCGTTAAGAGGAGGGACGACACGGCTTTTTTTGACTCCATACAATCTTTATGCGCTACTGTCTATTCATTGTCAAGTGTTTCTGCAATAATAAGCGCGGGTGTTGCATTATTACATTATTGCATTACTATATTGCAGCCCCGTACTTTAGGAGGGTATATGGTTATCACCAGGAACGAAATGAAACTTGACCAAATGGAACGTATGCGAGGCGGAGAGGGAACAGTTAAGACAAGGCAGCTTGTTGATGGAAGCACGCAGAAAAACGCGCGCCTGTTTTCGGAAATGACCCTTGACCCGGGCTGCTCTATCGGGTATCACCAGCATAACTCGGAAACCGAGTATTACTTTATCCTGTCAGGTGCAGGAACCGTAAACGATAACGGCAAGGAAATGCAGATACATCAGGGTGATGTAATGGTTGTCGGAAACGGCGAGTCCCACAGCATCAAAAACACGGGAAACATTCCCCTTGTATTTCATGCAGTTATCGTAACATACTAAGCGATTAGGAAAGGAAGGGAAAAACAATGATAGACATACGAAGCGATACGGTAACAAAGCCAACCGAGGCTATGCGGAAGGCAATGGCGGTGGCAGAAGTCGGTGATGATGTGTACGGAGATGATCCGACTATCAACAAACTTGAGCAGTTGGGCGCAGACATGCTTGGCAAAGAAGCTGCCGTCTTTGTACCCTCCGGTACGTTCGGTAATCAGCTGGCTCTCTTTACATGGTGCGAGCGGGGAACGGAAGTCCTTGTAGGCGAGGATGCGCATATCGTGCAGTTTGAAGCAGGCGCTGCTTCGATTATTGCCGGAGTGCAAACGCGGCCGATTCCCTCTCCTGATGGGGTTATTACACCGGAAGCGCTTCGTATGCGCCTTAGAAGGCGGGATCTCCACGCACCTGCAACCTCGCTTATCTGCCTTGAAAATGCGCATACCTCAGGGCGAGTAGTTCCTTTATCCGCAATGAGCGCAGTGCGTCAGGTTGCCGATGAATGGAAGGTTCCGGTACATTTGGATGGAGCCCGTATCTTTAATGCGGCGGCGGCTTTAGGCTGCAAAGCCAGGGACATTGCCCAGCTTGCAGACTCGGTAACGTGCTGTCTTTCCAAGGGTCTGTGCGCTCCTGTAGGATCACTGCTTCTTGGAAAAAAGGCCTTTGTTGATGAGGCAAGGCTTAAACGGAAAATCATGGGCGGAGCTATGCGTCAGGCAGGGATTCTTGGCGCAGCTGGTATTATCGCCCTGGAAGAAATGACCCGCCGTCTGGGGGAAGATCATGCACGAGCCAAAAAGATCGCCTTGGAACTTGCCAAAATACCGGGAATCATCATTAACCCTGACGAAGTCGATATTAACATGGTATTCTTTGCCTATCCCCCTGCAAAAGATCCAAAAGTCGTTGCAAGCATCCTTGAAACATTCAAGAAACGTAACATCATTGCAGGACATAGGGGCAACGGCCTGTTCCGCTTTGCCACCCACTACTGGATCAGCGATGATGATGTTCAGACCATACTCTCCGCCTCGCGCGAAGCGTTTGGAGGCCAGTCTCGTTGAAAGTATCGAAAGCTTCTAAAACTCTGAAAGCTCCAAAGCTTGCCAGCCCCCAAAGCCCCATAGCCTTGTACGAAAAGCGCCGCCAGAAGCTCTACGACTGGATGGCGGAGGAGGGCACGCACCTGGTTATGCTTGAAGACAGCGATCGTTTCCGCGATCCGTCAGTGCGTTGGCTTTCTGGGCACCCAGGCGATGCCCTGCTTTTCCTTGCCATCGACAGGCGCTGCATACTTGCGCCCTGGGACATCAACATGGCTATGCTGCATGCGGAAGCAGATGCCTTTATCCCCTATGCCGATCTTGACCTGCGTCCGGAAAAGGCCCTGCAAGCAGTTACCGCCTTTTGCAAAATGCCCAAGGGCATGCGGATAGAGATCCCCGCATCGACCCCGTACCCCACGTTCTTAAAGTATGTGGAGGAATTGTCCGACTACGATGTCATTTGCCACGAAGGCGGGATCTGGGAGGAAATTGAACTCTGCCGCTCGGTTAAGGACGAGGCGGAAATCACCTTGTACCGTACAATTTCTGCGTATACCAACGAGATTATCGATCGGCTGGAAGCCAATGTGCGTTCGGGCAAACTTACAACCGAAATCGACATTGCCCTGTTTATCGAGGCACAAAGCCGCGCAATGGGCTGTGAAGGCTCTGGCTTTCCGACCATTGCAGCAGGACCAGCGCGGAGTTTTGCTATCCACGCATTTCCCCCGCATACCTCTGGCGCTTTTGGCGGGGACGGACTTTCCATCCTCGACTTTGGCATCAAGCTCGAAGGGTACACAAGCGAGGTAACGCTTACCTTTGCACGGGGGGATCTGTCAAAGGCACAGGAGAAGATGCTTACTCTGGTAGAGAAGGCGCACAAGATCGCCCTTTCAATGGTGAAAGGCGGCGTACCTGCCAGAAGCATCGGAGCGGAAGTTGATGCCTTTTTTGCACGCAGCAAAAAGAAAATGCCGCACGGCCTTGGCCACGGCATCGGGCTTGATGTCCACGAGCCGCCAAACCTCCGCAGCCGCTCCGATAACAACTGGGTCTTGGAGCCGGGTATGATCATCACGATTGAACCCGCTCTGTACGACCCTGTTCATGGCGGCTGCCGTATGGAAAACAATATTCTCGTAACCGAAACCGGAGCAGAGCAGTTGACCGCCGCGCGGATCATCAGGCTATAAATACAATATGCCCAAAACAACGGGAAGCCAGACAATGTGCTACTATTTCCAATATGCGAGATATAAAGCCTAAGGAATTTCGTCCCTAACTTGCCGGATTTTACGAAAATTCCTGAAAAGTTGAAGCAACGCACAGCTCCGTGCAGTACAGATGTATGGAAGCAACGAACAAGGGAAGCAAAGCTGGCAAGTGCAGCACTCACGGCGAAGGTATAGCCTGGCATACGGGCTTTCTTAGCGCGATACAGCTGGAGCTTAGCGAACACAAGGATAGTCTTCAATTTATATCCGAGTACCAATTGACAACCGAGCCTTTACGCATACCTCGAACCGGAAGCCAGCATTACTGAAATTACGCTGACCTTCGTCGAAAGTCGTTACCCACGGAAGTTACTTGCACACTTGCAAGATGTCCTGCACTACAAGGTTGAGGAAACACAAAGCGGGGTGTATACTGTGAGTGGCGGCATAGTCCCAATCCAGATAGTTAACAGCAAGAAACTGTCAGACAAAGATAACTTCTGGCTAAAGAATCTTAACGATAGTCTTGGCTCTATGAAGGTGATGGATATACTTACAGCGATCCGCCGCAGGAAGGAAGTGCCCTTGGTAAAACCGTACATTCGCGTGGTACTACATGCAAACCCAGGGAGTTTTAAGGAGGCGCAAAAGATGGGTAGAAGGAAAGAAACATTAGAAGACGTACTTGAGGAACTAGGCTACTATGCAAGGGCGGAAAAACGCGCGGCGGCAAAGGGGAAAGCGGAAGGAAAAGCCGAAGGGAAAGCTGAAACCGCACGCAACGCCCTTGCTAAAGGTTTATCCCTCAAACTCATCCACGAGATCACGGGACTTGATATGAAAACAATCAAAAGTCTTAAAACTCAGTGCGAAACAGTGTAGGCAGAGCCGCAAATACTCCACGCAACCCCTGATAGCTTAGGATGTACAGAGGAAGATCGATATGTTGACACTGGGACATCACGATAGTAGTATTTGCTATTCTATGGTAGCAGGCAAGCATCACTATATATACAATGGAGAGAAATATGCACCCAGCACTTGAAAATTTAATGGCACGAGGTTTCTTTGCCCAATGCAGTAACGTTGAAGGGCTTTCCCGCGCAATGGAAGAAGGACCTGTTACGTTTTATATCGGTATTGATCCTACGGCAAGCTCCGCCCACATCGGACACATGGTGCCGTTTTTTGCCTTAAAGCACCTTGTCAATGCCGGGCACAAGGGAATTGCCCTAATGGGAGCAGGCACTGCCCGCATAGGAGATCCTTCCTTTCGATCCGAAACGCGCAAAATACTCAGTTACGAGCAACTGGATCACAATGCAGCTGCAATACTTGAGCAGCTCAACCGCTTTGTAGGCTTTGACGGTACAAACACGCTTACTGCCAACAATAAAGACTGGCTTGCAAGCCTTAACTACATCGACTTTCTGCGCGAGATTGGCGTCCATTTCTCTGTAAACCGGATGCTTTCCATGGAAGCTTACAAGGTGCGCATGGAAACTGGTCTTTCCTTTATCGAGTTTAATTACCAGCTCCTGCAAAGTTATGACTACCTCGAACTGTACCGTCGCTACGGCTGCCGCTTGCAGATTGGCGGCGATGATCAGTGGGGCAATATCCTTGCAGGCGTTGACCTGATCCGCCGTGTTGAGGGGGCGGAAGTTTTCGCGCTGACCTTCCCGCTTGTTACAACTGCGGACGGCAACAAGATGGGCAAGACTTTAAAGGGAGCGCTGTTCCTCGATCCCTCGATCACAAGCCCGTACGAGTTTTTCCAGTACTGGAGGAATGTGCAGGATGCCGACATCCGCCGCTTCCTGCTGATGTTTACCTTCTTGCCTATTGAAGAGGTTGATGCAATTACCGCAGATGGCAAAAACCCCAACGAAGGCAAGGAGCGCCTGGCTTGGGAGATCACCGCCCTTATCCACGGCAAGGACGAGGCCGACAAAGCCATGTCCGGAGCTCGTGCCGCCTTTGGCGCTGGTGGGGATAAGTCCGCTATGCCCTGCGTCGAGCTGCCGCGCTCCCGTTTTGAGGCGGGCTACAACATCATCGACCTTTTCTGTGATTCAGAGCTTGCCGCCACCAAGAGCGAAGCCCGCCGTCTTGTTACCCAGGGCGGAGCTTTTGTAGGCAGCGGTTCGGGAGAGCTTAGCAGTATTGGCGATGTAAACGCCCTTATTGGTGCGGAAAGTCTTACCCAAGAAGGGGAGCTTACCCTGCGTGCGGGGAAGAAACGGTACTGTCTGGTAAAGGCAACGTAACCAGCCTGAAAGTTTACGGCACTACAAATACTGCTTCGGCGCGCCATCCTGAACTTGGGCGTACAACTCGATGTGGGGCTTTGCGGTGCTGGACGCTATCTTGTGCAAGAGCACTTCCTC
>Ga0131853_10018532_pt1 | contig 12667 bp, 8 predicted proteins | sample TergutLab28metaG_FD_92764 | JGI IMG/M metagenome (GOLD analysis project Ga0131853, IMG submission 92764) | Labiotermes labralis P1 segment gut microbial communities from Petit-Saut dam, French Guiana - Lab288 P1 (version 2) (version 2) | ecosystem: Host-associated > Arthropoda: Insects >...
AAAAAGAAGAATATTTTTAAGACGAGAAGGGAGAGGGGGGAGAAAAAGAAGGGGGGGGGGGGGGGGGGGGGGGGGGGGAAGGAATTTGGCAAGTGACCAACATTTACACAATGGAAAAAAGAAGAAAGTAATTTTAAGTTCTGGCTACAAGATCTGTATGTGTAACAAATGAAAACACAGTCAATGAAGTACAAACTATAACAAGATAAGACATTCGGCAAATTTGGGAAATACGTGTACAACCAAACCTCACATTTAAAGTGAAAACGCAACCAACAAAGCAAAAACTATGTTGATCACCAATATATTTAATCATTAATTCCTACGTATTTTTACCTAACTGCCTATCCCCAGCCAAACCACTTTACACCTTACTGGAGGGCTATACAGTAAAAAATGTACTGAAAAAACTTCCCACTCTTGTTAGCAGTTTAGCACACTTGAACACATCTGAGACTTGATCAGGAAGATGCTAACAATATGACAAACTATTTCTACATTTGGAAACATTATATTTGTACCACTTCAACCAAAGAACATCTTACATAGATCAAACAAGTTGGGAAATGTACATATGTCTGAACAGTGCTGCTAAATTTCCTTCATTATTGCCTCTAGAGTTTACAATGTAAAAGCTAAGTTCTGATGCTCTCAAACAATTCATGTAAAAGTGGGGGGACAGATGAGTAAGGAACTGTAATTTAAAACATCAGAATCACTTCAGCGGTTCTCAAGCTTGAGAGGGTAACTGCACAACAACCACTTTTACTTAATTACACAAATGGAAAATTACAACCCTTAGAGAAGAAATGTATTGCACATAATATATATATGTATGTTGAGCTTTAATCTACAACTCTTGTTGGAAAGGCTTTTATTCTGTTAAATATTTAATGATATCTTTATTGATGACATACTTTGTTATTACCTTTCATTGCTTGCTACATGTTTTGGCTTTTGGTAAAACCATCATCAGACAATTAAAATATATATACAAAGAAAGATAATTTAAATACAACACATTAAAATGTACTTTTTCAGATAGGTGCTATCTCAACTGTACAAAAATTGGAATTGTACTAGCTGAAACTAGATAGAAATAAAAAAAGTATATAAACACATTAAAATATAATACACGTATATTATATTAAACAATTAAAAGTGTTTTCCAGTGCTTTGAGCATGAAAGGGAAATTATTCAAAACAAATAAGCCTCATGGGGTACAACTTTCCATTAATTTTGATTTTAATCAATACTGGAAAGATATAGTATGTATACTACATGTAACTACATAAACTAATAAAATAAAGTCTAACACAACTTATTAATAAAGCTGTGTTAGACTATATTTTATTAATTCATTTAATTAATGGATAAGAATAAAATGGGGATGCCTTGCCTAATAATTATAAGTATACTACACGGTTTTTTCTGTAGTTATTCACTCTTTGCATCACATAAGTCAAATAGTGGAATTTCAAAGTAAAATACTATGTAAAATGTATGTATACTCGTAGGAAATGTAAAAAAATTGATGAGATAATCAAAAAATAAGAAGGCTATGTTTCACTTAAATATTCAGGAAGTACTTACAAAAAGTTAAGTTGTGACTAATGGCTTGTTTTTGCTTTCTGCTGAATATTTAGTGAAAACGTTACGAGATGCATACAAAAATATATGTACATATTCATGTATAATTGTCCACTGCTCTTGTCTGATTTTAACCAATATTGGAATGTGTATAAAAATTTTTAACAAGCTCTCTGTTCAGCAGATTTTGAGTTGTTACATGTGGAGAGACAGACAGAAATGACTTTCATTACAAATGTGCCAAAACGTTTCAAATGTTCTCTCAGTTATAACAAAACAAAAGAAAGATGAACACAAGTTCCTGTGCATATGTAACACTGGATGATGCATACCAATAAGTTCAACATAAACCCGATCATGTTTATAAGGTAATTATATACTTATTATACTAATGACAGGAATAATTATGGGCGCAGGTCAGGAGGGTATATACATCTGACATCTGCCTGGAATGATTTATCACTCTACTTTGTATGTATACTGGTAACATAAATGGTGATAATGAGACACACAAATACAATTATGTCTCAATAAAAAAGGTCACAGTAACCCAAAGATTACGGAGCAATGGTCAATAAAAGAAATGAAATCTTAAAGATACTGAGTACCTTGAAATGTACTTCTAAACAAGGACACAATCTTTTGCTAGCCAGATCAGTAATAGGTACAGAGTACCTTCATTTTCAATGAACTTATCATTTCAAGGTGTTGCTCTCTACATCAGCATATAAATATTTATCATCACATTTCATAACTTTATCACAAAAAAGATGATTTCATTAGATTGATACACAATTATGTATAGGAGTAGCAAATGTTCAAATGTGGCAGGCTGTGAGCTCCAGGGCCACGAAGCCTAGGAAAAAATGCTTTCTTTTCTTCATGTGATAAAATCTATGTTGTTTTATTACAATCAGGTAAACTTATTTCGCAGCTTACAGATGACCACAGTGCTTCTTACAAGCATGGTTCCCTTAATTTGTGCCAGGGAAGTCAATAAATACACCATCTGACCAGAGGCCCAAGAACTTCACTTTTACACCACAATGACAGTAAAAATAAAATTATGATTATTGGAAACTTATGTGTTTGCATTTCTGCAAGACCTAACTTCTAGGCCACAAATCACCAATAATCTGAATACTTACGTAGCTTCCTTGCAAGCAGGAATGCTTCTCTTTCATTACTTCTTTCTATTTGTTTCATGTCCATGAATGTCTTTGTTACATTCACTGTAAAAGAACAAAAAACAACATTCGAAGTCTGATACATCCAAACTACAGTCAAAGGGAAGGCAAAGAAAGAAACAAAATTCAACAATTTAAATCAATCTAATTGGCTGTATGCAAGCCCAGTGTGCTGCTATAGCAACTGCTACAGCATTAACCTATAGCATATGGCTTTTTAAATGCCACATTTCTGTTGCAAACACAGCAACATTCAATTTCAATCCCAGTGTGAGACAGAAATGGTATACATTTAATGGAACATTGTTTTGTTCGTCCATTAAAGGTTAAATGGGTAAACAGTAAAACAGGCAAGCAAGACAATGATTAACATGATGGTGTGGGTTATATCTACCAAACCACACATTTCTGAATGGTACAGCACACTGGACTTACCTCTTTCTGTTTCATCCAACTCGAAGTACTTAATAGTCTCCAAATCCTTTTCTTGCTTCCATCTGACAACTTTCTTTGGGCCTTTCTTGCTTTTGTGATAGATGAGCACACCCCTTGGATACTTCCCTGGTGCATCTTCAGATGATTTCTTCTCTTTACCCTCCTCAGGTGAACCATCTCTGTCCTTCGAACTCTCCTCATTGGACGATCTCCTTTTGCTTTCATCTGTCCGGTCTGCTTCAGCCTTAGGACTGCCTTCACTGCCTTCCTCTGAGGACTGTCTAAGCACTGTCAGACAAACAAACAAAATAAATAAACATATTCATTCATTCTTGGCTTGAATGGAAGGACAAGATTAAAAGCATTTCAGAGAAATAGGCTATGGAAATTTACACTGGGTTCTGGGTTCAGGACAGACAAAAGGGGCATGCCATTGCAATTAAGGTAGTAAGTCTTGTAATGGGCATCACCAAAGTATGTTGTAAGGCCATGAAATGACTTCAGTCCCTTACTGAACAGGTTGTGCTAGCACAGAAAAATTGTCAGTTACAGGACGTAGTTGTGCAAGTTATCTGCAGTTGAAATCAGGTAGGATTAATGTTATTCATTTCTCACAAGCTCATAATGGCTGCTAGACTTTGTGCCTTGAATTAAATCGTCGAACACAGACAATTAATGCACACCATCCTCAACTGTAACAACACCAATAAAGATGGACAAATTGGGAAAAAATGAAGTCACAATATGTGGGCCAGTTATATGTCAAACTCTGACAAATGTGATCATTCCGATAATATAAAAGTCCAAAAGAGAAATAAAAACATTCCTCAAACATTGTGCAATGAAACATTCAGTTCTTCCTAAGAAAATAAAATACTGGCATTTTCCAGAAAAGCACACAACACTATGTGAAGTTACATAAAAATGACTTGTAAAAAGACATACTGCATAAGAATGCAAATTTTATGATGGTGGAATATTCCACAGCATCAAAAATATGGAAGACAATTGTGAATGCAACAGGCTTTTCCAAAGACTCGTCAATCTTAAGATCATTAAGGAAAATTTATTTCTGATACAGCATAGGTGTCTGGCCCATGGTCCACAACATTGTATTATGTGGTTCCTGATCACATTTGTAAATTATGTATATACCATACTAATTACACAATAATTTAGGTGGTCTGGTATATCACTTATTGCAATTTTTACAGGTGTGGCCCAAAAATCAGTCCACAATTAGGGTTGTGGCCCTTTGCCAGAAAAGGCTGGATTCCCCATGGTACAAACATCATAGTGACAGAAGGAAATTATACATGAAAGGAAAAGATACTGTGTCAACATGAGTGGAATTTCTTAGAACATCGCAGACAATCTATTTGACAAGGGACATGTGACCATTTCTTATGTGGAGGAAACATGGATGAATAAGGACACTGTGGCAACATCAGCGGAATTTCTTAGTACATTGCAGACTATATGACAAGTGACATGTGACCATTTCTTGAGTGGTTTTATAGATGGATAAAGAATATTCACTCTATACAAAGATTCCAGTACAGCAGGTGGACAGCATATGCAGGCTAGAAATGGAAGCAGAAAAATAATGTATACCTCAGAGTAGTTCCACAAAGACCATGTGATTTTAAATGACAACCTTCAGCACAAGTCTCACAAACTGCATGGTCTTCCTGTCTCAGCCACATGAGAGCAGCCACCATGTATCAGAAGTCAGGTGTCCCCCTCGGCCCATCTACTTGATGCCGCTACAGACGGCAGACAGTAAAGATCATCTATTATCTCAGAAGTGACCAGACAGCATCCTACTCATATTCTCACTACCAAAAGCATGAAAGGATTGCAAGAATGCTGGCACCTCCACAACTCCAATTGCAGAAACACAATGATCTACATGCACACCACTTCACGCACTCTCCCCACTTGTCACATGAGCCTATGTTCACTAAGTGTAGGTATGCCTAAGGCCAGAGACTTTGTGGGATCAATCAAACCACATCATACTAGTGCTCATGTTACAGGATTTGGTGCAAAAAGCAAATTAATGTTTTGATTGAAAGGTAAGCAGGTATATTCAGGTTACATATCAGAAGTGAATGCCAAACTGTCAAAAAAACTTGTTTATTTTATGCACCAGAAAGGTCAGTATTTGTCAAGCATAATACTATTTTTTTTTTTACTTCCTTCAACAAATGTAAAAAAGCATCAAACTGTTGACTGGCTCAAAAAGGAAAAATGTAACAAATATCCAATGAAAACCATGACAGAGGTGCCTTGGAATGTCCAGCACCTCAAGATATCACATGAATACAAGAACTGAAGCAAATAAACAATAAATGGGGTCACCACATTTTGTGACTGTCACACCACTGCTGCCATAAACCCAAAGATATATACATTTGAAGACATAAACTAACACAAGTTATAACCTGGCAGTACATAAATTATCCCTTATACCTTGACTGGTTAAAACAGGTTCTAGAGAAGATAGACATTATGAATGGAAACAAAACTTGTTAAGTTGCAAATGCTCAGTGACTGATGAGTCATGTTATTGGCAGAATGGGACAAATGTGTATGACATACAGGGGTTACAAGGACAGGATATTGTCAGAGACAGTACCTGAGCCAGAATTGTTGAGCTCAAGACATCAATCAAGACTGACAAATGACAGAAGTACAAACAAGATCCTGAGTAACAAAGAGACATACACAACAGCCTGGATGGTAAATGTAATATATACTTTTTCCCACATATAAAATGACCCATATATCAATCAGATCTCAATTAAGAAAACTGATATGTTTATGTAAGAACAAAATGTCCACAAAACAATTTTTTAATGCTGTTAAATTAGATATGCACTTTGTCTGGCATTAGTGAATATAAAATTGTGAATTACATCACCAAATGTTGACAAAATGGCAGTCTAAGTTATTGCACAATACAACATAAAAAACATTTGAACCTTGGGTGTACAGAACCAACACAGGGAATAATCATTTAAAATACCGAGAAAGAAGAATCAAGCCCACAAAATGTTCAAACACATCATAACATTCTACGCTTAGTTGTTGATACTGCAGTGTTCTACAATTTTGCTACAAAAGGCACTTTAGGAATTTATTATTAAGTTACAACAAAAAACTGAAAGAAACATTCAGCTTCCTATTTTCAGCTTTTAATATTCAGAAGTATTCAATACTTACATTTCTGATCTTCTTCTTCTTCAGATTTTCCCTTTAATCCTGCTGCATCTCTATCAGCATTCTTGTCATTTTCCTTCATCTCAAAATCACCTTCCTTTTCATCATCATTTGACTCCAAAGTATCCTGATAAAACTGCAAATTATCATCAGCATTAGATATACAGCTCAGCATGTATAGTGACTAGCTACAGACTGAATGACTCAGAAACTGAGGTGCGATTCCTGTGAGGTCAAAATATTTTCTCTTCTCTAAAACACCAAACTGGTACTGAGGTTCACCTGGCTTCCTATTCAATGCGCACTGAGGGTCATTTCTTTGGAGGCAAAGAAGCACAGCTGTAATTCCATGCCCCAACCCCCAACCCAAAATACCTTCTGGGAATGTGCTTAATTAAGCACAGTGACAAACTGACTTGTTACTTTACAAACATAAGGGCAGCTATTAAGTTCCTGGAAAATATTCCTGTATACTTACACCTTAATGAGAGTAATGAGGGAGCAACTTCAAATTAATCCCCTTCAGCAAATACTCAGCCAAGTGATGCCACCATTGCTGGAAACATCTATGGAATTCAACACTCAGAATAACCTTCAGTATTGGGAATCTCTTTTCTCAATAACTTGAATGTCCTGAAATCTCTGTCTCTTGCAGGTCCACTTTAATTTTGGGAGAGTTTAAAGTCATTAGAAGGCAGTCTGGTGAATATGGAGGCTGTTCCAGTACAACAACAGATTTATTGGCTATAAATTACATGGTGAGTTGCAGCGTTAACATACAGGAACCAACTGCTTGGTCACAGTCCAAGCCTTTTTCTGTGCACAGCGTACATTTAACGTAGTCAATATGTCTACATAAGAAGACTAAGCTGACTTGTTGGTCTTGTGGGGATTAATTTTAAATGACCAAGATTCTCCACATGGTTTCAACACTTTTATCAGATCTGTGCACTTCCAGATGACTGCTCCTTCCAGCATTTTCCATGTCACCTCCATCACCTCTGAACCACTTATGCCACTTGAAAGCACTTGATTTGTGAACAGATTCAGTGCCATGTGCTTCAGAGAGGATTTCACACATTTCATATACATTCCTGCCTAATTTCACACAAACCTTATTGTTAATCCTATGCTATGAATTACTCATTTTTTGACATGAGATAGGACATTCTCCTTGTTTCTGTCACAGAATTTGTACAACTGATAGTGCAGTGTTAAGATAATAGTCTGTACAAGTAAAAACATGCACAGGCATGATTAAGTCAATGTTACATGATAAATCATGCTATAAAATCATTCCAGGAACTTAACTGCTACACCTCATACAAAGAATAAGCAGGAATTACTACACTATCACTATTATAACATGATGGACAAATGCATAATTTCTAATGTATGACAATGGTTGCAAGTAGCAGAAGCAGTAAGCCTTGTAAACCCAAGGTGTCTATGCAGTGACATGTTCCAGCAAAGAGGCAAGAGTTTAGAATTAGGTACACAGAATTAAAAAAAAATTATAGTAATGGGAAGTTGTATAGTGTCAGAATTTAACTCAAACTTTAGAACAAATCAATTGTTAAAAATTTTATTTCTTGTACCATATGTTACCTCATTCTAACCTACAACTCTCATAAAATCTCAATTAACTACTTATTCATGGTCATGTCATTGAAGCATCAGTGGCAAATGACCAAATATGATTCACTGCCTCCCTGTGCTCTCTACACCTCCTTAACCCAATCTGCCATGTTAATCACCTTAAGCAAAGGCCTGACAATCGGTGGTGATCCGTCATTTGCATTGGTGGGGGAGGCTGGTGGGGTTGTATCCTTGTTTGACTCTTCTTCCTTCCCAGGGAGTGGTTCTTTCTTTGCTTCAGACCCATCCTTACTGCTGCTTGTCCGTCTCTTACGCTTACGGGGTTCTTTCTTGGTAGATGCATTTAATGCATCCATGAACATGTCACTTTCCTGAAGGAATGATGCTGTAAAAGAAAAGATGTTATGAAAACATAGTTCGAAAGCAAATTTTGATGAGATTTTATTCTCACCCTACAAACAAGGATCAGAAGCTTGGGCATCAAAACAGCACAGGGTCTCCGTCTCACATATGAAGAAGCTAGAAAACTCCAATCATCATCATAATGGCATTTTTTTTACAAATCTCGAGATCACTTCCAAAATAATGAATTCTACTAAAGTTATTAATGCTCCACTATGTGTAACTCCCTGCACTTTATTCCTATTACAAAATAAAAAAACTTAAATATTTTAATCCAATCCTGGATAATGAAGTACTGCAACTGTACTGTAGATTTCTGCTTCCATCCTGTAAGGGAATACAATAAAACTCACTAAATTGAAGAGAATATGTACGATGATACTAAATTAAAACTGATTCTCTGGCAGATGACTATGTAGGCCTCTCAAAAAAAAAAAAAAAAGCTGAACATGGAAGAAGTAACTTTGCATTATCATTAACATAAATCCCACACTAAGCAGAATGTAATGTTTTAAACATACACACAGTTTACCATGTGCATTATAATCAATGTTAGCAGCATATGAACTAATATACGCACAGATATGTACACCACCAACCAGGTGCATTTTCCTAATATAGAATAAGATGCATGTTATATAAATCTTCTTCTAATTTCTGAATACTTGCATCCACCACATGGACATCTTCTACAGCCAAGACATGCAGTGCAAGGAAGCTGGTAGGTAAAATTTAAAGTTTTACATGTAGGTTTCATGGAATAAACTTAATGCAGTTCTGAATTTGGATGCAATTCTGCACCCTCAGAGTTCAGGAATACCGCCCAGAAATACTCCAGCGATGTCAGAAATGGTATGGACTCTAGTTCTGTCTGAGAAACAGCAGTGAGATATCTCTATAAAATAGCTTTCTGTGCACTGCCTCGAATACTGCAAGAACTACTTTCAAATAATAATTCAAAGAAATTAATGATTAGTGAGATACCTCAATAAAATAGCTTTCTGCACGCTGCCTTGAATACTGCAAGAGCTACATTTAAATAATAATTCAAGGAAATAAATGATTAGTGAGGTACCTCTATAAAATACCTTTCTGTGCACTGCTTCAAATACTGCAAGAGCTACACTTAAATAATAATTAAAAGAAATTGATTAGTGAGATATCTCTATAAAATAACTTTCTGTGCACTGCCTCGAATACTGCAAGACCTACACTTAAATAATAATTCAAAGAAACTGATTAGTGAGATATTTCTATAAAATAGCTTTCTGTGCACTGCCTCGAATACTGCAAGAGCTACATTTAAATAATAATTCAAAGAAATTAATGATTATCAGCCTAATCACAATAAACTTATTTAACTTTTAAGCACACAACCTACTGAACTGCATCATGCAACTAATTGAACCCCAGCTAGAAATAATGTAATCTTAGCTTTCCACAAATGCCTGCATATCCTATGGATCTGGAATTACACACATATATCTGAACGAATATGTATAAATTTCCAATGGAGAGGAACAGTAGCCTAAAAAAGTTACAAAATTTTGCAAAAGACTCCACATGGCATTAAACGTGTTTTGGATATTCATTTTGCAAATACTGCCCAACTTGTGTATATGTTCTGAGAAACATGCAATTCCAGAATGAAGAAAATTCACAACAGATTATGACTCCTCAACCTTCCCATCTCTGCACCTACTTTGAACCCAAGTATATCATATAAAGCATTATATCTATTAATGGGAGCTTAAGAGCTAAGCTGGTATAGAGCCTAGGTGAAAGACTGTCAATGTTACTGCTCACCAAGTATAGGCTACATTCTGTTGATAAACCCTAATACTGCTGCAGGTAATTACTACAGCAGTCTTCCATTTTCTGAAGCATTAAAATTACGAGTTAAGACAGAGGCCTGCATTTGTAAAACCCAAATAAAAAATTTGGGCCTGCATTTGTAACACCCAAATAAACAATTTTATTCCTCTCAAAATCAAAAGTATCTTAAAAATGCAGACCTCTGTATGATAACAGAAAAGGTGCCAATAAAACACATTTTTTTTTAAAACATAAAAAAGCATCTTTATTGACAAATGAAATCACAGAATACATAAAGCAGTAATTTTTCAAATGAAAACAAAAAACATGCAACATGAACAGGACACCCTGTGAGTTTCCTCAATTGCACACCATTACCATGTCTAAAAGAAAATTAGGCATCTTTGGCCATGATATGGATTCTGACACTATATGAATGCCATATGTATTGGAATGTTCTCAGCAGAGCCTACTGCAATGCTGACCAAAAGAATATGAAGACAATAATTAGGGCAGAAAGCTGATATGGCACATAAATTAACAGAAACTTATTAAAACACTCCTTTTGGTATCAGAAAATGTTACAAAATTATGCTCAATCGTGACTAAGGGAGACAAAACCATGATGGACTAGTTAAAAATTTGGGGCCTTTTATAAATGTGTGAATCAAACAAAAATACACATATTACAGTTAAAAGAACAGATAAATGTCACACATGGCAATTTTTGCATACACATCCAGATCTGGCTTGGCTTGAAAAGTGAGTGTAAGGTGCTGGGAGGGCACAGGTAGGTGTTGCTCTTTTTTTTTTAATGCCAGAAAGTGCACACCTGCATCCTTGAATGATCTGTATATTTAACATCCACATGTAACAACTAGGCATAGACAAGCAACACAAATCTGTCACACTCCGATTAGTCAATCAAGTTGTCCCTAAGGTAATCAGACAGGTGACATGTGGCATTTAGCCAACTTTTTGTGCAGGGGATCTTGGATTGGTTACTGACACAATCAGCTGATAAAATAAGTTGCAACCTTGGGTTCCAAGTCAAGCAGAATATGATCAATTCTTTATGCAAGTAAAATTCTTTGCTTTAGTAGTTTCCCATCACACACAACTAGATATGTACTACATGCTGCACTGATCCTGCTCTGACAAATTTCTCACTTCAGCACCATTCCATCACTGGAGAAATCAGATACATTACATACAAATTTGTGTACAAAATCCCCTGTCCAGGAATGAACCCCAATTAAATTTGTAATCCTACAGTCACAACAAACACTTAGTAGCCTATATGGCAACAATGAACCTCGGTGCCCAACCAATACACAAAAGCTTGTGAGCAGAAACACAGATTATATTAAATTATTTGAAGTCAGACCTGTATTATTACAATCTTATATGTGCTTAGGTATTGCATTTGAAAATTAACATGGCATTACATGCAATACAAAACTTGTTTTCTTGTTCCATACACTTCTAGTTCCACAGGCATAGCCTGTAGTTTTATATTAGTTTTTGATGTCTTCACTCTACTGGGTTCTTAAGTAGTGTTAGTAGGCAGTTGCTTACAAACATTTTGGAACAACCTACCAATCCCATCTTCCAGGAGTCAAGCTGTCAATGACGAACATCAGGAAACTTTCACCTATCTCTTGTATTCTTCTCTGACTGCTTTTCCTGATGTTCTTCTTGGACTGCTCGACTCTTGAACATCAGTAAAACAACTACCAACCAACACTGCCAAGGACACAGAACAGTGAAGACCTGAACTACACTGTGGCATTAGCTTAAAACATTGCTTTCTATCAGTTTTGTTGTAACACATTACTCAAGTCTGTTTACATTAAATGTCTGAGATAACCTTGAAGTTTCACACATGTCATGTTTGCAGGTGCTAACTCATCAACACACAGTTTGCATGTACCATGTAGACATGTTAATGATCTATTTCCATGCCAAATTTCACAAGCCTTGCTCATTATTAATGCCAACAAGATAATCCATCTGGACAGTTGGCATGCTGCTGTTTCACATCCCACAAAAACTACCCGAACAGTAGTTGCATATTTTTTGAGGATCCGCTTATACACATATCAGTACCCTACATTAAGTGACACTCCCACATAGAAGTTTAGGTGCCAGTCATGTTGTAAGTGATTTACAGACACTAAAGAATGAAGTTCAGGTGGCATCCAATGGCACAATGTTTACACCAAGTTATGAGAAAATAAGTGTTTCAAAATAATAACCAACACGATGACACTTATGGACTATCCTTTACTTCAGGGGTAGTCGTCATTCGCTCTCTACATGTTTCGAGCTTTCGGGAAGCTCATCATCAGGAGTTCATTTTTCCCTGTACAGTCAGCCTCTGGCATAGTGTGTAATCTTTTGCTGTAACCCT
>Ga0131853_10018537_pt1 | contig 12665 bp, 8 predicted proteins | sample TergutLab28metaG_FD_92764 | JGI IMG/M metagenome (GOLD analysis project Ga0131853, IMG submission 92764) | Labiotermes labralis P1 segment gut microbial communities from Petit-Saut dam, French Guiana - Lab288 P1 (version 2) (version 2) | ecosystem: Host-associated > Arthropoda: Insects >...
GCCGATATCTCCGTAACCATTGAACTTTGGATATAGGTGTTTTGGGTTATATCGTTATAGTTTGACCTAAGGAACACTCTCCCGAAGTTAGGTCCTTTCCTCCTGGGACACCCTGTATATGACGTGCAGTGAGCCCTTTAAATGGCCGAACGGCCATTAAAGTGGCCGGGGGGGATTTAATTCCGGCGCCAAAGATAAAATTCCGGCACCAAAGGGTTAATGGTTCTGCATCATGGGTTAAATTTTCAACTTGCTGTTCGATATGTGCACTTAAAAGGTGTTACAGATGATAAATATTTTGATGATTTTTTCCCTCTCAAAAATGTGCAGAAAAAAAAAATATATATATATTGGCCTGACCTTACCCATAATAATGGACAGAATATTTCAGTAAAGGTAATAGTGCTACCAGTCTTCCAGATTTATTAAAGTTAGTGCAGTTTTGTTTTGCTGTTCCTGCACGTAATGGGAATGTCAAGAGAATTTTCTCCCTCATGCAGGGTCATTGGACCATAGATAGGAACAGGTTGCCTGCTGAATGAGTTAAAAGACTTTGCACTGTGCAGTACAATTTTAAGAATATGTCTTGCAAAGAGTTACTTATATTGTGGTGCTCGTGCCATTCTGAAGAAAAATAGATCCACTGATAAGTACGCTTGTGCATGGAACTGACATACTAAAAAATCTGTGTTATTATGTTCATGTGAAGAAAATAAAATATGTCCTCTTTTTTATGATTGATAAGTGATCAGTGCCCTCATATCTTGTGGTGGGTAGATGGTAATCATGTACATTGACATCATCATCATCATATTTTGCATCCTTTAATAAGAAGACAGTTCTGATTTGTATAAGTTTTGTATATGGATCATCAAGTTTTTTCTTTCATGTAAACAAAGATGCTATGTTCTCTGAAATGTGCTTGATTGGGACTTAATGCATTTCAATGTATTTATTTTCCAGTTCACAAGCTGTGGTGTATTGTATTGATGAGAGTACAGGTGGACTTGAAGTTTCCCATTATATTATCCTGTCTACTAAAGATTACCCAGGATCTCCTGGATGTGTTCAAGGCATTAAATGGACTCCTGATGGCTGTGCTATGGCGGTGTCATGGCAAAAAGGTGGTGTGTCTCTTTGGAGCACATTTGGGGCACTTCTGATGTGTACCCTTGGTTGGGATTATGGCCTACATGTAGATCTTGCACATTCTAATCCTCTGCATATACACAGTATGGTGAGTACATTGGAAAATTAATGGCATAATTTGAAAATACTAACATTTCAGAACAGTGAAAAAAGCTATTAATGGCAGGTACATTCTGTTCAAATATTTGGAAGTTACTCAGGATATTTGTTTTTGAATATGCACCTTCTGTATGTTAAAACTGTTTTTAGAGCTTCTGTTTCAGGATGTTTTAGTGTTCACATTGACCAAAAAGATAACATAAATTTTTAATCTGTTTATCATGAAACATTTCTTTTGTAAGAAATGTTAAGTATCTCCATGGAGTCCTTGAGAAGCTAATATTCAGTCAGGTAACCATGAAATTATCTGTGTGTAATCGAATCCAAGGTTTTATTAGTGTGTAACTGTTTGCCTTAATCTGCCCGACTGTCAGTTACAACACTTTGTTCGCTCATCAGTGAGCATAAATCCATCCCAATGAATATACAGATGAATAGGAGCCGCTTCAGTAATCATCATTGTAAATTTGTATGATCACACCCTTTTCTTATTTATTGATGATTTTCTGTGCACAACTACCTACCGCTATAACAAGAAAGAGAATATGAGACTAATGGAAATGTGTGGCAGACCTCTACCCATTCTAATGACCTAAAACTAAACTCCGTGGCCTTAGTCCGCACGCAAACTATACCGACAGAGCAGCTGCCGCCGGTCGGCGAAGTTAGTGCCAACTTTTGCGGATAGAGGGGTGTCACGTGGTCAGCGCAAAAGGCTTAAATGTGGTTTGAACTGCTAAACCCCTTCACGCATTCCATACTTTGAGTACTGCAAATTTTTGTTTGATTTAAACTGGCTAATGGCCTGACAACCAGTTTATATTCTCATTTTCTTGATGCCTAGATCAAGACTTGAACTGCGGACCCTGGCCAGTTACAGGTGTGTTTATTAGAGCCTTCCTTTTGTCCCTGTCACTCTATGGAAGTATCAGTTCACAAAATTTAGTTTTGCTTCACATCCTGTGTGATAGAATTTGTGACCAGAGTTGCCTCACATGTTTTCACATGCACCAGCTGACAACTTACGGCTGATCACTGTGTGTGAAAGAGGAAGTGAGTGGTCTGTGTTATGAGGCAAACCAATAGAAAATGAACAGCTATAAGGAACAGATAAAATAAAGGACTCTGTTTCATTGTCATAATGATAAATTAAAGTTCACCCTGTAACAGGCCACTAACACCCGGAGGGGAGTAGATGTATAGCTCTACTCTTCCTTCAACTTTGGCACTAATGGGGGTGGGTGGACAATGCCATGCCCCGGCCACTTTATCCCTGGGAAAGACCTGGCACCAATTGTATAGGAGGCTGGGTTGGCCCCAGGGACGGTCTGGATGGGTGCAGAAAATCTCGCCTCCCCTGGGATTCGATTCCCTGACCGTCCAGCCCAAAGCGAGTTTCTCTACCAACTGAGCTATCCCGGTCCACATGTCATTGTCATGCACTGGGGGGGGAATACGTTTTGGCATCTTTTTATGTTGTACTTATTGGTAAAGCAGTCCCTCAATGGGCCTGGACAGGCACTAAGGATTCCAGGAGGTTAGGCTCCCAGAGTTTAAGACAATCAGCGTGTGAAGTTGCCCTATGCACCAGTTGCCTTTACTCCCCAGGAAGTATTACTGGTCCTCATATCCTTAACAGTATCATGTTATACTTTTTCACTGTATATAATTTAATAATTGTCTAATACATAGTTGCAATCAATGACTATTTGTAGGTAACTGACCCACATCATTATTGAAATAGTGACTGGATCTCTTACTCTTCTTTTCCTCAAGTTGTACCTGTTATTACATTATGTTTTGTGATGTGCAGATTGATTATGTTTGGAATTAAATAAATTATAAAAATTTTCGAATTATAAGACATGCCACATCTAAACCTTCCCTGCTGATAACTGCGTTGTGCAAAACACATATACCTTTTACAGTCTTGTCACTTGTGTCAGGAGATGCTTCTGTGATCTTGTTTAATATTCTATATTTGCCTGCGTATATTCCAAAGGCCTGCTAATTTGCTCTCCTCCTCTTTGATAAATGGTAATTAAAGTTTCTTCCAGAGTCGGCAACTTGTGTTCTGGGAAATGGCCATTTAAAATAATTAACAACTTGTATGCTTCATCCTGTAGTGTCACAAATTGAAGTTATGTTACTGTAGGTGGTTATGTGTTATCAGGCATTGAAATTATTGCTGTAGATCATTTTGACAAAGAATTCTTGGCAGATTGCTTTCTATGAGCACTAGCAGTGTTGATGCTAAAAATGTATGGGGCGTCAGCAAGATCTTGGAACACAGTACAGCAATATTGTTTGTTACTGTAGTACATGCTGTATGAATTTGAAGGGCAATTCAGTTATACATGATTTCAATCAATACTGCTTACACAGTTGGGAATATTTCACTGGAGAAAGAACTGATGAGATGTTGCAAGTAGCATTTGTCATGTAGGTATAGGAATATGAAGAGGTACAAATATTTTCCAAATAGCTCCATAACATCTGTGATTATATAACATGTAGTAGAATTTCCAGTCTGAAGGAATCTCCTAGGGCAGCATAACACATGCTAGTTGATAAAAACCTGTGCTCTTATGCATTCATTGAAAATGCATTCATGTGCTTCTGTTGCAAGCAGAAGAGTCATGTACAAGTCAGAACATCTGAGGGTCAACTTACATGCATTACTCAAGGTAAAGGATTTGTATAAATATAGGCATCTTGGTTTATCTCTGAGAAATAGTGAGTCACCATGGTGGTTGTTTATTTTTTTTTTTTAGAGACACTGTAAACATGAGAAATGTAGAAAGTAACCTAGCTTTTATCCTGAGCAGCTGTATGAGGCATTGACTGTTCCTGGATGAGACAGTTACACTGCTGTTGATGGAAGTTTTGTTCCTGAATGTTCTTTGGTGGACAAGTCAGTACACACATCAGTACCACTGGAGTCGTCTTGGTCATTTGTGCCATGAAGAACAGTGCCTAGAAGTGATTAAAGTGTCTAGTCAAAGGATGGATGATAGAAATTAAACAAAAACTTGATCTGATGCAAGCGATGGGAAAGGGCCATGAAGCCTTGAAAACATTTTATTTATTGTTGATAGTTGGAGAACCCATAAATCAATTTAAAAAGATGGATAAATGTTTCTTCATATGAAAATTGAAAGAGTTGATCTTTTGGGGGATAAAGAAACAAAAAGGGCATCAAAGTACCACTAACATGTCTCAAATGTAAGTCTTTAGGAATGAAGCTGGGAGATTAAATCAAACAGAAGGAAATCAACACATGTTGGCCTAGTGATTTTTACAGACTTTGGTGAATGGTGACAATTCTGTCATTTATTTCCTTCTTCATTATCTTTTAAGGATATTTTGTTTACCAGTATACTAGACTTTGTTACAGAATAGGGACTTTGCAGTACCTGTCCTTGATTTTATTGTGATTAAAAAATGTATCTGAGTTGACAAATGAACATGAAGTTAACAAAATAGTATCTTACTGCATGTAACAGAGTTATGTACAGTGATAATACAAATTGTGTTAAAAATATGTAATTATTATTGTGTACTGAAGTTCTCATGTTACCTCAGTCTCACTATTATCTGTTCCTTAGGGGTAACAGAAAATTTAACCACCTCCAAGGAGCACACATCCATCTTGTCAAGGTAATTAATCCTCACCTAGGTAAGACCTTCCCTAATGTGATGGAACTTGGAGGTTCATCATTACAGTCATTAGAGCCTGCTGTGTATCACTGTCCTCAGTGAGACCAATCCAGTCCTTGTCCCCAATCCCACTTCAAGAAGATTCGTTTTAATATTATCCTCCCATCTATGCCTAGGTCTTCGAAGTGGTCTCTTTCCCTCAGGTTTCCCCACCAACACCCTGTATGTTGTTTCCTTACCCCAGTATGTGCCACATGCTCTTCTCATCTTCTTGATTTGATTACCTGAATAATGTTTGGCAAGGAGTGCAGGCCATGAAGCTTCTCATTTCACAGTCTTCTCCACTTCATATTCCCTGGTCTCTTTAAGCCCATATGCTTTCCTTAGCACCCACATTCTTGAATGCCTTCAGCCTGTGGCCCCCCCTCCTAATGTGACCAAGTTTCAGACTCATACAAAACCAGGAAAATACAGTTCTATATATTATAATCCTTATATTTTTGGATAGCAGACAGGAAGACAAAAGATTCTGCACTGAGTGATAACAAGAATTTCTTGATTTCATTCTGCTCTTTTTTCATGAGTTTAATATTTGTGTGTTAGAATTGTTCAAATACTTTATAACTTTACCACATTTTCATTGGATTTAATACCTCTCTATATGTTGTGATATTGTCCTACATTCTTATCATGAGACTTGACCATTTTCTCTGCATTTATTTCTAGAGCAGTCTCCTTACTTGTTACTAATAAAGCTTCATGTTTTTCTCTGTAGCATATATGCTCTCAACCAATATACTAACATAATCAGCATAAACCAGAAGCTGATATGTACCATTTAATTTTTAAATCCTCCTGGGTTGCTTGAACATTATGAATTGCATATTTTAAAGCAAAATGGAAAAGCAGGTGTGAAAAAGCATCTTATTTTTGAGGTAATTAGTAACAGGAAATGTGTCAGAAAAATGTTTTCCTTCCTGGAAGCTACTGTAGGTTTCATTTAATTGCATATGTATTAGCGTTCGTAGTTTCATAGAACCACACTCAGTGAGAATATTGTGTAGGACATCCTGACTGAATCATAGGCCATCTTGAAGTCTATAAGTAGCTGATGCACTGTCCCATTGTATTCCCATTGTTTCTCAAGTACTTGACAAGTACATGACCAGTAGTTGACCCTTACGTTGAAATCCGCACTGAGTTCTCTAAAGCTGCAAACCTGTTTGGATTTTAAACTGATACCGCTCCATAACATTCACCTTGGCTTCTTGATACTGAATCTTTCCATATACAGTTTCTATGCTGATTTTTACTTACTGACAGCCTCCCCATAAACGTGTAACTGCCACATAGTAATTGGTATTAGAGGCAGCTCCACTGAATGATGAGGCATCAAGTATGCTTGAATGCCATCTTCTGCATGTCAAGATATGATTGATGTGACTGTGAGTCTTCCCATCAGGGGAGGTGCAACTGTATTTATGAATGTTTCAATGTGTGAAAGCTGTGATCTTGACAGATTTTTTCATGTGGCAAAGTTTACTAATTTAAGACTGTTATAATTACTACTTATGTGCTTTCTCATTGCCTAGTTGTCAGTTTGAAAATATCTCCTCTCCTCAATACTGCATTAAAGTCTCCTAATAAAATTTTAATGTAACAGAAAATTTGTATTGTGATTCTTCATTTATGTGCAGATTAACTATAAAATGTATGTGAATGTGTATGAACTCATTCTGAAGTATCACTGAAACTTTTCTTTGTAAGTTATCTAAAAGATTGTGCAGCCTTCCAAAATTTTACACCTAGTATTTATTTTGTGCCCAAAAAAACACATTTTTTGAGTCAGTGAGAGATTCTCCATCATACTGTGTTAAGGAAAGTACCTTCACTTGTTGTGACTTCCTTCCACAGATTATGACTCTCAGGCACACTCTTTTTCAGCTCAGCTTAGCCCATTCAGCTTGCACTGTGTCACTTGGCCTTGATGGGTTCAGTTAGACTGGGCTTTGCGTAGCTTGGCTTTATCTTCAATGTTTATGATGCCTTAAAAATGCAATACAACAAAGCACTTCATTCCAGACATGCTGGGATTGGATGTTTGTACCACAAAGCTTTGGTTTTACCATGAGAATTGCCCAAGTACAATTTACCTGGTACATGTAGAAAATGAAAATATGTTACAGTCAAGTTTGTTTGGTCTTTTCACTGTCTAATTACGACTGTACATTCCAGGAATGGTCAGCAGAGGGTTACCAATTGTGGATGGTGAAGCGACAACCTGATCATGATCCTGGGGGAAGTAGCAGTTTGGACTGTGTTATACAGTTGGATTTTGTCAAGAGTGCACTCACTGTAAACCCTTGCATGGTATGCAATCATACGTTATTTCAAGTTGTTAGTTTTAAAACATAAGCTGAAATGAGAATTTCTTGGGAAAACTGTTGATGCTGTGAGACGAAGCTGAAACCAGAAGTGCTGTAAGCATATGGGCCATGTCATAATTAAAATCATTTGTAATTTCTGTAAGAAAACGTTGTTAATGACTTTTCCGAGATGTGTGATAAGGTGCAGTGATAACTTGAAGGTGAAGACTGTGCTCCACTTTGCTGGTTGGCAAGTGGGTAGGAGACTAGCATTGATGCAGAGGTGAGATATAATGGTTCCAGGCATGATATCATTAAATTTTTATACAGATACTCATTTAAACTATGTAGTTATACTATTCAGCTATGCTTGTGTTTCGGAAGCTGTTTATGCTGCATTGATAAGGCTGGCAGTGCAAGGAAAGCATATATTTCTGTTATTTTGCTGTGATTTTTTTTTTTTTACTGGGTGTATGATTAAAGGTTTTATGTTTGAATGTGACTGCAGAGAGAGAATTTTATTTGGAAAAAACACATATTTTGTAAGACTTACTATTTCTTGAAGTATACCCCTTACATAAAATATGAATTTTTTGTTATTGATGGAAAGGGCTGTTTCACGATGTGGCATCTGGAATATGGTGTCCAGGATTCCTGAAGTTTAAACAGGGATTGCATTTGTTTCACCATGGATTCAGTTAAAGGAAGATGTTATACTTCACAAAACAGATACACCTTTGAAGTGTAATTTTCTATAAGTAAAATTGTTGGTCCACAGTTACATTCAAATACAGATCCAAATCAAAATGCCAGGGAACAATATATTGTACAAAAGTAACAGAAATGTTTGCTTTCTTCAGCCTTCTGACATCAACAGTGCAGCACAAATTACTTTGGAGCATGTAGTTTGCTAATATTACTGCACAATTGAAACAAGTATTTGTGCAAATACATGCGCAAGAAAACCCTTTTTCTGGTACTGGAACTGGAATTGGCAAATTTAACTTTTACGTCAACACTAGTCACATCAACTTCATAACCATTCCAGACGGGGATGCTACGTTGCCTTCAAGCGATGGGATCTCATTACGTTTGCATGCAGCATCATATCCTAGAAGAATGATATCCTCACTTGATTTCTGTTGCACATGGAGTACAGCTAACAATACACAATGAAGGTGCCACTGGTACACAGTTTTTCAACATAGTCCTGTTGACAATTTAGGCATTTCTCACTGCATGTGATAAGTTTATCTCTGTTGCTTCAGCAATGGTATGTTAGCACATTGGACATCTTAATCGCAGTAGAATTCTCTGTCACGTGTATCAACAGCATTTGAACTTCAAGAAGTTCAACATCTTGAATAATAGAACTTTTAAACTCTTTTTTGATCCACTGTCATTAGTAACTTAGCAGAGGTTTTATGTAGTTTTTCTCGGTTATTCCAGGCACACTTAAAAAATACACTTTGACTGGACTGTGAATACTTTTAACAGTAAACATGTCCAATTTTTTTTTTTTTTTTTTTTTTTTTTTATTTTTTTTTTTTTTTTTTTTTGTTAATCATCATTCTCATGTCTTTTTTATGCTAAATGTTCTGTAGTTGATACAAAACAATTAAGTATTCTATAATTCAACCAAGTCTCTTGTATTGTATTATTATAATTCCCTAATAAGTAATGTATTGGTGTTAACTTACAATATACATTGTCAGTAATGAACAGTATCGTAACTACAAAATACATTGTCAGTAATGAACAGTATCGTAACTACAAAATAAATTTGTCCTTAAACACTCACTACTTCTTCTTTGGCCTCTCATATTTGCCAGTTGGTGTCTTCCTTATAAGACCCCGGTAGCAGTCGGACAACATATTTGAATTCCATTTTCCACTGTACCTCTTTTCCATTTGGGAAATGTCCTTGGGAGTTACAAATCTCAAACATTTCTGCCTGAGTGGTCAGATATGGCTGTAAAGTATCACATGTCAAAAAGTCTGTGTCTGCATTCATGCTGGGTCCTATATCTTCTGATGACACCTCTTCTGATTATGAATCTGAGTCAAGAGTATAAGGTTCTGGTGGCTTTGGCACAGGCATTAAATCATCATGAGCAACATGTCTTAAAGCAGAGGGTGTATTAGGATACTGTAGTTTATGCTTAGAAAATTTAGAGAAACCAACGATGTTGGTCATGTGAATAATAGCAGTCCTTTAGGTGGTCTTGAGTCTGTCACCATCAGAACAGTAAAAGGTGTTGATTTGTGGGTACTTATCAACTAGCCTGCCCAAGTCATTGAAATGATCTGCAGCAAATCCTCAGTACCCAAACTTTATCTTAATCTCTGACCTTACAGTCAAAATATAGTTCGTAAGCTCTTCTCCCGTGTTTGATAGTGGCTTCCTTTCCGATTTTGATACCACTTTGCAACAAATGTAGGAACAGCTGTTTAGCTGATTTTGGTAGAAACGTGATATGTTGCACACAAGTCAAGTAGTTTTCAAACAAACAGGAACTGTTTTGCACTGGTACAACACTCAATGGAGAGTGGAATAAGACTGAGGCTCTGAGGGACAGGGTTGGGATATTTATCGTGTGACAGTTTATCACAGGCATTTGATCATGCCATAAAATAACCAAATCGAAATTTTATCTCAGTGACAATTTATCACAGTGACATTCACACTGTCATACTATCACAGAAACTAATTAAATTTTGTTGCTGTAATAAAATATTTGTGTGTTTAGTGTCCCCTTACTTTGCAGTGGGATAGTTATCACACTGAAAATTACAGGGACTTTAAGTAGCTGAAAGCAAGCATTTCCAGTTTGAGAGATAGTTTGAGACAATATTACTGTAGGGATTTTAAGTGACTTAAGTAAGTAAAAATAAATAAACACTGTAACACATGCTTGACCAAGCCCCCAATTTCAGTTTTTGGCCATTCATCTGGGCTATCAACTTGTATCATCCAATTGCAGGGTGGTGTAAACATTTTATTCATGCACTGTAGTTTGTGAAACTATACCCAGTTAAAATCTATCAGAATTTCAGGGAGGAAACTGATGCCAACCACTGTTATGTATGCCAGCTTGTGTTAGAGAATACATAGTTAATGTAGGTCCCCTTAGTGTGGGTTCATACACATATCATTAACATATGGCACTGTGAATTGCTGTTAAGTGCATAGTTATAATAGTAGTGTTTCCGAATCATGTGGTAGTGGTATGTGTTACAGGAACTGGTTACCTTGAGTGCCTGTGTTTGTGGTATTTTTGTATTATATTTAGTGCTGGTGCCATTGACCCTGTGGTCAGTAAAGTAACCAGTTCATCCCCAGTATGTTATTAGTTTAATGTACCCTATATGTAAATATTTACAATAACAGATCAACATTTGTATAATGTAAAATAAATTGTCATATGTTTCCTTGTGTGTGTGTTTTTTTTTTTTTTAATTTATTGTAAACACATTGTAAGTTAATTTAGATTTTTAAATTTGTTGCAGTAACACACAACTTATGGTACAATTGGCAGGCATACTTCTGCAATATGGGAAGCCCATAGACAACACCATGTTGTTTAATACTGTGTTTGATATTTAACCTTTAATAATTAACAAGCCAAAATGTGTCTGCTTTCATTGTGGCAAATAGTTTCTTTATTGCGAGGTTGGTCTTGGTGATTCTGATTAAGAATTGTAATGTTATCACATCTTTTATTTATCCAACTGAATGCACAACTAGATTGCTCTAGAAAATATTGTTAAAACTTACATTAAAATTTACATTAAAATGCTCCTACATGTTTTGGTTTAACAACCATCATCAGGGAGCTTATTGCGTGCTTTGCTAAAGTTATATTTATTAAAATAGTTCTTCCGCCGCGCCACATTCATGTGTGTTGTTTAGTATGTGCAGTGCATATGCTTAGGTTGGGCTGTTAGTTCTTATGTAATGTTTGTGTTCTTTGTGTCTTATGGTTATTGATCTACCTGATTGTCTTGTGTAGGCATTGTTGTAAGTATTGCATTTTAGTTGGTATATTGTGCTTGTGTCTCAGAAGGCTATGTTTAAGTTTGTTTGAAGATGTTGGTGACCTTCTGTATTAGCAGACTGTAACATGTGAATGTCACTTGTATCTTGTTCTGTTGTGTTGTTCGAGGTTTTTGTCTTTCTTTTTTAGATATTAGTTTCTTCTTCAGATTATGAATAATGTGTTCTGGAAATCCATTATTTTGAGCTGGTGTAAGCATGATTTTCCATTCCTGTTGTTTTGCCTGTTCTGTGATAGGTAATGTTAGCATTCTATTTATGTAGTAATTGAATGCTGCCATTTTGTGATCATAAAGGTGGTTGGAAGACAATTGTATAGTGACATCAGTGTGTGTTGGCTTTCTGTATGTGCTCAAATCAATGCTATTGGTATTTCTGTAAGATTGAAAGATCCAAGTATTTTATAGAATAGTTTACTTCGTCTGATATTTTGAATTCCAGATGTTTGTCAATATTATTCATGTGGTTTATGATTGTCATTCATTCTTGTTTTGGTCAAAGATGATCAGGATATCATCAATGTATCTTTTATAGTATATTATTTCTTTACTTTCCAGCCATTGTTTTATATATATATATATATATATATATATATATATATATATATATCTTCCAGGAATTGAAGGTAAATTTCTGTTACAATGCTTGAGATGGGTGATTACATGACAATACCTATTTTTGGTTGGAGATACTGGTTATTATATTGAAAATAGTTTTGTTTTAAAATTACTTCTAAGAGGTGTAAGGTTTGTTCTATTATACGAGGTGTGGCAATAAAGAAACCGGATTGCTTTTATTACTCATTTCCGGCCATGTCAATGACGAAGAGGAGGGTAGGGCATTGACCCATGGACTTCCCTCTACCGTCATACAAAGGTTCATTCATGCGCATTGGTTAGTCTGGCCGTGACCATTGTTAGAAGCAGATCGTGTGTCTGAGCTCCATCAGAATAATGCTGAGTGCTAATGTAGAACAATGTGTTAACATCAAATTCCTCACAAAACTTGGAAAATCTGCCACAGAAACTTAAAATTTGTTGACACAAGTGTATGGTGATCAGTGTCTATCTTGCACGCAAGTTTTCGAGTGGTTTAAGAAGTTTTAAGGAGGGTAGGGAATACATTGGGGACGATCCAAAATCAGGCCGTCCTTCCACTGCGAAAACTCAAGAGAATGTGGAGAAGGTCGCTAGAATTTTTCAAGGACACCACCGACTGAGCATTCGAGCAATTTCTGAACTTACCAACATCAATAAGGAAAGTGTTAGACAGATTTTGCACAACGATCTGGGCATGAAAAAGGTGTGTGCTAAAGTGGTGCCAAAAATCCTTAC
>Ga0131853_10018539_pt1 | contig 12664 bp, 8 predicted proteins | sample TergutLab28metaG_FD_92764 | JGI IMG/M metagenome (GOLD analysis project Ga0131853, IMG submission 92764) | Labiotermes labralis P1 segment gut microbial communities from Petit-Saut dam, French Guiana - Lab288 P1 (version 2) (version 2) | ecosystem: Host-associated > Arthropoda: Insects >...
ACTTACTTACTTACTTACTTACTTACTTACTTACTTACTTCCACAACATTTTATGTGTTTGTAAACACAAAGTGTGTTGTGAGTAACGGACGGTTTATACAGTATAGTACAGTACAGTACAGCGCAGTACACTACAGTAGAGTACAGTACAGCACAGTACACTACAGCGCAGTACAGTACAGTACAGTACAGCGCAGTACAGTACAGTACAGCGCAGTACAGTACAGTACAGCGCAGTACACTACAGTACAGTACAGCGCAGTAGAGTACAGTACAGCGCAGTACAGTACAGTATAGTACAGTACAGTACAGTACAGTACAGCACAGTACAGTACAGTACAGTACAGCACAGTACAGTAGAGTACAGCGCAGTACAGCGCACTACAGTACAGTACAGTACAGTACAGTACAGCGCAGTACAGTACAGTACAGTACAGGACGGCACAGTACAGTACAGCGCAGTACAGTACAGTACAGTAGAGTACAGCGCAGTACAGTACAGCACAGTACTGTACAGTACACTACAGTACAGTACAGTACAGTACAGAACAGTACAGTACAGCGCAGTACAGTACAGTAGTACAGCGAAGTACAGTACAGTACAGTACAGTACGGTACAGTAGAGTACAGCGCTGTACAGTACAGTACAGTACTGTACTGTTCTGTACTGTACTGCGCTGTACTACTGTACTGTTCTGTACTGTACTGTACTGTACTGTAGTGTACTGTACAGCGCTGTACTCTACTGTACCGTACTGTACTGTTCTGTACTGTACTGCGCTGTACTACTGTACTGTTCTGTACTGTACTGTACTGTACTGTAGTGTACTGTACTGTAGTGTACTGTACAGTACTGTGCTGTACTGCACTGCGCTGTACTGTACTGTTCTGTACAGTACAGTATAGTAAGTACAGTACAGCACAGTAAAGTACAGTACATTACAGCGCAGTACAGTACAGTACAGTACAGCACAGTATGGTACGGTAGAGTACAGTACGGTATAGTACGTACAGTACAGCACAGTACAGTATAGTAAATACAGTACAGCACAGTTGAGTACAGAGCAGTACAACACAGTGCAGTACAGTACAGTACAATACAGCACAGTGCAGTACATTACAGTACAGTGCAATACAGTGCAGTGCAGTACAGTACAATAAAGTACAGCACAGTGAAGTACAGCACAGTGCAGTACAGCACAATACAACACAGTGCAGTGCAGTACAGTACAGTACAGTGCAGTACAGCACAGTACAGCACAGCGCAGTACAACACAGTACAGTACAGTACCGTACTGCACAGTACAGCACAGTACAGTACAGTACAGCACAGTACAGTAAACTGCAGTACAACAAGTACCGTACATTACAGTACAGCACAGTGCAGTACAGTACAGTACAGCACAGTACCGTACAGTACAGTACAGTACAGTAGAGCACAGTGCAATACAGTACAGTACAGCACAGTGCAGTAAAGTACAGCACATTTCAATACAGTATAGTACAGCACAGTACAATACAGTGCAGTACAACACAATGCAATACAGTACAGTGCAGTACAACACAGTACAATACAGTACCGTCCTTGTAGTTTCGAAACGGGATGTCTAAAATGCAGTACAAAACAAAGTGTTCGGTACAAGCTCAGCTGTTCCAACCAGCGGTCTGTGCCCTCAACGTAACGTGATAAAAATTAATCAGCGTTTAGCTTTTGCACCGTAAATGATAAATGATATTTTAAGCGGAATCCCCCAAAATTATGCAGCAGAATTTAACTTGAACTGAGTAGAAAGGAATCAATGGAACGAGATATGATCTTAATTAATGGGCCGCACACTAAAACTAACCTGTCTTGTATTTAAAGACTCAATCCGTACCGCGCAGTAAACACACTACGTCTCAGTTATGCAAACCAGTCAGTTAATGCTGTATAGGGAAATAATCGCTGTTTGTTCTGAGATCCACATAAAACACATAAATACAGTGTGTGGGCAGAACGTGGAATTTTTTAACGGTAACATCCTGCCACGTAAAGCTACTACTGCGTTAAGAGGGCCAATTTAACTGTCCTTAGCACTTCTCTCTTATACAACAAACTTGCAACTGTGTATACAAATGAACTACATAAGCCGTATGTGGCTTGACCTTGGGTCAGATGAGTGCCTTTATTTTCATAAAACTGGTGGAAATGAGATTACATCGTTGGAAAAACACCAACTTCTCTCCCCCGCTAGAATAGAAATGGAGCGGTGGGGGACGCAATGAAAGGAGAGAGAAGCCTAAAACATGCCGAAATGCCTTGGCCTGCTGCTGCTCTTCTCCGCCAGCACTCAGAAAAACAAAACAGGAAACACAAGTTGTGTTTGACAGCCATTGCCGCGTTTCGACCTTTCCCTGCGCGATTCAGAAGGCTCAGTAGCTCTTCACTTCGATCTCATTTCGTATGTACGACCTCGCGGCAGGCCCGTTACTACTTCTAATATCGCGACGAGGTCCGGAGGTGGAAATAGGCAGCACAGTGGAAAGACACACTAAGTACTGCTTCTGTATATCTCTTGGATTTTCGGTAATGATTAACCCACACTTCCTCCATGGTGCTAGCGACAGAGAGGTTCGTAGGTATACTTTAAAGACAATGAAAGTACGAAAAACCTAACAGAATTCAGTCTTCTGAGGTACATGGCACTGCTATGATTGGGGAGGTTCTCCCGTTTTCAAGTAACGTACTGCCTTCACCTCCGAACTGTTTGACCCCGAGGCCACTAAGTTTATCCGAAACGTTTTTGACATACTAAGCCAGCGGCAAGGGGTCACACCCCAGACCGCTGTGGTTACCTAAAATCTCGCAAGTTCACCCTGTCATGTTCCGCAAGCACCCGTACTGCTGCCTCGCCAGGCATGGCACACGACGTAACGACAACCGACGGACGATCGACTATCCTGGTGTTGCTAAGTTGCGATGTGACCTCCAAAGAGGCCATAACCAAGTATTTGGTCACCAATCGTGTTCACTTTCCACCCATTCCAAGTTCAGCTTGCAACCTGAATGTCAAAACTCAATCAAATGCTTCACTCAATATTCTTGAGATCAGAGCGTCAGTTCCTGTCACAATTCAAAGTCATTCTTAGAACTTGATCACGTTTCTAAATTCATCTTGGCTGACGTAAAGTGAAGTATTTGATACCCACAAACGTATCTAAAATTAACACCGCCAATATAACAGTTAGTACGTCAAATACTGAAGTGTCATCGGTTGCGCTAATATCACTGATGGATGCAGCAGACTTCATGATTGGTGTATATACAGGAGGAAAGGAATGAAGTCATGAATGCAGAGTCGGAACGTAGGCTCCCTTCTGTGTCGATTCATTCTACAGAAACACATGTCTACTCCCCTTACTGTCCATCTAAAGCTCAGTGCTTACTTCAGTACCGACTGATTTAGCACAACCGGAACTGAACTGCAACAATATTCAAGTGTTCGTGATTACAGAAAAAAACACAGATCCGCTTAAATATATTTGTCAACGACAAATCTGCTAATTACACGGCTTTTGTTAATTAACACTTGTTTGTGAATGCAGACAATGTCGCAAGTGAAACGCTATTTCCTGAGAAGCAAAGGTAAATGTAAGCAACACCTGGCACAGGCCTGCCACCTTACAGGTGACACACTGCAGAGCTGCAGCAGTACAGGCCTGCCACCTTACAGGTGACACACTGCAGAGCTGCAGCAGTACAGGCCTGCCACCTTACAGGTGACACACTGCAGAGCTGCAGCAGTACAGGCCTGCCACAGGCCGTTCCAAATCAACAATTCAGCAGTTTCTCTGTCGCTTTGTGTAACCAATCGAAAACATTTTGTACAATGCATAATTTTCCAAGAAACATGAAAATAGGAACTTTAATATCACAAAACACAGTTTTCAAACGCTGCTTAGCAACAAAGGAAATCAGCCACACACCAGTACTTACCACTAAGTAAATGCAAAGTAACAACTGCCCCGAATGGAGCAGCAGGTACTGCCTGCAGGTGGTGCGATCTATGTCAGATCGATGGCAGCAAAGAAAGTCAAGCCGCGGGGATTGTTTCATCCAACGAAGCGAGAAACAGAGAAATCCGATATCACGCCCAACCCCGCAGACCCCCTCTAACTCACCCCCGTTTCAGTGGATACACAGCACACGGTGGCAATGGAATGGCATTTATTACCCCCCCCCGCCAAACTATTATAGCGATGTGTCGTGCTGTACACAAATGTGCAGCTGCTGAAAAGGGAAGAATTATTACCGCAAGTCATAACGAACATACGTGCAGCATCTCACAGCGGTACGCCGTCAGATGGATCATCAGTGCAGGCGGTTTTAGTGCGACAGTCGCTGAAAAGGCGCAGGTTAATTTTTCGCAGGTGGGAGACGTGGGGTTGCATTTGTTGTTTGCATTTTTATTGGCGGGATAAGACATGAGAATCAAGTTTTGTGGCAAGATTTTAGAAACTACAAGTACAGTCAACGCAACTATTTGTGACGCAATACTACCTGCATCTGCAGATATGTATTGAGACTCACTTCCGAATCATCATCAAGTCTGAGTCACAACAAGGAGGAAACAGATATCTTATGCTATGCGGAAGTGCTAACACCTGGCAATGGGCCTCACATCGTAACATTCAGTCGCTGCCCTCTCTCCCTTACGAACCCAGAATGTTGCACCACAAAATGTCAACACAGCCGCAGCTAAAAGCTGGACAAATGCCACGTTAGAAACACAAACAAATTCCAAGCTGTTGTGTCTTACACACAGGTCAAACGTGTCCTTAACTTACGTTCCTACGTTGGCTCTTCGGAACATAACTGAAGAAGGAATCGTGTTCGCTATCTGGCAGGGGAAAACATTCAGCTCTTCTCTGCAGTACCCACACAGGCTCTGGGGCCAACTTAGCCGCCTCATCAACGGACACCACAGGTCCCTTCCACGTGGGCAAAACGGCAGAGGAGTGATTCTGATCGATAATATTCACGACGTCAACAGACAAACTGCAGTATCTTACAAAAGATATGGCCGGTGCTTTATGGCAATAAAAACTTGGAACGACACCTGCAATAACTGGCACGCACTGTCCACTGCATTCACTCCATATCTCACCATTCTATTTCCTTTACATCTACTTTAATATTATTCTCGTCTGTAAGTATGTCTCCGAAGAGCCGCTTTCCTTCGCGTTTTACTACGACTATCCTGCAGTGTGTATTGCAAGATTGTTCGTGCTACATTCCTGCCTCACTCACTGTCTGTTATTGTCCTAACAATGCACCAGCTGACACACAGTGCCACTTTAATACTAATCAAGATACTGCAAGACGCACAGCTCTCAAGCAAGTGGGAGGAATACTGTCAGTGTAGCCTCTGGCGTTACTCTGCACTGTGCCACGAAAAGCTCAAACGTCACGTCAACACTTTTGTCGGTACGAGATTTTAGGTTAGGAAAGCTGTGCCGATAAACTGATCAGTAGTCTGTGGTATCACGCCGTACCAAACGGTTATATACATTTCGCGCACTGTGTGTCACCATCTTCAGGACATTCCGAGAACAGACGCGAACTGCGCTAAAAATGGAGAAAACCCTACGGTGCAGCGTTTGTTCTACATACCAGACGCTCGATGTCATAACCCAGAACAATGAAATATTCGTATTTGCATTCGTTGACACCCAGCTCATTGTGTGTTCACATCGTCAGGGTTGCTCCTACGGACAATTATGAAGTATTTCAGTTACTTAGCTTAAACACATTCTGCATTTACCAAGTAATTAACACGCATTATTACAGGTCAAATCGGCAGTTTACAAATTGAATTCTACACGGAGAAGACGGTGAAGTTGGTCAGAGCTTCATTTCTCGTTCATGTGGTCGGAGTGGAACAGGAAGGGGAGGAGCCGGAATGGCTTTCCGGATCTGGAGGGCGAAATGGGACCGGCGTCGTCTCCGGGGACTGGCAGTGCCGGAACTAACACAACGCGCCTGCAACAGTGGACTAGCGCCGTCAACCGGTACCGCCTGGACAGAAAGAAACTGCCCAGAGAAAAAAACAACAGACTGCAGTTATCCCAGCTGTCTATACGCGGCAGAACTCTGTTCTGTGAAGGTATGAAGGGCTGGATTAACCCTCAAATCAGCTACGACTTCAAAAATGATTCAGTGAATTTAAAAGTATTAGCTTTGTGCCTGGGAGCGTTGTGGGATGTAAATTTAGGGTCTGTACTTAGACTGAAGGGCTGTTAGGATAGTAAAATTTGGTTTATCTTTTAAGCCGTTCTTGTTGTATAATATTAGGTCACACGGTAAAATATCCTAACTATATTTACCCTTTAAACTCCGGTTTTTACTTCATAATTCTACGTGTTTTGTGTGGATCTCAGAACAAACAGCCATTATTTCCCCATACAACATTAAGTGACTGGATTTTATAACCGTGACGGGGTGTGTTTACTGCGCGGTACGGACTGTCCTTATACATAACTCACGTTGTCTTATAAAGAGACGGCGTGAGTTCACTGCGCGGTACGAGCTAAGTCTTCATATACTGTTCGTATTAACCAGAGTACTTTATTCGTCACCACAGTGCACAAACTATGGAAGGTCTGAAACAACAATGACGGAAGATGGGCCTTTCACGGTGACATGACACCTGGCTAAGGTCTCGTCACGAAGACACGGAAGACTGCGTCGGATGGTCAGCCGAACTGGCACCACCCGAAGTGTCTTCAATACTGTACAATGACATCTGGTCGCGAGTTCATGGAGGGTTCGAAGCCACGATCTGGGGGACAGCTCTACAGCAACGACACCTCAAACCAGGCAACCAGACTTACACAGTTAGCACCATCAATCAGCTCTTACTTGCACCAATGCAAACTTCAAGGATGTACCAACAAATTGTATGCATCCTATAAATTCTAGGAAACTTAACAGCCGCCAGGCTATTCAAGAAATTCCCTCTCATTCTATATAGGGCGCAGGTTAGCAGCTCCCTATTTTAGCCAGATGAATCCAGTCCGCCCCGTCATTTCCTGCTTAGTATAAGTTTTAGCAACATCTTTAGTAATCAATTCTATTCACATATTATGTATACATTTTCAATTAACTACCTTTCGCTCTACATGGCTGCCCATCTGTTTCCCCATTAATTAACCACCGTAACTAACACTACCCGCTGAATGTATGAGATTTGAGATTTATATTGCAGTGTCCTGTGTTCGACCGCGTGTGTTGTGGCAGGTGATTACAAATGTTTCAGAGTGACTTGCTGTCTCCATCCTCAGGGTAAAGGAAGCTTCTTTCAAATATATTGGCAAATAGTGCCCAGCGGCGTGGTTCAGAAACAGAGTGCGGTGTGCAGTTTGCTCAGCCCTCTGATTATTTCTTCCTTCTTCGATGCAAAAAAATTTCCAACACTCTCGCTGTATACATTGTATGTATGTATGCATGTATGTAGGTATACAAACAAACATACATACATACACTATCACGTCCTTTGTTTCTTTTTTCTTATTTATCTCCCTCTACACTGTAACTATATAACATAAGCACCACATTCTTACACTTTATACCGGCACAAAAGCCAACTGCGGGGCTGATTTGTCATTCAGAGAAAGATGAAGTATAAACGGTAGCTGCTGTACCGACAGAGCAACCAACGCAATCAGAACGATACGTGGTACATAACGCACTTATGTACTGTGAAGTATTTCCTTGTAGCTCAGTGCAGCAGGCAGGAACAGCGCGGCGGAACGATGGGCTGAAAACCAGAGCGGAAGAAACACTCCCCCTCCCCCTTTCTCTCTCTCTCTCTCGCTCCTCTCACTTTGGCCCCAGTCACAAACGCTCTCTGCTCCGCAAAGTATCAACGGACCCAAACACACACGATGAATTTTCTGTAAACTGTCTACCAGTGCATCACGACAGTTTTTCTAGCGATTTAAACAATGCAGGGAATGTCAATGGTTTGGGAACTGGCAACGTGGTTTGTGTTTTACTTAAATAGATTACTCGGTTATCGTCCACATGTTCCGGGCCGGTGCTAACGAGACAAACAAATACTAATGAAAAGGAAACAGTTATTAATATATATATATATATATATGAATGCTTCGTCACTGAACCAATTAACCCAGCCTCGCAGTGCCAGTAAGTGCTGGTCACAACACAAAGTGAGTCCTTTAAATGCGATTCTAAGTGAACCAGAAGAGATTAAGAATTAAGAGACTATTTCTTTGTTTGAGTCGTGTTTGCTGCAATACGTTCCGCGCCACACGTCACAACAGACATGCGATAGCACCGAGTGAACCATACAATTTTTCCGTTTGTAAATAAAACGCATGATCAGGCCACGCCATGGCCTGACTCTCTCCGCTAAGGTGCGTCTTCATTCCCAGGCCGGCCCACGTCAGGTTCTTTGCACTCTCACTGGTCCTGTTCGGCGCACTCCTGAAGAACGGAGTCACTGCAAGGAACGGAACGCGGTCAAATTTATGCACGATTAAGGCAGAGACAATTTTCAACACGTCGGTGGAGCGACGTAACGTGATTCATGTGTTTCTGTTTAGAAGACAACAAATGTATCAATTTATAGTATAAAATATTGGCGCCGTGGCGCCGTAAAAGCAGTGGTCACTATATGTACCACCAGTTTAACATTCAGCAATTCCACGTTCTGCCCACACAGTGTATTTGTGTGTTTTGTGTGGATCTGAGAACAAACAGCGGTTATTTCCCTATACAGCATTAACTGACTGGTTTGTATAACTGAGACGGAGTGTGTTTACTGCGCGGTACGGACTGGGTTTTAAGTGTAGCTCAGGTTAATCTCAGTCGTTACATAACGCTGCCCTCCACACCTTCCCCCTGCTGCACTTCCCAACAGTTCACCTCCCACTACGCTCCCTTCTTCACTTCCCAACGTTCCACCTTGCTATCAGCCTACCTTTACCAGAAGGATGAGCGGGCACTGGCAGGGAATTTTCAGAGCGGTGAAGTTTTATGAATCCCACCGCCCGTTCTAATAAGTGTAGTGACTCTCACTGCACCCCCCTCCCTCCGCACCCACGTCTTTTCTTCTCTCTCTCTCTCTCTCTCTCTCAGTCTCTGAAGGCTTAGTCAGCACAGCACATCGCAGAATTTGCCATGTGACGCACAAACTGCACGACTGGCTCTGCGAATGTCGACCTATCGTGTTTGTGTGCAATACAAACCACTTCTGGATTTCATGAACTATATTTTCCGGGCGGCAGCGTTTTCTTGCCTGCCAGCCGGAAGCCGTTCTATCACGCCCCTCCCTAGTGTGAGCAATGCCCAACAAATTGTGTAATCCATTTTCACCCATCACTGCCTCATGTTCGCCGGAGACCTCGCCTACATCCACCCCCGGCCACCCGCCATAAACCTTAAACCATCAGTGTGCGGGCTGGCAGGCTGGCTTTCACCTGCCAAACGCGTGCTCCCAGCCTTGCCGCAACCCGCCAGACACAGGGTCGAGCCAAGTTTTGCGGTGTGTGACGTGTTTTCCTGCAACGGCCTTGAGTGACGCCAGATTAATGTCCGGGAATAATGATGGCGGTGACGTGGTGTGTGACTGCAGTCTTGCGTCACGACGGCAGAGAGAAAGAAGCGCTTTGAGGCAGACAAGCAGCTTGAGACTGGGTGACACTAATAACAACCGGCGGCGTATGGTGGCAAAGGAGACAGAAGGCAGAAATGATGTGCATTAATTAAACAGAGATTCATTAAGAACAAGATAGGAAATGTCCGCACTGTGTCGTCGGTCACCAAAGTAACGGTGGTTAAGTGGCCGTACTTGTGCGCAACTGCGTCTTTTACTGTCTCTCGAACTTTCTCTACAGATTTCAGTAAAAATATACAATACAAAATTACACAAACTTCTGTCCTGTTGGAGCCAAATTCTCGAGGTCGGACAGAACGACCCTCGTGAAGAAGCCAACAGCCTACACACACATCCTGCACAGGACGGGCTTACAACCCGCGGCTTGCGACCACATTTCTAACATCTACACATACATACACACGTACATACATACACACATGCATACATACATACATACATACATACGTACATACATACATACATACGTACATACTTACATACATACACACATACATACGTACATACATACACACATACATACATACGTACATACATACACACATACATACATACGTACATACATACACACAAACATACGTACACACATACGCACATACACACATGTACACTATCAGCAACACCCAACACCACCACTTGTTCTGGTATTTACACTGCGGCTCGCGAACCAGCCGGTAATAGCCGTTGCAGCCCTTGCCAACCACCGACGGAAGCCCTGCTCCACAGAGCACAGACAGACTACACAATAACACGGTGTTTTGTGTTGCGACGGTGGAGGGGGTGCTTCGAAACGTCGTGACCATTCACCTAACGACGAACCGCTGTGAAAGCCTGAATACTGCAAGTCGTAGTCGTGATTTGGTGAAAGAAGCCATACGGAGAAAAGCGCAGAACATTTTTAGAACAGCGTGACTGCAGTCAACGGCACCCACGATATTGGTGGTTAGAATACTTTCCTCCCAAAACATTACTCTCAGTGCAGCAATTCTTTGCATTTAAAGTTTAAAACTGTGAAATTTCCGTAGCTCTCTTATAAAGTATAGTCTCGATGTTTGTGATCAATTTAGACGAACTAGCATCACGAACATCGGAATGTATTTTCAATGCATGGCACCGCCTATCTCGCTGACAGAACTGAGCAGGCAGCAATACTAGTAACATAAAATAATCTCAAAGAGCACAAAAATCATGAATGTACATTCTCAGTCAAAAGTAAACACACTTTCTAGAAGTACAAAAGACATTAAATGATTGCAGTATAGTCTCACTTCACAACACACCAAGGCAGTAAATGTCACTTAAAAAGACATAATGGAATAGGCAGTGTTATGCAAGGTAGCATAATATTGGGGGTGGTGGTTGGAGGAAGGAAAGCGATTGACTATCTACGTAGTCTCACGACCTTTCTTCTGAATTAGTCAGTAAAGGTCAGAATATTCATTTTCAAATTGAGAATTAAGATAGGCTTAAATCGCGAACATCTAGTATCACGAACATCGAGACACAACGGTACTGTGGCATGAGGTTTAAAGACTCCCCCCCCCCCCCACAGTTAGCGTCACAAATCATTATTCCAGGTTGTCACATTTCTGTACTTTACAGTACTGCAGTACAGACAGCCTCGGCCCAAACTCACTGAAAAATCTCTCTCACTGCACCAGTCTCTTCTCCAATATATGACAGACGGAAAGCGTTGAGGCGAAGAGGATTCTATATTATGTAGTTTTTACAAATGCCCTTTCACCCCATATCCTGTCCTATATGTGGTATCTCTTATCCACTTTACCACCACCACCACCCCGTGCGATCCACAGGTGGCAGCACACACACAGAATTTTTCAGTGCGCCTTTCTGAACGGAAGCGTGACACTTTTTCTCATGCAGCTCTCTTTTCCAGTATCACTCCCTCACTGGCGCTCGACGGGAAGTGTACACGCGGGAGGGGGTGGGGTAATATAAGGGGAAAGGAAAGAAGAGGAAAGCGGGAGATAGGAAAAGACGTATTATGGATAAAAGAGGTAGAAGTATGGAATGAAATGTTACTCTTGTACGAAAGAGGCTAAAGCCAGTCTGCTGGAATAACAGCGGGATCGCGCCAGAATCGACGCAAGACGGAGGGCAGAGAAATCTTTCAGCGACGAAAACATGAAGAGGGACGATAAAAACCACTTAGAGTTCGCCCACAATTTAGGGAGAAAAATTACAAACCTCAGGAATAACGAGATACGGTGCTGTATAACAACATGACGGTACTACCTAGTGGCTACACCGCACTTACTGACGTTACAAGGTGCCGAGAGAAAGCGACATACTTCGCCATGACTGTTCTGTCTGTCGCCAGGCTGTTTGTCTCATGAAAAGCAAAAGCCATATCCAGTGTCATTCACGTGACAACTGAGAGGTAGTCAGTTACCGTTAGCGTTATACAGTAACCGTATCTGACAGACTTGAACCATCAGTGTCTTGGTCTATCACGACAGAAGGCACGACTGTATACAAACAAAACACGAAATATAATTTTCACTTAAACTATGTCAGAGAATTAAATGTGTATAACGTAACGTGCGAATTCCCGCAACGTTCATACATTTAAAATAAGTGGCTTTACTATCTGGAATGCCGTGCGAAGATTTAAAATTAATGACTTTATATATGAAGATTCGGTTCGTACCAAAAAGAGTGCACAATATGCATTTCCTAGATAAAACAAACGGTAAGTATGGTATAGACTATGCATGTCTGTTTATTGCTATCATCACACACACACACACACACCACACACACACACACACACACACACACCACACACACACACACACACCACACACACACCACACACACACACACCACACACACACACACACACACCACACACACACACACACCACACACACCACACACACACACAAACACACACACCACACACACACCACACACACACACCACACACACACATACACACACACACACACACCACACACACA
>Ga0131853_10018541_pt1 | contig 12664 bp, 10 predicted proteins | sample TergutLab28metaG_FD_92764 | JGI IMG/M metagenome (GOLD analysis project Ga0131853, IMG submission 92764) | Labiotermes labralis P1 segment gut microbial communities from Petit-Saut dam, French Guiana - Lab288 P1 (version 2) (version 2) | ecosystem: Host-associated > Arthropoda: Insects >...
ATATATATATATATATATATATACCCTTACATGTTTCGATGCATCTGCTTCATCTTCATGGAGTCCTATCCTTCTATTTTGCTACTGTTATAAAAATCAATAAGGTTACAAACTCAATAAAATCAGTAGATTAAAATATGATCGCTATAGTTGTTGATAAAATAGAGTTTATAAAAAACTTTAGCAATTTTTATAACTTTAAGAAAGTATAGGAATAAGACTCCCTGAAGATGATACAGATGCATCGAAACATGTAGGGGTATCTGAATAAAGGTAGACCAACTTGATGACACTTGCTTTATTATGTCAATTTACTGCTCAACATGTTTCGGATGTTAATACATCCATCTTCAGGATCTTGCAACTACTTGGTGCGTTATTGTGTAGGCTGTAATGTGCTGACTTGAGGCGCGTTGGTGTTATGTAGCGGGATTGGCTGTTGGTGATGTGGTATTCGAGTGTAGGCTGAACCACTACTCGGATACCACATCACCAACAGCCAATCCCGCTACATAACACCAACACGCCTCAAGTCAGCACAATACAGCTTACACAATAACGCACCAAGTAGTCACAAGATCCTGAAGATGGATGTATTAACATCCTAAACACGTTGAGCAGTAAATTGACATAATAAAACAAGTGTCATCAAGTTGGTCTACCTTTATTCAGATATCAAGATGATGCACGGTCCAGTACGCATAAGATGTAGGGGTACTTACGATAAAAATATTGTTAATATATATATATATATATATAGTGTATTTGTTGGTCTGAATAATAAGCTGTACAATATGCACGGTACATACATCAAAATACAAAAATGGATTTTTGTTTTTTGAAGTGCGTGTGATATAAGAGAAACGTAGCAATACCTGAAAGAAATGTTTCTCTCCCTGCTAGAGAAAAAACGCATATATAAGCCAGATGGTAAAACGTCATACATGGCATGCATAATTCACGACTCTTGTCTTGAGAACTGTAAATAAAAAACCACATAAGGCGATCCAGAAAATACATACGCATACACCCTAGCTTGAGGAAGGCAGACTGTTATAAATATCCGTAGCCAAAATCTAGCAACGAAAGCGTCAAACCAAATACCTTACAGGAAATGTGTTTAATGTTACACAACTTTGTGTCGCTCATCTGTTCAACACGGTGGTGAAGGCTGCTCCTGTGTTCTCCAAGATTATGACAGTATGTAGCCCTGTGGGTATTTACAGACTATTTGGGGCAACTACAAAGTCCGGCATTACTTTCTATTCCGAAAGTGGAGTGGGGTTTTCTCTGCGGAAATCAGATAAACACACACGGACAGCAGCGTCACATTGCTCAGAAAGCAGCGTTATGAAGCTCTTTTTCTTGTTTAACGATTTCCATATCTAATAGCATGGGGCATAATCCTTCTGAAGATGCTAATGTCAACTTATACATTACAGAATCTCCTTCCCTTTACGAGACCCGAATGTTTATTGCTATATACTCAAGAACCCTTCACAGTCCCCAATCCTGAGCAAGATCAATCCAATCCATGTCCTCCTAATCTATTTCTTTAAGATATATTTTAATATAATCCTTTCATTTAGGTCTATGTTTCCCAAGTATAGTCTTCCTGTCATTTTTCCCAACCAAAACCCTGTGTCAGTGAACCTTGTCAATACAGACTCCTCATATTCGTAGTTTCAAATCGCATGTCACTTTTCCGTTATTCACGGTGTGCCATTGGACCTGTCCAAGACGGAGCCCTTGTAAGCCTTTCGGTAACTTATTAAGTTATTTACATAAAGAGTTGTTAGTTCCTCGCCCAGTCCCCAAGCTGGAGAACCGCCTCTTGTCGACTATCCGCGACTTCTTATTCTGTATATTTGCAGCTACCTTCCATATCGGCAGAACTTCTCCCCCATCCACAACCTTAAGACAGTGTAGGAGTGACCAAAGTGACTTGCGTAACGATTAGTTTATTAATTAATACATTCAGCAGAGTTCTCCAGGAACTAATGACCATCCAAGCTCTGTAAGAAACCTCATCTTTTGTGAACACTGAAACTTTATTCCGGTACTTACAATTGCCTTTCCACAAACACTATCCTGAGGCTAAGAGATTCAGTCCATACGTTCATTTTCCTGCATTCTATTAGAATTGTTTTTTTTAATCCACACCCACATCTTCATATTACAAATTTTTTCTTCCTTCTGGATTTTCCTGTTCCAATGTTTAATTTACCATGGCTCCATTTTGTTAGGTGTCCTACCAAACCCAAAAGCAAATGTTAACGTCGTACGGCAGAATGCTTGTGAGTGAAGTCCCAATAGTTCCATTAAGGTATTTGGCTGCGTTCTGCCGTAAAAAAGCATTAGAAAAATTTCGGAACTTATAAGTGGTTTCTCTTGAAAGATAATTGGACTGACATAACAAAACTGATTAGTGTCTTTATTACACATTGGAAACTGATTAAAGTTTATTCATATACATAAACACTAAATAACAAATGCAATATAATTTTGAAAGGTGTTACGTATTAAAATATAAATAAAGATATTACATTAAACATTCAGAAAATCTATTACCTTTGTACAATACTGTTTTAACTTGTTTCAAGCACAGCAGGTAAGGGGTATACCACATCTGTAACAATAAAACACAATTTCCTACAATAAAAAAAACAGTTACAATTTCCCTAACAGCACTCAACGATTAAGATTTGTAATGGGACAAATTTTGTCCTGTCCGAGTTTGGGAATGGGACTACAAAATAAATGTTTTGGTACTGTCATATGTTCTATTTTAAATCCGCGTTGTGGCGAAAGAAAATCCAGAAGAGTAGAAACCATGAAATATATTGACACACGAGCAGATAATAGAGAGAACACTCCAAAAGAAGGATTCAAAAGAAAATTGAGCACTTACTATTACAAATCAACGTGGATTTAGGAGAGGAACAGGAACTGGAAATATAATTACGATGCTGGGAACAATATCGGATAGAAATTTGGATACAGAAGAAGAATTGTATATTTGTTGCATGGAATGCAGACGGTATTTGATGTGCAAACTGGATCTAATTAATGCAGACCCCAAAGGATATTGAAATCGACTGGTGTGGCAGAACACTGATCGGCAAACTGCAAATGGATTCGTGTATGCAGGCAAGCTTTATGATGATTGGAAGAGGAGTTAGAGCAGGATGCTCCTGTCACTGATTATATTCAATTTGTACAGAGAAACCTTATCCAGGATGTTTTCGAAGAGTTTGGAGACCTCAAAATTAGAGCAAGAAGTAATTCGCACTGCAAAAATGCGGCTAGACTTGTGCTACTCGCTAAGGAAGAAACGGTGCTAAAGGGAATGACTGATATCCGGTTTGTAATCGTACGATGTTATAGAACGGTAAGAAATGCAGAAAAAACTGAAGTAATGAGAATCTCAAAGCAATCATCTCTTATCAGACTATAGCAGATTACAAACAACTGGAGAATGTTGAATATTTCATCTACTTGATTAGCGTGGTAACAAAAGATGCAAGAACTATATGTGAAATTAAATATTCCGTACAAAAGCGAAATTCAACAAGAAGAAGTTTCTTTTCACCAGCAAACTGGCTTCATATTTAAGAAAGAAACCAATAAAATGCTACATAGAACATAGCTTTATGTAATACTTCGGAAAGTAGAGCAGAAATAGCTGGAATGTTCCAAAATGTGGTACTGGATTAGGAAGGATAAGATCAATAGGACAGATCGAGTGAAAAACTGAAATAGTCAAGGAGGAAAGGAACATCTTGCATAAAATAAAGCGAATGAAGACCAGTTGTACTGGTGACATCTTGCGTAGGAATTGTACAAAATACGTTATTAAAAAGAAGGTAGAATGAAAGATGGAAATGACAGGGAGGCGAGGAAGAAGATGTAAGAAGCTACAGGATGACCTTAGGGAGAGGAAAGATTACTGGAAATTGAAATAGGATGGACTAGATCGCACTCTGTGAACTCGCTTTGGATAAGACTACGAACCTATCGCAAGACAGGCTACCTAATAAATGAATAAAAAACGTAACCAGTTACAGGCCTATTTTATACACATAAGGAAGGTAGATAAGACCTACGGATATAACATAGATTATCATAGAGGCTATCAAATCAAGGAAGACTTTGCATATCACCTACAGAGAACAGACGTGCATGCAACATGCTGTCAAACGTACAGTATAATACTTCCTATACGTTCGTCGTGTAAGTTGCAAGAAGAGCATGAAAAACAGACTTGACTAGGGGGGTGAGTTATGTGTCAGCCGATCTCAGTGGCCACGCGTTCTTAGCGTGGGTCTTCGGTTCCTCAACTAATGAGATTGCGGGTTCGATTCCCGCTGGGGCATGGATTCTCTTTCTAGGGAGTGTGGTGTATTGTCAGGTAGAAGTCTCTCCGACGAGTTGATCCCTCGTCCAGAAGTGTCCTACCGAGCGTGGTGTGTCCAGTATCAGGTGTGATCAGAAGCAACAATAACATATACTCCTACGATGGGTAGGTATACAGAGGTCAGACTAAGGAAGGAAGGAAGAAAGAAAGAAAGAAAGAAAGAAGGAAAGAAAGAAAGAAAGAAAAGTATCAGATAGGGTTACTATGGACACAGTAATTACCCTTCGGGCTGAATCACAGCAGCAAATTTATAAACCAAATTAATTACTGGCAGTTGAACAGAAAGACTGTCCCACAAAGTTAATCTATTAGCAGTCCCTATCAAGTGCATATACAGAGTGGTCCTGTCACTGCAGAAACAATTAGATGACTTAAATTTAGCGTCATGCCGACATCTTTGTATGTGGTGCGGTGAAAGACACATCGCTGGGCAGAGCGGTTTGAAGCCTTCAGTCATCATGCAGCGTTGGTCGGAACAGCATCGAGCTTTTGCTGTGGGAACGTTTTTTAAAAACAAAGATTCCGCTACTGTAACGTGGCGGGTTGACATCGGAAGGAATGGAAGGGTTCCGACACGCCAAACAATACTGAACTGGGTTACACAATTCAGGACTACTGCATCCATTGCCAACAAGAAGCCTCCTGGTCGCCCTCGAACTGTACGAACACCGGAAAATGTGCGCCGAGTGGCACATGTATTTCAGCGCAGTCCTCAGCCTTCTGCTCTTCGCCATTCAAATGCCTTACACTTAACCCCTAGAACCTTTCAAAAAGTGGCTTGAAAACGTAATACTTTTCCATGTTGCTTACCGCTGTTTAGCGAGTTATGATTTAATTTTGAATTAAAGTGTTCGTTTTCAAGTTATTAATCGTCTAATGGTTTCTGCCTCATTCTGTATTACCTATTTGGCGTTGGTGAATACACCAGTCTTTCTTATTTACATAACTTCTTCAGCTGTACAACACGATGAGTGTCTACGTCTTTGTTCCTGTGTTATTTCATAACAAAACAAGCTGGCTGAAGCACTTTTCGAAACGCTACCAGTATAAATCTCTCCCAGGACACGAGACACCCTGACTGGGATTGTTGGGCTTTCGTTTAATGTCTGCAGACAAATTCCGGAATCAAACTCACATGAGACTTGGCTTACTGGGATTCACATAGCGTAAGTAAGTAAGATATGGCGATATTTCAAGAAAATAATAAAGGTAAAGGTAAAGCAGTCCCGTTACAGGCCTGGAGTGGCCCAGAGGGTTCCAGGAAGTTAAGGTTCCCAGATTTCATGACAACGGCACAGGATGTTGGTAAGGTTGTCAGCCCTACGAACCGACCGCCTTTACCCCCAGGAAATGCTCCTGGTACGCTTTTCTGTTAGAGGCTGAATCGACCCCAGGGTCATATTGACACCAGCTGGGATCGAACCAGCGACCTTCCGATCTGTAGCACAGCACCTTAACCACTGTGCTACCGCGGTCCCCAGTATTGGTACGGAAGCCGTTCAAATCAGTTAGTACAATACAGTATGTGGCCTTAACAGAAGGTAAATAACAACTGGACATGTGATTAATGGTTGCGCTTGACAGGGGTTTCTGGTTATTTTTTGATGTTATTTCACAGTCCGAAAATAAAATGTTTTGAGAATAATTTAAGAGAGTTAGGAAATTTATACTGTAACACTTCTAGTGCTTTCGTACTGTTTTTCTTGTTACGCTTCTAGCCGGTGAAGGCAATCGTTTCAAGATTTGTGACATTTCTGGCTTCCGCCATGGTGTAGTAGTGGTCTTCGCTCTTCTGGGCTCTTACGCAGCATAGTTTGGTAATTGTTTGCCGAAGTTTTGGGACAATATATCGGTCCCGTCTTCAATGATCACGCAGTGATCCTTGAAGGTGGGACGATAGTTTAATTTTGTCTTACAATAACACAAACCTGACAATTTTCAGCAAAGACGCTGATGAATGGGTTTTAAAAACGTCTTGATGGAAATCACATAGACCGAAGACGCTCACTGTTATTTAGTCCCCCCCCCCCCGCATAGTCCATCCATAAAAATTCCAGGGTAATGCCTCAAAACAGACCACGATATCTTCCCTGCCTCGTCCTTGTCACTGCATCCCTCTTTATATCTTTCGTTGTTAAAGAAGCTGAACTTAATAAATCCATGACAGAGTCGCCATCCATTCATGCACAAATCCTCATCCCCGAGTTCTCGAACACTTTCAGTGTATCTTCTGGCCGTAGGCACAGAGACAAATTTCACACACAGATTAACTTAATAACATCAGTGATCCAACATGGATGAAGAACCAGCGTGACAGCATACCTCCAGGCCCATACACTACAGACTTTATTCAATGTGAAATCAGATAGCAAGGTACAGACTGACATAGAGCAAACTACCAATATTGGATCCGGTTATCTGTGTTCGGCCCGCTTAAGTAAGAGAGTCTGACCAGAAATTTTCTGAAGGAATATCACATCAATACAGAGTGATGTAGAAAGTTGAGTTATTAAGGTAACCATAATGAGCAAGCCACAAGAAGACGCTGAGTGCATGTAGACGGGAGGCAATGGTAACTATGCGCATGTGCAAGACGCTGTTACTCAACACTAGACCTGTCTCACGGACATCATTCATGTCTGATTTCTTTCTAGTGTAGGGCGCAGGTGATTGGTCTGGTATTTTCGGGACAAAACGGAACGCAAGTTATTCCCGCCGCGCCTGTGCGCTTGTCGCAACTTGGCCATAACAACCTCCATTTTCAGCGCACTTCCAATGTTCATACACTTCACAGTCACAGACGCCTTCAAATTTGATCATAATTCTGTTATTAAAATATTTGCATCCCGTAGGCAAGAGTGTTTGTACATTAGCTAATCAATGCTCAAATTAAAGCAAATTGCTCCAACGTTAAAATGGGCGTTAGTTTAATTTTAAATAAATTAGTTGCCTATGTCCTTCTTTCTTCACCACCTTCCAGAGAAGATGATAATAACATGGCCTGCAGGCAAAGCTTGAACCTTGTTTGGAATATGCCTCATACTGTAGATGTAAGACGGGCAAGCAGTCTCTTTTGAGAATTTCTGGGTTGAGTTTCTTCGGGTAAGTCCTTACACCTTGCCTCCTGAGCTTCCTCAGATAAATGACCTCCTGAAAACCTGACCAACAAATGTATCTCTGTTCCATGTACTGAGACTTTATTTACGCAGGATGGCACATGAAACCGCGAGCATTCGACCACAAACAACTTGGCCGTTTCTACCACACACGTGTCATCATAAACGTCCTCATGTGTGGTATAGTATTTTCTCTGGTCTCCTGAATTGTTACGCCGTGACGACTGGTAAATAATTCGCGCTACTTAGGACAAACGTAGTGCATTCCAGTAAATCCTGCTGGCTAAAGATTTTGGACTGAATCGTTCTTCTTCTCAGTCCCCATTTCTCACGAAATTCATTTGTGCTCTTAAATAAAGTAGGTCTTATTTCAGATAAATGCAGCTAAAAAACACGGTTTTCCAATAACTTTCATTGAAAATCCCCATGTTATTATATTTAATAATGTCCGCTCCAATGTTTATGTGCTGATACATCACAGATGGACAGACACAGCCGCCGCATAACTTACAACTAACTTCATGGAGCACAGTCCTTCTTGGAAACTAACAGCTCCTCGGTATTATATGGTACCCATCACCGTGTTCACAAGATCCCGCCACTTGTGCCTATCCTAAGCCAGATCAATCCAGGCCACGCCCTCCCGACCGATTTCTTCATGATTCGTTCTAATATTATCTTCCATCAACGCAAAGGTCTTCCAATGTGTCTCTTTCCCTCAGGTTTCCCCACCAAAATCTTGTATATACCTCTTACACTACCATACGTGTCACATTTCTGCCCCAATCGTAATCCTGGATTTGATCACGCGGACAACATTTGGTGCGGGTACAGACCGTGAAGCTCCCACTGCGCAATTTACTCCAACGCCACAAATGTCCTACTCTATAAAGCAAGCCTAAAAACTGAAGATATTCTATTCTGTGTCTGTCATTTACCTAACGGCTCTTTCAGGAGCCGAAAATAAGCTGCATTGAATGATTTGTTCAGGGCAAATAATGATCTGGAAAAATGCAAAAGGACGTGACCATGTGTCATTTAAGGTCTGTCCAGGTACTTGCCTGGAGATGATTAGGACGCATCTGCCGAGTACAGGGCACGGTTGTTCTCAGTTACGACAAATTGCTAGGGGAGAAAAACTAGGAAGAAACATGAAATGTTAATAATGTCAAGTGTAGCTGCATGAATCAATATTGCCGTGACGTACAGACATATAGTAGCTTCGAGAATCGATAGTTTATACTTCGCTCCTGTCTTCGGCAGTCCGCCTCCTGTAACTCTGTATGTCCGTCACGTGCCATGTCACATCTGCATACTAGCAATATGTCTGTAAGCGAAGGGACAGTAATATTTAGAGTAAATATGGAATGACCACTGGCACATCGATATCCTCCAATGTGGGTGACCGAGTGATTATTAGTCCGTTCGCAGTACAGATACTTCCTAGCTTACGCAACTTCTAGTTTCGAAATTTCAGACTCACGCATTTTTTAAAATGTAAGTGAAGAGAAGGGCATTTTTCAAACGAGCTGAATGTTTTCTTTTGTGATTGGAAGCGCAATGAGACGAAGGTGGCCAATGAATACTGCTGGGCGACTACATCAGCGGCGGCGGGCTTCGTGTGGCCTGTCGGATTCCAGTGCTCCGTAATTTTGTTTCCAACTGGACTCCACTGTAGCATACACATCCATGTCTGCCCTTACGTATAAGCAATTCCGATTTACGCAAAATTCGACTTACATCGGACCACCCGGCAGTTAACTACTACGTAACTCGAGGAGTGTCCGTTATTTAATACTTCTTTGCTGATAGTTGCAAAGTACTGGGTACTATACGGTTTATGAACACAAAATCTGTCCATTACCCAGCAGTTCTAAATCTTAAATTTTGTTCAGTTGACCACTTCATAAACGACGTAGGTCATAAATAGTGGTCAGAAAGACTTGTAGGACGTTTTGTGAAGAGTGTACTTCGAAGAAAGGTGACGGAATTTGTTTTCACGCAAAATAATACAGTGCAATTTGTAATCTAATGACGTTTCTCGAACTTATTCCTACCGCCAGATTTATAAGCTTCACTCATTTTGTATCCTGTCTTACGACAGGTCCATTGCCTCTTTTAAAGCCAGTTCTCCACAAAGTACGATCTAGGGCTTCATCTTTCAATTTCCAGTACTCTCTCCTTCCCGTAAGGTCATCCAGTAGTTTCTTACGTCTTCTTCCTCGCCTCCCCATCATTTCTATCTTTCATTCTATATTTTCTTCAACAACGTGCTGTACACAGCAGTTTCTACGCAAGATGTCACCAATCCAGTCAATCTTCATTCGTTTTATTGTAGCAAGAATGCTTCTCTCCTCCTTGACTATTTGATTTTTCACTCGATCGGTCCAATTGATTTTGCCCATCCTTATCCAACACCACATTTTGGAATATTTACAGCTACTTCTGACCCACTTTTCGAAGTGTCAGAATTACGGCATTATATGAAGCTATGTTCCAGATGTAGCATCGTACTAGTTTCTTACTTAAATTTAAGTCCAATTCGCTGATGAAAAGTGCCTTCTCCTGTGGAATGCTCCATTTGTCAAGGAAGTCCTGGATTTAGCTTCAAGTATAGTCCTTGCATCATTTGTTATCATGCCACCCACGTAGTTGAAATATTCCACATTCTCCAGTTGTTTTCAATGTATCATAATCTGAACTGGGATATTTGACTTATTGCTTTTATCTTCTATCTCTTATCTTTTTTCCCCACTTTCATTTCCATTCCCTAACATCGTCCAATTACAAATAGTCTATCAGTCATTTCCTCTATCACCGTATCTTCCTTAGCAAACAGTTTGAGTTTATCTGCGTATTTCACAACACGAATTACTTGTCCTGCTGTTTTGAAGTCTCCAAACTCTTCAAATGTATTAGTTCTAAGTTACTCGCTCTATAAGTTTAACAGAATCGATAACAAACAGCATCCTGTTCTAACTCATCTTCCAGTCTTCACACATCTTTCATGCCCTTGACCCAGTCGTGTTTAACACTCTGATCCATTTCAGTTTGCTGATCAATGTCCTGCACCTCCAGTCAATACTAGTTTCGTTTAGGATCTGCAGTAATTTGGTTGTTTACACAGTCAATTGCCTTCTGCCAGTCTATCAATCAAATAAACCATTCTTCACCTATGTCCATCTTGCGTTCTAATATTGTTCTCAGCATTCCAACTGCATCTCTAGTTCCACATCCTCTTCTAAATCTAAGCCAATCTTCTAACAGTACGTCCTCCATTTTCTTTTCAGTCCTTCTTCTAAGAATCCTCGATACTATCTTCTCTACGTGTGCCAAGAGGCTGGCTGTGCGATGGTAGCTGCAATTCATAAGGTATAACCTATAAATTAACAGTATTTTACATTTTTCTTGAAAATATATGCCACCCCAAACTTAGCAAAGCCGATACCAGTGATCGCGCGGTCTCAGGCGTGGGTCTGTGGCCGCATGCTTGCTGGGATTGAGGTTTCGAATCCCACCGGAGTCATGGATGTCTGTCTTTTGTGAGAACTCTGCCCTGTCAGGTAGAGGCCTCTCCGCCGGTCTCACCAACTGTCCAGAAGATTCCTACCGAGTGTGGAGCGTCGGAGTGTGATTGTGAAGCCTCGATAATGAGAAGGACCGGGCCTACTACAGGCTGTTACGCCATAAAAAACTTAGCAAATGCATTAACGTCATTATCTTCATTATTGTTATGTCTGTATTCCGATCAATTGCGCAGACTGGACTGTGTGCTCTCAGGGTCACTGAGCGCATAAAGACACGTTTTCAGCTACACCGCTGTAGGCAGAACCTCAGTCTTCTACCGATCGCATGCTACATACACTGCAAATAAAACAGACTACGCAGTAGAACTTAAGATGGTTTCCGGATAACTTGGTGCCTCACTGGTTCTCTGATTGTTTTGGATGATCCGTCGGCCGATTTTTGCTCGAGAAATTTGTTTCGATGTTCGTCGTTGGCGAATTTGTTTGGAAAATCTCTATGAATATACGTCGAACTACGTCAAAATTTATCAAATCTTTCCCGAAGTCGTTGCATTGTTTCAAAGCCAACTTTTCCAAAATTTTGAAGTATGAGAACCCCTGCTTAAACTTTCTAAAAATTAGCTGGGCCCCCAAATATTATACTAATAAATGTAGTTCTAAGTTTCGATAAGTAATAAAATAAACAACATTATAAATATTTTGCTTTGAACCTTTGTAAATGAATTCATACTTCATTCTTAACAACAACATAAACAACGATGACGATGATATTAGTAACAGTAGTAGTAGTAGTAGTGATAGTAATAAAGGCAGAAGAATCCTAGTTCTGACAAAAGAACAAGACTTGTTGCGAAGTTATGTGACTTCTTGGGGCCCATGCAATAAGGTAGTGGCTCCATTAGTAAAATCATGCGGCCTCACGGGGCTCCGCGGTTTACAGATTGGAAAACAGTGTACTAGGCTATATTTAAACTGGCTGTTACATAAACTGGTTTCACTTCTGGCTTTTACTCACTTCAACTATTATCGCCTTTAGTATCTTCAACTAGCAAGAGTTGAGCACTATTCTTTATGCAGGTCCGTTTTCTTGTCAATAAAACTTTACTTCTAGAAGGGCAGTCTTCAGCGACACAGCTGTAAGACCCGCGATCTCCCAAATTTTATTTATCTCTCCTGTCATTCCCTAATACCAGAACACCAAACGAAAGCGGTACACGTCTTGCATTTGTGTCAGGGGAATTCATATTACTTCACTTCCTTTTAAGGCAGTCTTAAATTTGGATTTAGCCGTTAATCACACTGAAGAGCAATAAACCTTTTAACTCTCGCCTCTATCCTAAACCTGAGACCAGACACCTCACCAACCAATGGCAATTTAGTGAATACACACAACACTAAATAATTTTAATATTTTTCATCTGCCGTGTATTATTTCACTGTTCATTAGATTCTAATAAAATACACTTGTTAGGCTATATACACAATTTAACCTTTTGGCGCCGGAATTATTTTTTTAATTTTAGCACATCCTGTATATAAAATGTGAATAATACAGGAACCAAATATGTTAGAATTATGAAACAAACTGCATTTTGAAGAGAAAA
>Ga0131853_10018542_pt1 | contig 12664 bp, 6 predicted proteins | sample TergutLab28metaG_FD_92764 | JGI IMG/M metagenome (GOLD analysis project Ga0131853, IMG submission 92764) | Labiotermes labralis P1 segment gut microbial communities from Petit-Saut dam, French Guiana - Lab288 P1 (version 2) (version 2) | ecosystem: Host-associated > Arthropoda: Insects >...
AATCGAGCGGTCTTAGACCGCACGGCCACCACGATCCGCAATATAGATATTTCATTTTAGAATTTCAGTTCCGTAACAAATAGCATGCAACAGATTAAATCTCTTGGAAATCAGCATTCCTTCTGCTACTCTATCTGATCCCATGTTTCAAGTCCGTACTCGCATGATCCCTTTCTACAGCTAGATAAATCAGACTAACATACTTTCCCTATACCCACCTTAATATTTTTCTCATTTGCATAGTTTGTCAGAGTATCGGCCATTCATGTATTTCTTGGGAAAGTTAAAAAATAAAGACAATTTTGATATATTGAAAAAGTGGTGTTGACCTAATTGAGGGATACGAAGGGCCGAATACCCCCCTCAATTCGCGTTTGCCTACTTACCTAACAGCTACTGTTTCACAAAGTATCTGCACATAATTGCATTGGCCCATTCAATCATTAAAGTCACTGCCTTATATATTAGTCTATTATCATGAAATTAACTAACTCAGAATTCAGGAACAATGTAATCGGGGGCTGTTTACCAAAGCTAGTGTCTTGGCCATCTGTTTGCTGATTGATGTCAATTAAACTATGAAGTATCTCACTGAATGTAACTGGGACCCTTCGATTGATAGTATGTCCAACAGATGGATGCACGTAGAAAATTAAGTACCCGAAAACAGAACGACTTTGACTTAATCTTGTGTTGTAGAGTTCGAGAGTTCGGCCTCAATGCTACTGAAACTCACTTCTGAACAAAATTTGGCTTTGCTTATATATATATACCATTCTGAAACTTATTTCCTAAAGCTCCATCTTTTCAGCAAGAATCTGATGTTCTTTGTATTTTAAATTCACCTTCTCTTTCTAAGAAACTCACCTCCTCCCCTGTGAAAGCGTGATTGGTTAATGTTGTACACCGAAGTAAACGCTGTTTATTCGGACTCCTATAAATACACTGTGTGTTCAGAATGAATGTTTACTGAATGTTCAAGTAAATCTGAAGTACCTCGTGTAGCTGAAATTATGCTGTTAAGGTTTTATGAAAAGGTCATATCGCATATCTCTCTTCTATGCGGTTTTCTGCAACGTATCTGAACGCATCTCTTCACACCTACCTTGTTTCCTTTAACGTAAGAGTACTTTTATAATAGGGGACAATGTTTCTCATTAAGCAATGCCTTAAATTGCTGGCATGTCTGATTATTTTAAACGCTTGATCCTTTTAAAATGTTTTCCTGAATAATTTTTATGGCAGTTTTTTTTGTTGTCGTATCAAAGAAAGGAGCTACGTGTTTACTGCCATACAACACGTTTCGCTGAATCTAGTGACAAAATTAATCATGTGGTGAATTTACGAGATTCTTGTAGCGAGTCGAATTAGCCGGCAATATGACATGGATTCGAACCTAGTTTCTCCCTAATACTAGTCTAGTAAGTAATCCTTCAGCACCCTGATCAGAACAAAAGGGGGCATATGGAATGGGTTTTTAGTTGTGTGTTGCTATTTTCTCTGTTCGTCCATGTGTGTTCCGTGAGCATAAAGCATTTTATTTAATATTTCTCTGATTTCATTCAGTCCACGGACACGATCGACAAACAGGAAACAGTTATCTGAAATCGTGTAGGTGGCAGCACGATTACTTTAATTCGTCGATTATAAGAACGTCAGGTGGCAGTGATATGTTTCCTTTTTTTATTTAACTTGTGTCAGCAAAGTGAGTGCAGATACAGTCATATTAACATTTCGGCAGGCTGTGGTGTGTTGTACCTTTCTTCGGGTTATATTTCCGTAGTGGTGAATAGTGTTACTTTATTTTAAATGCAAATAGTGCTGTTTCATTTTGTGGATCGATATGTAACTATAACCGACCTTGGGAGCACTTAGGTTTAGTGGTAATAAGTGCATGGTGCTAAACGTAGAACTTGAGAGCGCTGTGACGACCGTTCATACGATGTTTGACAATATGGCTGGCGAAAACAGAGTCTAAATTTAGAAATACAATTACTGCCTTTCTTCGGGTTATGTTTCCGTAGTGGTGAACAGTGTTATTTTGTTTTAAACTTAAATATTGCGGTTTAAGTTTGTAGATCAGCCTGTAAATATAGTCGACCTTACGAATAAACAGTTGTAGCGGTAATAAATACGTGATTCTAAAAGCAGAACTTGTAGTGCTGTGACGTTGCTTGACAATATGGCTGTCGAAAATAGTCTAAATTTAGAAGTAAAGTTATTGCTGTTATTCTAGTTATGTTTCGGTAGTGGTAAAGAGTGTTAACTTGTTTTAACCGTAAATTGTGCGGTTTACTTTTGTAGATCAACATGTAAATATAGTCGACCTTGAAAACAAAGTAGTGTAGTTACAATACCCGTGTGATTTTAAAAGTAGAACTTGAAGTGCTGAGTGACCATAATAACGTTGTTTGACAAGACGGCTGGCGAAGACAAAGTCTAAATTTAGAAGCACCGTTACTGAACACCTGCTCGCTCAGAAACTGACAACTGCCTAGCCGTGTGGCTGACTCACACAGGTAAGCTCATACCATCTGGAGTAAAATGACGTTCAACTTATTGCAAGATGTCGATCCGCAACATTACACAACCGTTTAGACGCTTCATATGGAACTGCTACTAGGCTGGTAAAGAAAATACTAACGTTGACTAAATTAACTAAACTTTACCAAGCACATAAAAAATGACGTAAATACCGCCTCTTCAAAATTTTCTGCTTATCATATTCAGATAAATTATGATTCTCAGCATTTAGTTGTACCTTTTTGCCTTAAATTGTGATTTCGTTAGTACTATATTCTGAATATAAAACTATTTTATGTCTTTGTGAATACCAAGAAACTGAATTCCTTATTTTGAACAGGATCTGCTGGACTTGTTCTATGAGGAAATTAATTGTGTCTTAGATCTTTCTTGTATCAACTGCCCTTTCAGTTATTGAAGTAGTTTGTTACAGGATCCGTATGTATCATCATAATGAATGCTTGACTGTTATTTTAATTTCAAATGTTTGGTAACTTCTACATAAGATACAAGATAACTAGTTCTTGAGAGTTAACCCCTTTATAAAATAAAATTTAACTTGCCTCATCAGGTTGATAGGAAGTGTGTTTAAGAACAGCATAAAGATTATTATTCTGCGTATCGAAGTTCTGATATTTTAAGTGTATTTTTGAGTTTTGTTTGCCCACTTTGTGGTTAATTACCGTCTACAGTTAACCTACTTTATTATGTTAATGGGACTTTTCCATAGGCCTAATTTGGGTGGTACAAAGTGGGGTGAGGGGAGTAAATGTCTCTTCAGTATTTTTATACCGAAGAATAGTTTTTTGGCTACTATGTTGAAGTGGGGCAAATAAAAATAGAAATATTTTAAAATGGTTATTTGGGTGGTGTGGAGACATAAAACGAAAAACCTGCGTTTTACGAGTCGCAGAACAGAGGCATCTGAGTCACCCGTTTACAAATGAAGAGAGCTATTGTAAGTTATATGTGGTCTTTGTCTAAGGTCATTGAATATTAAAGACTGGTTCAAACGAATATTCCCAATATTTCTAACACGACTCCTTAATAAATTAAGGTTCTTAACACCCATGGTCTCTCTCCCTAAACCCCAAATGTTCTTAGCCAAGTTCCGCCTAGGATTGAACGTTTACTTCTTGTTTTGTATTCAAACACTTCGATATTTTCTAGAAGAGTGTGATTCGATTGGCTTTCCTTTTCTGTCGTTTCCTAGACCAAATATTTTAAGAAATTTTCTTATTAACGTTTCTGAATGACTTGAGAGTAATTTATTTTTCTTATGTTGACTTTATTTTTTATTTTTGGAGCTTATGAGGTGCACTGTGTTTCGATGTTAGCGTGCATGGTTTCGGAATGGTATGCAGTGACGTTTTCTCTGTCTTGTATTAGAACCATGTTAACGGTACATACAGCGCATTCTTGCGCCAGAAGCGTGTGTTAAGTGGATCTGTCACCACGGCATAAAGGTTCCTCGGTTTTCCGACAGAGGAGGTGGCGGCCTCCAGATACGGAGAAAAGCTGTATCTTCAGAATGTCCCATGCTCAGTTACAGAATCTCTTTGCCATATTTCTTCGGGAATTTCTCTTATTTAGAATGTTGTGCTCATATGTTTAGAATAAAAATTTGTGTTTTGTGTGGTGAACTTTCTGTCATTTTAGCGTTCCTCGTCTTTGATTTGGAGTTCGAAAATGAAACTGCTGCAGTACATTGGATTTTTAATGGGAATGAAAAAACAAAGATGAACGAAATGAACAATTAGCGACAATAGCTATTATAGGAGACGTTGAATAAAATGTCTTGAAAATGTTATCCGTAATGCAAATAAAGGGTGGACGGATAAGCGGCATAGTCGGACGTAACACATCTCCAAAATTCATCTGTGAGAAAATTATAGGAATTTAAAAAAAAGGAATTTGTCATATACATTGCAATGTTGTAAAAATGATGCACAACTAATCCACTGCTTTTTAAAATAATTTGTTGTAAGGGGCTTGCAAGTGTGTGGCATCTGCAATAACTGTTAGAAGGAAACCTCTTTTGCACCGTCTTGCTACGTTCTTCAGAGGAATACAATATGCATACAAGTGAACGATAATGACGTAGGCTTAACGAATTAGCGCCAATGATATGATTTGTTGTGAAGGTGATGAAAAGAATAACTGCTTAAAAAAACTGTACTTTTTTGTAGGAAAAATCCAGTACAGTAGGATAATTGCTGCTGAATATATTGAACCACCTAGGAAAAGGAAATCAATACGAAGTTTTGATGGTAATTTTGTTAGGTCTTCCTCGCATTTATTTTTTTACTATTATCAGAAATTTTGTCCTCGTGCTAGAAAAGGGGTATCTCGTAGTAATCTCATTCAGTAGCCCTGTAAATGGGTTTGGAACTTAGACTTTGGCAACATCGTAAGAAAATTTAGAAGCTAAAATCTGGAATAAAACATTATTATTATTATTATTATTTACTGAATTCTGGCAGGACTGTAATCATCATCGTAAACATCAAGGATTGGACACTTTGATCCGTTCCGTCTCCAAAGTTACAACTGCTCTCTGCAACGTTTCTTCGGTCTTCCAATTGTTCTCCTTCCTTGTGGTCTGTAGTAGTATGATTTCAAAGGGATTCGGTTTTGTGGCATCCTTTGCAAGTGCTGAAGCTTCCGTCTGTATTCATCCATCTTGTCTAGTATGCCTGTAATCTGTAGTTCGCGGCGTATGTAGTCGTTTGTCTTGTGGTCATAAAGGGTGTAGCCTACCAGAGGTCTCAATAACTTCATTTCTGCCTCTTCATTTCTTCGTCTTTGTGAAGATGAAGACTGTAATAAAGTGCAGAAAGCCCAATCTAAGAATAAAGACAGTATTGTTAATAATTAAATAATTTTTTTTTAAACTTTCAGGAGTTAGGCTATACTATTGCACTACAAGATATGACGTAAAGTTGCCTACTAAGTGTTGTGAATTTGCTGTTTTCAGTTTCGCTAAGGAATGCAACGAAATTTAAAAAATCCTAGGCACGCTAACAGAAAAGAAGGCAACAGTGAGATAGCCTTTACTTTTCAACATCATTTTATATGCTATTTGGTCGTGGAAAGCAATAGAGAGTGGTATTCAGGTCAAGCTGCATAGCTAATCTGGGATCATGCATTACAATTCACCACGCCGTGCAGTGTTTATCATAATGTCTTTTGCATAGGTACAAGATGTTAGGCTATATGGTATATTACAGAGAAAGACTTGTAAACATTGATGGGAGTAGAGCTATATTGATTGGGTTCCTTGTAAAAATATACTTCAGCTATGTTGTCCGTGTAATACAGGTGTGAGCATAACTTTATAGTGCTTAAATACTCCCTGCTTGGATTGATCTAGGTTTGTTATTTTCTGGAAAAATTCTTTCCACTTTGTGTCACAATATAGCAATATTGCCTGGAATGATTTAAGCACATGATGTTTATGAACTGAGTGGCAGAGAAATTTCTGTAAGCCTAGTGTGACTTCTGACAGTTTGATTAGATCCATACTGAGGCGGATTTAACACACGCATAAGTAATGCAACCAAGTAGAAGAAGACCACTTACACAGCTGTCATATTAATGAGTACATATATAAAGTAATATTACTACTAATGAGGGCTACAGCTACTTGTTTCGGCTAGTGTTAGCCGTTATGAAGCGCATTCCATACATTTAGGTTTAAACGTATTTTATGCACAGCATTCCAAGGATCAGTTCACTGCATAATTTAATACAAAACGACATATTTTCTGGACTGTATCACACGTTTAAAATTTTTACGGTTGTAAAGAATTACGATACTGTGTTAAAAATTAACACGTTACGATATAAAGTTAAAATGTCGAGACTTATATTCAAAGACAAAATAAAGTTTACTGGTATATTAATTTTCGATGATGTCGTATCGTATTTTGTAGCTGGATAACACTGCTCTGCTACACTGATGGCCAATTAATATCGGTATCAAACATGACTTGATATGTACGGATTAATAAAACATCCGTGTAACTGAATTTTCTATCTACTTCGTTGTGCTGATAAACACGGTGGTGTGGATCAGAGAAATATAAAGGGATAAAAAACAGTTTAATCAAAAAACATTACAAAATAGACTGAAAACATTCTTGGTAATCAGATTGATTTTATGGGTTATGACAGCTTGTGGGTGGTTACGAATTATTGGAAGGACCCTGCTGCCTCCCTCTTCAGGGCAGTTTTAAAAATCCAGAATATTACAGTATGACTCTCCGCATCCGTGAGAACTTCATGTCTCGCTGTTTGTTATCATGTTGTTTACTTACAGTCATAAAAGTGACATATGCAATAGAAACCAGCTCACTATGTCTCTTGTTTCAAAACGCCTTGTCATTCTGAGGTCACAGACCTCATAATTACAGAACACTTGGTAAGCCTACGTTCACAGTAAAATAACAACAAATTTCCATTAGGTTCGCTGCTAAACAAAGCTGTGTGATTATGTCTCCGGTTACGAAACGAAAGCATATTATTACAGTAGCAATGCGTAACCTTTCCTCTCTTCATCTTTCACTCTCTATTAAAATTAAATTATCGCACAACTTTGACAATAATAGTGCTTTTTTTTATGCAGGTTCCACATTTCGTAATTCATTGTTCGTGTGTTAGGTCAATTTTACGCATTCTCTTTGTGTAGCGTAGGATGTTTTCTGCAAGATTTGTTTTAATCTAGAATGAGTGTACACTCTTAAGCATTTAACGACCAGTGGTACAGTGTCTACTTTAAAACATGCAAAAGTTGCAGGGTACCTCACTTGAGAAAAACGGATAATTCACATTCTTACATGAGTTTAAATTACTGTAGATTGAAGAGGAAAAAAGAATTAAGTAGCATGTTATTATTATTATTATTATTATTGCTTTTATTCTGTATTGCTTTGTCCCGCCACGTTGTTTTTGTTTTATTAGTTTTGTGTTTTAATTTTGTGTATTTGCACTGATTTTGTGTTTGTGTCTTTCTGCTGGCTTTACAATAGGCTCTTTTGCTGTTAAGCTTGCACGTTTATAAATACCCATTAATTATTATTATTATTATTGCTTTTATTCTATATTGCTTTGTCCTGCAACATTGGTTTGTTTTGTTTATTTAGTGTTTTGTTTTTGTGTATTTGCACTGATTATGTGTTTGTATCTTTGTGCTGACTTTACAATAGGCTCTTTTGCTGTTAAGTTTGCACGTTCATAAATAACCATTAAATTGTAATATGTTTTCTTTTGGGTAATTCCCCGGCGTCACAATGCTAATAGCCGACGTTTCGGAACGTCGGCTATTAGCATTGTGACGCCGGGGAATTACCCAAAAGAAAACATATTACATACAGGACACGGCGAAAGCTTAAAATCAAGAACCATTAAATTATTATTATTATCATTATTATTATTAGTTTCAGAACAACATACTTTTTTCCGTGTGTTCCAACGTCCTATTGGAAAGAGAGTCAGTGTCTTTAAATTCCATTGCCAATTCACTGCAGCGTCTGCAGTCAACATGTACAGGTTGTTCATCTAAAGACGCCTTTTTAATTTTATAGTGTTATTTAGCGCCAGTATTGAAATTATTTATGAACTGAAAAGAATCTGAAAGGTAGCAAAAATATTTCGACGCACTCTACTGACATTTTCTTGAAACAAATGAGGTAAATTATGAACATATTAATACGGAAGCTAAAATTTAAAACCGGTTGATTACAGGAGGATTAAAATTGTAGTTAAGATAAATGGTAGGAACAGTCGTAATGTGGTTTGGGAGTTCAGAACATTTTATATCCGGAGAAAAGCACAGAATTCGCTATGGCGGGACGAATCCCTGGAAATTCAATGGGAAATACCACCTTTCTTATCTTTTTTATGATCAACTTATCAATAATTTCGGGCAGAATTTAAAAGTATCAAATGTTTTATGTCACTAGCCGAAATCCTTTTTTAATTTCATAGAGCTTTAACCTTTACAGAGAGAATTCATTGCACATTTCTACTTCAGATAGCACACTTTCGAAACAGAGCTGCCACCAGACTAAGCATATGTTCACTATTTTAGAGTGAAAACGACTTTACGAAAACTAACACATAGGGTGGTAGTGATCACTCTTCTCCTACTCTATATAATGTCTATATAAGAACCATATAGTTAAAGATCTCTTGTTATTCTTTCCTCGTGAAGCAAGTCATTTTTATAGTAAAGGTCGCATAGTACAGTAATATACAGTAATATAAAAATCTCAGGCCACAGGTTGCCCAACCGAATAAATTTTTGTGCGTTGGCATCTAATAACTGTGAGCCCTCAGAATGGAACTTATTTCATGTCATCACTGGCTCATATTGTTTTTGTAAATGTACACCTGTTGTAAACAAAGTGGAAACTTTTGCGTAAAGCGGTCTGTCGTCATGAATCATACAGAAGTATCTACTCTCGGTCGGTTGTCCATCTTCGATATTTGCAGTTGTTATTTATAGGTAGTAGAACTTCTTATTACAAAAGCAATCTTTCAGGAATTGTTTAGGTGATTTTATAGGTCCCCGAAGGACTAAATTATATAATAGTGGCCAGTTGTGGGATTAACTGTGGAAATCAGAGCTAGGTGTGTGAAATGTTTTTTTACTTTTCAAACGTCAAAGGAATTTACATAGTTGTGTACATACCGTGCGCGCGTGCCTCTGTCTTCAAAAAGTAGGATTATCTGGAGTTAATAAAGGTAAGTAATGTACTTACAAATTCTTCAAGAACATAGTTCTGCTCGCTAGGTTTCCCGGCTCGGGATACCTAACCATAAAAAGTCTACTGTTGCTGCTGCTTGATCTTACTCATATCTATTAAAGCAGACATGACGCTTCTTTCTTTTTATGTAGCCAGTTACATTGTAAGAGAGTAGTGGAGGTTGAAATGATACATGATCCTCAATTAGCACCTACCTTAGAGTAAATTATTATAAGAATTGGTCAAATTTAGTAGGTTCGTAATCTGATATTCTGTTCGTACACCTGTTTCGTTTAATTGGTTACGTGGTCGAGCGGTTAAAATTATGGTTACAAACGACATCTGGTCCTTTTTTATATATATATATATATATATATATATATATATATATATTCATAATTCGGCAGCCAAGTTATAGAAATTGTTTTCACTGTGGCAAGTTTTGATGTTTTTTTCACTTTTGTATCATTTTCCAGTGGAGGGGGCGTTGTGAATATGGTAATGAACTTTCGACTTCCATTTAATTCGGGGAATTTGTTGCCTGGTTGATGAATATTAGTTTCTAAAAAAAGGCGTGATCTCTGTAGAGTTAGTTAATTATTTTTTTCAATAAGATACATTATGTACAAGAAAAATGACAACTTCATGAAAGGAATAGTAATTAAACCTAAGCAAATTCTGAATGACCTTTTTTGAATACCTAGTTGTTAAATACAAAAGACAACAAATTGACACATTTATTTTATAACGCATTACTGGACGGCAGAATTCCTGCATGTAAAGGATAAGTATTAATGACGTTTGTGTTCAAATGAACACTGCTTTGTTTAGAGGTTTAAGAATGAAAGCTTCAGTCGTGTGGTAGTGGGATATGAGTGTGAAATGATTCATCACTTTAAACTGTTGACTGTTTGAGGTGACTGATATGGTATATAGTATAGACATCTATATATGTAGTACTAAATATTGTATTTAATTTTTGTATATTTAAAATAAGCGTTACATTTATACATTAATATTGAACGCACATAAAAGTAGACACACACAAAACTATACAGCTTAAAAACAATATAAAAATCATTCCGGTCCAGCCTATTGATTTCTGCGCCATGCGGTTTTATTTCAGAATGTTGTGTAATTGATTAAGAAAACATAAGTAAACCCATGATTGTATATTTTGCACAAATGTCTTCCGGAAGATTTTAGATTCACTAAGGTTGCATGATACCATCGATTTAATAAGAAATTAACGCTTTATATCGTTCAGATTACACGTAAAATAAGTATAAAATACAGCATACATATTTATATTAGTGTATAAACGATGTTGTGCTGGTCCGTGTGTTTTATGTAATACACTTTTAGATTCTTGCATTTACTATAGTGACAGTCTGTAGAAAGTAAAGGGAAGTCAATATTTAATAATACATGAGAATTGATATCATGCTTCCTTAAAGTTTTATTAATATATTTACAGTAAAACTTCCGCGAAGACAAATGTGGTAGTTTAAACGAGTGCCTGGTGACATTTTATGTAGAATTTACTGTGAAATGAGCAAGGAAACGCATACAGTTACGACGTTAGGCCTTAGAGCGGACGAAATGTCAGCTCGACAGAAGAGACAAGGTCTTGGGAAATTTGTGGGCATCGCCTCTTTGTTAGATTCGACTCATTTAAGAAAAAACGACAATAAAAATAAACCGTCATTTGTAATATATTAGTCTAATGAAAACTGAACATTATTCTTGACAAACATATTCGAGAAGTAATGGATCACTGAATATTACAGGTGTTATCTTTATTAAAGGATTTCAGTAGCAATTTAATCTTTAAGTAAAGCACCATATTGAAAAAATACTGTTATCAGTCTAACCTACTGAAATAATTTATCTAATTTCCATATACCATACCTGATATTTCGGAACAAACTTGTTTCTATTCGGGTTTCATATAATGTATTAATTATCTGTTGGATATATTGATCGTGCGTATTTGACTCTCGTTATGTCATGAGAATTCCCTCCGAAAAGAGTGCATTATTATCCCATCAGCTGTATGCCTCGCTACCAGACTATGTCGTGGATCCTGTCTGTAATTCTCCTCTGCCTTTAAACACAACGAAAAATATTCCAGTATGTGAGTCACAGAATGGTTTTGGGAACAAAACGGTCCTATTTAATACGATATTCGGGGTTATCAGTGTGGTGTTCGGGGTTATCAGTGTGGTGCTGCTGAAGTTTCAAGTCTTCTGAGTTCTTACACCATGTAGATTGGTAAACAGTCACCGATGTTATCTCTGGCTTGACTGTGTGTGTGTGTAATTATTATTATTATCTTACCAAACGTCGGTAGGTATTTACCAAATGAAACGGCGTTACGTTTCAGAAGTGTGAGTGGGGTAACAGTGTGTCGAAATGGGAGTCAGCACCAAACTGTGGTCCTTTTTATTACCGACTGAATGGTGTAATAGCAAAGGTTCGATGTTTTGGGACTTAGGTTCTAGTAGCCAGGACCGGATGGTGCGGGTGGGCCGTACGTTGCTGAGGGACCGCCGACACGACCGCCACTACTGGGCCCCGGGTAGTTGTATGTTCCTCTGTTAGTGTCGGGGTATGAAGCTTGACCTTCATAGGCAACGTCAGCGTGGAATCCAGTCTTCCAGTCCGCGGTGTAGCGCACAATCTGGAGTCGTCCATCTGGAAGTCGCACACGGTACTCGCCCCTAACAACTTCTCCGTCGCTGACTGCGTTGTGCGAATAGTCTGTGCCGTAATAATCGTCCTTGACGGCGTAGTTGAAATCGTAAGGCATGCCAGGTTCATGGTGATCGTGGAGATGTCCATCACCCAGGACCTGCAAAAACATAATCCTGTAGTATAAACCTCAATACAATATATGAGTTTTTTTAGACTTTCGCAGTGGTGCTGTTGTGGTCTCCTATCTTGTGGGATGTGTGGTCGAGTCTGTAGGTAAGTGATGTCCGGCGTTTCGAGGCAATTTAATGGTTTCATCTTCAATGCCCGAAGTGTACTTGCTTGTCACATTTCGACCCATGAAGGTGCAAATACTAATTATCCGTAAACGTCGGTGATTAATTACCTAGCAGTACATCCTGGCAGAGCGGAGCCAGTACACATAATGCGGTTCATTGATTTTAATAATGCAATTTATTTTTTATTTTGCAATTTTTAATAGACAGTTTATTTCCTGTAACTGCGACTAAATAATTATTGTCGTCGGTTATTCTTTCAGAAAAAGAGGAGAGCAACGGACTTCGTAAATTTGTGTATTTTGTTCTCTGTTTGCACTGTATTTTTCAGTTGCTTTATGTGGATGTTACGGACCATTTAGTTGCAGTTACATGTGTGATTGAAGCAGGCAACTCGCACGA